>R11__coassemble_681_pt1 | contig 21111 bp, 14 predicted proteins | sample R11__metabat2_low_PE_023 | metagenome-assembled genome bin R11
TGTCCGTTTGACCGATTGTCCGATTAACCGATTGTGAATTGACCGATTGACCGATTGACCGATTAACCGATTGTATTGGGAGATTGGTTGATTGGTTGATTGAGGTGTCGCAGTCGTCGCTGGTCGCAGTCGTCGCAGTCGTCCCATGCGTCCCAGATGCCGCGCCATTCCCCGGGGCCGGGGCGAAGCTTGTTGTCGTGGGCTTGTTGTCTTCGCCGTGGGCGGCGCGGGCGGCGGCGATCTGGTCGAGCTGTTCGCGGCGGGCGGCGTCTCTGAGCGTCTGGATGCGTTCGAGCTGGGCGTTGCGTTCGGCCTCGGCTGCTGCCTTTTCGGCGTCTTTCCGTTCGCGCTCGGCGGCTTTCTCGGCTTCCCTGGCGGCGCGTTCGGCGGCTTTCTGCGCCTCGCGCTCGGCCTTGGCCTGTTCCTTCTCCTGACGGATTCTTTCCTTCTCCTCTTCGCGCTGGCGTCTTGCCTCTTCCTTGGCGGCGAGCGCGGCCTCGATCTGGCGCTGTTTTTCTTCGTAGGCTTCGGCTTCGGGGGTGCCGGGTTCGGGCGGCGGTTCGCGGCGGCCGAGCGCCCAGCGAAAGAGTCCGACGAAAAACGCGGAAATGTTACCGACGCCTATGAGAGCGATGATGGCGACCGCGGCGATGAGAGAAATGACAATCGAGGCACCGAAGTTGGATAAAAGCGGCACGAGCGCAAGGTTCATGACGATGTAGCCCAACGCACCGCCAGGGGCAGCGAAATTGATCGCGCGGCGCCAGTCTTCCAGAATGAAAAATCTTGCTTCGGCGATCTGAACGAGCGCGGCAAGGCAGAAAAGAATTATCAGATGCAGTGTAATTCGGCGCAGGCGGTTGACGCGGCGCTCCATCACTCCTCCGACGCCCATGGAAATGAGCATTACCGGCACGGACCAAATGGCGAAACCGAGAAAGGAATAACCGTAATGCGCGAAAGCGTCCCCCACCGCGCCGATCCAGTTCGAACTCGGCAGGGGCGGGGTGCGGATTGTTTCAATGGCGTTGGAGTCGTAGGTGAGCAGCGCGACGATGCTGAGCAGCGACGCCGGGAACCATAGCCATGCCTTGTAATTGCGGATGTTTTTTTCGTGGTTGTCTTTGTCGAAATTATTGTTCATTTGCTGTTCTTGGGCTTCTGAGACGCAGGAAATTTCTTGGTGTTGCCAGACGCCGTTTTGGTCGCGGCGACGCGGTTGGTGATGGTCACGACATTGGTGGAGGTCACCGTGACGAAGTTGGTGACCACGACTGAAGAGGGGACGGGTTCGCGCGGGGCGGCGAGTTCACGGAAGATGCTGGGCTCGGGGTGCGCGCCCGATTTGTCATCGACATCGGGGGCGAGCGCGAAATAGATGATCGCAGCGAGCGCGAGCGAGACGATCTTGAGGCCCCAGTTGTCGAGGAAGAGTCCGATGAGGGCGCGGAAGAATCCGTTGACGCCGGTTGTGGATTTCATCGCGCGTCTCCTTTGGTGAAGGTGGTGAACAGGCGCTGGAGCGGACCGAGCGTCGACTTGAGGAAGCTCGTTTCGGTCTCTTCCGGCATCGCCTGGCGTATCCATCTGAGGATGCCGGCGGCGTTGTCGGATTTGTACCGGTAGATTTTTCCGTTGTGCGCGACCGATATGGTGCCGCGCTCTTCCGACACCGCGAGGACGAGCGCATCGGTTTCCTCGGAGAGTCCCACCGCGGCGCGGTGGCGCATGCCGCTCTCGGCGAGGTCGGGATTGTTGGATACCGGGAATATGCAGTGAGCCGACGAAAGCCTTCCGTTCCTGATCACCATGCCGCCGTCGTGCAGCGGCAGCGGCGGGGTGAAGATCGAGGTCATGAGCTCCGCCGAGCAGAGCGAGTCGATTTTCACCCCGGTGTCTTCGTAGCTTCTGAGCGAAATGCCGCGCTCGATCGCGATGAGGGCGCCGAGCCGGCGGTCGGCGAGTTTCTGCATGCACTCGAGGATGAGCTCCGGCGTCGCTGAACCGTCCGCACGGTGCTTGGCTTTTTCCAGATAACCGAACGCGCCCACCGTCGAGAGAATGCGGCGTATCTCGGGCTGGAAGATGACGACGCTCGAAACAGCGATGTAGACGAGCAGAAACTGGATGATGCGCGAAACGACTTCAAGCTGCAGCACGAGCGAGAAGGCGACGAGCAGCGCCGCGAGCATTCCGAAGCCGGTCAGCACCTGCGCGAAGCGCGAGCCCTTGGCGCCGTGCAGAATCGCGTAGATGACGAGATAGAGAATCGCGATCTGGATCGCGGCGGAGATCATTTTTCCGTTACCTCCGGCTGCTCGGTTTCGGTCGACGCGGCTTCACCGGCGGTTTCGGTCGCGGTTTCGGTCGCTGCGGTTTCGGTCGCGGCGGTTTCGCCTTTGATGAGCGCCTCCACGTCGCGACCGTCCATCGTCTCCTTCTCGAGAAGCGTGTTCGCCACGAGCTCGAGTTTGTCGCGGTTTTCGCCGATGAGCTTTTCCGCCTTCGCGTAGGCGTCGGCGACGAGCTTCGTGACCTCGGCGTCGATTTCCTGCGAAGTCGCCTCGCTGAAGGCGGGGCTCAGTTCGGCGGAGGTGAAGGAACTCGGTTCCTTGAAGCTCTGGAAGCCGAACCTTTCGCTCATTCCGTAGGTGCACACCATCTCGCGCGCGGTCGCGGTCGCCTGGCGTATGTCCTGGGCGGCGCCGGTCGAGATTTCGCCGGTGAAGATCTTCTCCGCGACGCGTCCGCCGCACATCACCACGAGTTCGTCGAGGAAGTAGCTCCGGGTGTGGTTGAGGACGTCGTTTTCCGGGAGCGACATCGTCGCCCCGAGCGCCCGTCCGCGCGGGATGATCGTGACCTTGTGAAGGGGATCGGTGTTGGGGAGGAGTACCTGCAGCAGGGCGTGGCCCGATTCGTGCCAGGCGGTGATCTCGCGGTCGTGCCGGGAGTAGCCGGCCGACTTGCGCTCCCGGCCCCAGATCACCTTGTCGCGCGCTTCGTCCAGAGTCGCCATGTCGACGCCCGCGAGTTTCTTGCGGGTGGCGAGAAGCGCCGCCTCGTTGAGAAGGTTCGCGAGATCGGCGCCGGAGAATCCCGGGGTGCCGCGGGCGACGCGCTTCAAGTCCGCATCGGGGGCGAAGGTGATCTTCTTGCCGTGCAGGGCGAGAATCTCTTCGCGGCCCTTGAGGGTCGGGAGTTCCACATTCACCTGCCGGTCGAAGCGGCCGGGCCGCAGGAGCGCGGCGTCGAGGGTGTCGGGACGGTTGGTGGCGGCGATCACGATCACGCCCTCGTTCGCGTCGAAGCCGTCCATCTCCACCAGCATCGTGTTGAGCGTCTGCTCGTAGGCGTGCGAGCCGCCGAGCGCGCCCGCGCCGGTGCGCTTCATGCCGATCGAGTCGATCTCGTCGATGAAGATGATGCACGGGGCGCGCTTCTTCGCCTCCGCGAACATGTCGCGCATGCGGCTCGCGCCCACGCCGACGAACATCTCCTCGAAATCGCTGCCCGAGATCGCGAAGAAGGGCACTTCGGCCTCGCCCGCGATCGCCTTGGCGAGCAGGGTCTTGCCGGTGCCGGGCGGACCGACCATGAGGATGCCTTTGGGGATGCGGCCGCCGAGCTTGCGGAACGCTTCGGGCTCCTTCAGGAACGAGACGATTTCGGCGACCTCCTCCTTCGCCTCGTCGACGCCTGCGACATCCGCGAAAGTGATTTTCTTCTTGTCCTCCTTGCCGTTGAGCATCTTGGCGCGCGACTTGCCGAAGCTGAAGATGCCGCCCTCGCCGCCGATCCGGCGGAAGCAGAAGAAGTAGATGAGCGCGAAGAATCCGAGCGAGATGAGAACCTGCACCATCAAGGGCGAGATCGAGCCGCGGTGTTCGGCGATCTTGACCGGGAGCCGGTATTTTTCGAGCAGATCCTGCATCAGCTTTTCGTTCTCGCCCGGGATGAGAGGAACCCGGAATCTCTCGCCCCGCGCTTTTTCTTCAGCGAGTCGGCGGTTGAACGACCGGTTGATGCGCTCAAGAACGCCGTCACCCTCGTCGGTTACCGGCTCGGCGATCGCCGCCACCGCCGTCGCTTCGCTTGACGGAGTCAGCACACCGGCAAGAAAGGTCTCGCCCTCCTCACGGTCGAGAACGCGCGTGAGGTCGGAGACCTTGGGCGACCCGGACTTAAGACCAGATTCCAGCAACTCGGTGAACTCCAGCAAGGTGAGGCTTTTAATGTTTTCGGCACCACCGGCACTGGGACGGAAATAGGTAAGCAGAACGAAGCCGACAAGCGCTATCAGCAGCCACGATCTAAAAGGACTCGAACTCGATTTTTTCATGATGTGTATTATATCAAAAAAATACGGCAACGGCTATGGTTTAGTAGCCGATCATTTGTTTGACGCGCTCGCCGAGGTTGTCGGTGAGGCGCTTCTTGATCTGATAGACATTGTTCTTGTCGAGGCCGAAGAGCCGTGCGACCGATTCCGGATTTTCGCGCGCGAGCGCGACGCGGCGGAACACCTCGCGGTTGCGCGGATTGATTGAATCGTCCGCCATCATCTGTGTGATCGCGACTTCAAGCGCCGAGGCTTTCCATTCGTCGTCGCTGCACGAAGGCGGGGGAAGATTCTGCCTGAGTTTTTCCTGACGCATGCGCCTGCGTATCTGGTCGGTAGCCTTGTGGTGGACTATACCGAGCAAATAGCTTCGGAAGTGTCCTTTTTCGTCCGGCACATACCGATAGTTCGGCAGCCGCTGGAAAAGCGCGGTCATCGTCTCCTGGATGACATCATCGGCCTCGAGCGACGGAAATCTCGAAGCGAGGTATGCGCGTATGACGGACTCGTAGCGCGAGTAGAATTCATTCCAGCGCGTGCCGCCGTCGCCGCTTTGCAACGCCTGTATGAGAGAAACGGAAGTGTTCGGAATCTGTCCCATGGGTTAATTATACCATATTTCGGCGGTTATTTTACGCGGATCAATTCATCCCAGTTCGTGGTCGCGCGGCGTGAGAGCATGGAGCGCTTCATCGTCCAGGTTCGTGCGCCGGGGAGGCCTTCCGCGGCGGAGAACACCGAACCGCGTCCGAAGCGTGAATTGAGCGCGTCGACGGCGGCGTAAAGCCGGGATTTTTCGGTCGGCGCCGATTGTGCATCGAGGAAAAGGTCGCCCTGGCGCGCGGCGCCGGCTTTTTCGATTCCGAAAAAGACCATGCCCGATTTGCGGTAGCGCACCCCGGGGATGAAGAGTGCGCCGAGGAACGGACGAAGAGCCGCGAGCATTTCGTTGGTGGCGTCGGTGGGTTGGGGAAAGACCACGGTTCTGGCGGTCCAGTCGTGCGCGCAGGCGGTTCCGTACTGGGCGTAGATGTTGGCTCCAGCGGCGACGAGTCCGTGCTTTCTCAATTTCACCGCGCCCTGTGCGGTGAACGCCGCGATCGATTCCGAAAGCGCCGCCTCGGTCGTGACCGGCTCGCCGAAGGAGCGCGAACAGCTGACTGAGTCAGGATCGGCGTCGTAGGCGCGCTCCTCGGTGCAGGACGTCCCCGCGAGTTCCATCGCGGTTCTCAAGAGCGTCACACCGCCGATCGCCCTCACGCAGTCGCGCTCGGCATCGCGCAAGTCGAGCGCGGTGAAAATTCGTTCGGTTCTGAGTTTTGCCGAAAGCCGCCTGCCGACGCCCCAGACTTCGTCAACCGGGAGCGCGGCGAGAATTGCGGTCGGGTCGTCTTCGAGAACGTACACTCCCTCGGGACGCTTTTTTGCGATGTGGTTCGCGATTTTCGCGAGCGTTTTCGTCGGGGCGAATCCGACGCCGCAGGGAACGCCGACCCAGCGGAGGATCTTGTCGCGGAGCGCGGCGCCCCACGCGGCGAGGTCGCGTCCATCGGGCGGCTTGACGAACGCTTCATCGATCGAATACTGCTCGACCTCGACGGCGTCTTCGCGAAGAATCGAGACAATGCGACGCGAAAGATCGCCGTAGAGCTCGTAGTTCGACGACCGGAAGACGAGTTCGCCCGTCGCTTCGCGGTCGCGGAGCTGGAAGTACGGCGTCCCCATCGCGATTCCCTTCGCCTTGAACTCGTTCGAGCGCGAAACGCAGCAGCCGTCGTTGTTGGAAAGCACCGCTACGGCGCGGCCTTCGAGACGCGGGTCGATCACGCGCTCGCAGGAGACGAAGAAATTGTTGCCGTCGACAAGTCCGTACATTTTCAGAACCGGTGTATGAGCGCGGTCACCTTGCCGAAGGTGCGCAGGCACGAGGCACCGGTCATCACTATCGGCGGGAAAGCCGGGTTTTCGGCGACGAGCGAGACCTTTCGGCGTCCCCCGTTCGCGGCGGACGGCGGATCGATCCGGAGGCGCTTCACGGTGAATTCCCCGTCGACGGAGGCGATGATGATGTCGCCCGATGCCGGGGTGATCGAACGATCGACGACCAGGAGGTCGCCGTCGTGGATGCCGGCGCCCGCCATCGATTCGCCTTCGACGCGCACGAAGTAGGTGGCGGCCGGACGTTTCACGAGAAAGGCGTTGAGGTCGAGCGGCGGCTCGAGATACTGTTCGGCGGGTGACGGGAAGCCTGCGACTACCGAACCTGCTATTTTCGCTTGTGAAGACATATCGGATATTATACCAAAATTTCTGGCGGGACACGTACTGAGCCAATAGCGGAATTTGCAATTCAGTGAGGAGTATTTGACATTGCAGGAGAACGCTGAAAATGCTAGAATTAGAGAAAGAATTTTAAACAAGGAGAAAACTGATGATGATCACGGCATTGCTGGCGGCGTCGATGATGACGACGTGGGGCGAAAAGGTGACGAGCGAGAACTGCTACCGCGAGTATCCGCGGCCGCAGATGGTGCGTTCTGACTGGACCAATCTTTGCGGAGACTGGGACTATGCGGTGACGAGCGTGACCAACACTCCGGGGCGCCCGGTGAAATGGGAGGGCAAGATACGTGTTCCCTACGCGATCGAGTCGCAGCTCTCCGGCGTCGGCCGCCTGCTCGAGCCGGATGAATTCCTCTGGTACACCCGCAAGATCGATGTCGGTGCAGGCGTCGCCGCGGGCGAGCGGCTGCTCCTTCATTTCGAAGGCGTCGATTATCGGGCGCAGGTCTACATCGGACATACAGAGGTTACAGAGGTGCCGCACGAAGGCGGGGTGAATCCGTTCACGCTCGACATCACCGATTACGTGAAGCCGGGCGAGAACGAACTCACGGTCTGCGTGTGGGATCCGACCGGAACGCCGAAGTCGACGGATGCGATCAATCCCCGTGGCAAGCAGTCGCTCAATCCGCACGGCTGCTTCTACACCCGCGTCTCCGGCATCTGGCTCCCCGTGTGGATGGAGCGCGTGCCCGAACGCTACATTAAGTCGTACAACGTCGTGACCGATATCGACAAGGGCGAAGTCAAACTTGAGTTGAAGTTGAAAGGTGAAGGTGAAGAGCGCACGGTCAAGTGCTGCCTGAAAGCCGGCGAGAACACGAAGGAGATCCAGCTCTCCAACTTCAACTTCAACTCCAACTTCAACTTCAACTCTCAACTTCAACTCTCCCACGACATGCCGAAAGACTTCGAATGCTGGAGCCCGGAGAATCCGAAACTCTATCATTTCGCCGCGAAATACGGCAGGGACGAAGTGAAGGGCTATTTCGCGATGCGCAAGTTCTCGAAGGCGAAGGACGAGAAGGGCGTGCTGCGCTTCTACCTCAACAACAAGCCGTATTTTGTGATGGGCACGCTCGATCAGGGTTGGTGGCCGGACGGACTCCTCACCCCGCCCTCGGTCGAGGCGATGCGCTACGATATCGAAACTTTGAAGAAGTGCGGCTACAACACCATGCGCAAACACATCAAGCGCGAGCCGATGACATACTATGCGCAGTGCGACGAACTCGGCATTCTGGTGCTGCAGGATATGGTCTGTGCGAACGGCGACTGGCGCGGACCCTGGACGCTCGAGACGGTGAAGGGCTACGGTCAGTACCGTGCGGAGCTCAAGGAGCTCATTGACGGACTCAAGGCCGTGCCTTCGATCGTGATGTGGATACCCTACAACGAAGGCTGGGGTCAGCCCGGTGAATATCTCACCCACTCGACGCTCGATTTCGTGAGCCGCTATGATCAGAGCCGTCTCGTCAACGGACCCTCCGGCGTCGAAGATTTCGAAGGCGGCGAACTCCTCGGTAAGGGCTGGGGCGACAGAATTCCAACAAAGCACAAGCCGGCGGGCGAGTGCGAAGCGGCCGATGCCGTCGATTATCACATTTATCGTGGACCTTCGATGCACGCGGTCAATGACCGCCGCGTGAGCTTCCTCGGCGAGTTCGGCGGTCTCGGCCAGCCTACGCCCGGCCACCAGTGGAAAGAGGCGAGCGGCAATTGGGGGTACGGCGGCGTCGCCGATACTTCGACGCGTGAAGGTCTGGAGAAAACATATCTCGGGCTCATGAATCGCCTGACGATTCTGGCGGCAAACGGACTCGCCGGCGCGATCTACACCCAGACCACCGACGTCGAGATCGAAATCAACGGACTCATGACATACGACCGCAAGGTGCTGAAGTTCGATCCCGAAGTGCTGGCCGCGGCGCATCGGCGCGTGATCGCCGCCGCGTCCGGCAACGTGCAGTTCTCGTCCGTCGGCGCCTGCACCTGCGGGGTTGCCGAAGAACGCAGTAATGATTTTTACTGGGAGAACGACAAGTTCGGCATGCGCGCGTACGGTCCAGGCGAATACCACAAGTGGTCCGGTCTTGACGTCTTCAACAAAATGCCGGGCACGGATGCGTCCGTCGAGCTGCTGCTCGTCAATCACGACCGGTGCGGCAACTGGCATAACCAGCCCTGGAAGGGAATCCTCGACAATTACACAGTCGGCGCCTCGCGCGGCTGCGGCGGAGTCGCGCTGTGGGGCGATGGCGAATGGAAAACCTATATCGACTGGGACAAGAGCGAGATCATCAGCCGCACCGGCGACCGCGTCGAATTCAAGCTCAAGTACGCTCCGTTCAGCGCCATGGGCGGTATGACCTATCACATCGTGCTGGAGAAAGGTTCGCGCTTCTTCAAGAACACCGTAACTTTCGAGAAGGGATGGCGGAAAGATTTCCGCGTCGGTCCCGGACTCGACCTCGCGGCGGCGCGCGATCATCACGGCGTCATCTGGGAAGACGCGAAACTGGGCATCGTATCGCTGTTCGAAGACGCCAAGAACGAAGTGGAAGGCTCGACCGCCACGGCGGTCTTCATTGATCCGGCGGATGCCGACGACGTCGAGCTCATGACCGACAATATGGGTTCGCGTGTGATCGCGCTCAAGAAGAACACCTTCACCTATTACGCCGGAGCGGCCTGGTCGAAGGGTGGAGAAATCACCACAGCGGCGGAATGGAGGAAGTGCATCGAGGATTTCCGCGCCCGGACAATCCAGGAGAAGCGCTGATTGTGGCAATGACATTTACAACGCTCGAGATATGAATATTACTGATTCTGGGTCGGTCGTTGACTCCGGCGACTCGGATAACCGAGTGGCTGGTTTTCGCGACGTCGATACTAAAATTCGTCGACATGGCGCCGATAGTGAGGGTGATTATGATTTGCACCGCACGCTGGTCGATTGCATTCATCTGCGCGTAGAACGGGAGCCGAGTCCGGAAGTGGTTGACGCGCTACTCAAGGAACTCGGCGAATTCTACGACGCCGACCGGGCGTATGTTTTCGAATTGACTGGCGAAGGACTGGTGAGCAATACCTACGAATACTGCGCCCCGGGCGTGACGCCTCAGCGGGAAAATCTGCAGAAGCTTCCGGTCGCGCTGCTGGATCCATGGGCGGATGCCTTCCGCAAGTTCGGCGCTTTTTCGATGAAGGAACTCACCGCCGCAGGCGCGGGAAGCGAAGCGATTCTCAAGGTGCTCGAGCCGCAGGATATCCATTCACTCGTAACTGCCCCGTTTTTGCAAAGGGGAGAGCTTGTCGGTCTCATCGGCATCGACAATCCGCGCCGTTCTTCGGAAGACGTCTTTCTGGTACGCGCGGTTGCGACGATGATCCAAAGCGAAATCGTGCGCATCGAGCGCAATTCGCGTACCGCGGCGGAGTTGGAGCGGGCGCTCGCGCTCGCCGAGAGCGCCAATCGCGCGAAGACGATCTTTCTGAACAACATGTCCCACGACATCCGCACCCCGATGAACGCCATCATCGGCTTCACCGGACTCGCGGCGGCGCATGTCGACGATCCTGTGCGTACGCGCGACTATCTCGCGAAAATCTCCGAGGCGTCGAATCACCTCCTCGAACTCATCAACGATGTTCTCGACATGAGCCGCATCGAGGCGGGCAAGATGACTATTTCGGAAGAACCTCACGATTTAAAAGAGATACTCGGCTCGGTCAAGGATATCGTCGCGGCAAACGCCTCGGCACGCGGACTTGATCTCAAATCGGATAATGCCGGTATCGAAAACCGTTATGTTGTCTGCGATAAACTCCGGCTTGACCGCGTGTTGCTCAATATCGCCTCCAATGCGATCAAGTACACAAAAAGCGGGGGCACGGTGAGTATCAAGGCGGTGGAGATGCCGTCGAATCGGGAAGGATTCGCCCGCTACGAGTTCACGGTTACGGACAGCGGCATCGGAATGAGCGAGGAGTTTCTCAAGACGATATTCGATCCGTTCACCCGCGAGCAATCGGCGACGCTCTCCGGTGTGGAGGGAACCGGCCTCGGCATGACGATCACCAAGCGGATCGTCGATCTCATGGGCGGTACGATCGACATCAAGAGCGAGCTGAACCGCGGCACCACCGTGAAACTCACCTTCGAGTTCGCGCTCTCGCAGCCGCCGGAGAAGGCAGTCCAGCCGGTTCGTTGCGACTTACGCGGCAAGAAGGTGCTGCTTGTTGAAGACATCGAGCTCAATCGCATTATTGCAGCGGAACTTCTCGCCCAGAACGGCATCGCGGTCATTGAGGCGGTGAACGGAAAGGAAGCGGTGGAGAAACTTGCCGTCGCGAAAAAAGGCGACATCGATTTGGTCCTCATGGATATCCAGATGCCGGTGATGGACGGCTACGAGGCGACGCGGCGGATCCGTGCGCTCGGAACCGACGCGGCAAGGCTCCCGATTCTTGCGATGACCGCCAACGCCTTCGCGGAAGATCGCCGTCAGGCGCTCGCCGCCGGCATGAACGACCATATCGCCAAGCCCATCAATCCCGATCTCCTCGTTGAAAAGCTCGCGGAATACCTTCAGTAGATCGACGCCAATGCCGAATCCGCAGGGCGCCTCTCTTCTCGCGCCGGCGTTGTGACGATTTACAAAGGGCAGGGTTATTTGATATACTGAGGGCATGATAGAGAAGAAATTGATGTCGGCAGTGATTGGGGTCGCGGCGCTGGTGCAGACTGCGTGCGCGGCCGATTATCTCGTTATCGCTCCGCACGACCTTGTCAGTGCGTGGGAGACCTACATCGCGGCGCGCTCGAACTCGGTCGCCGGCGCGGGCCTAAAGTTCGCGGTGAAGGACGCCGCGGCAATCTACGCGGGCTACGCCTTCGATTCCGCGAACACGAACGGTTCGCCGCGCAATCCCGCCGAATCGATCCACAAATTCCTGCGCGACTACAAGGCGGCGAACACCAATCTCAAGTATGTCGTTCTCGGCGGCGCGTGGATCGACGCGCAGAATCTGCCGACAGACTTGTATTTCGAGGGAACGGATATTCCTGTAAGTACGAATAACGCCGTGCCTGGCGTATACGTGTACTCAAATTATAAATCTAGCGGAGGAGCATATGGACCGTATCCGTCCGATATGTTCTACGCCTGTCTCGATATTCCCGCGAGCGGATATCCCTGGGACGTCGACGGCGATGGCCAGTATCTCGATGACGATGAGAATCTGCTGACAGCCGATGACGGCGGATATCAAATCGACTACATCCCGGATATCGTTGTTTCGCGCATTCCGCTCAAGACCGCGAACGGGTATTCCAGCAATTGCAGTTTCAAGGATGGAAGCGGGAACGTGCTTTCGCTGGAGGATCTGCTCTCTGCGTATACCGCCAAGCTCGCGAGAGGGGAAGGGGAGTCTTTCTCCGGCGCGGGTTCATTTGCCATGATCGCCGGCGCGGCGGGCGGTGAGTACCGCGAGGAATGGAAGACCGCCGAATATAATTTCTACGACGGACTGCCGAATTGCCAGGATTCCGATTATGCAAGCGGTAGCTATCCCGGCGCGGAGCTGGCGATACGGCGTCGGCTGCGGGATCAGTTCGCGGCGAATCGTCCGGTGAAGAAAGCGGATATACTTACCGCGAACTGGAACTTCTCGCGCGACTACTCAAGCTGGAACAACGCCTGGAACGGTTATCTCGCGAATGATCACGAGTTCGAGTATATCATATCTCACGGCGGCAACAACTGGGCTCTCGTTACATCGACATGGACTTTCGGCGCCGATACGATGGGGTCGATGACCGGACTTAACCTCTTCAGTGATTTCGGCGGACCTTGCGATACCGGATGTCCGGATATTCAGTCTACTGTCGATGGTGTCAATTATCGCTCGCCGTCCTACGCCGATGCGGCGGTTCTGAACCCGAACGGCGGCTGCCTTGCAACGATCAATAACGCGCGGGCCGGAGTTTACGATAACAGCTGGTCGCTGTCACTCGATGGCGACGGACTTTCGTCGAGGCACGCGAACAGAATCGCCGAGGCGTTCGTGGTGGAAGGCAAGAACGCCGGTGAGGCCTGGCTGTATATGGCGCGGTCCAAAGGGCGCGAGACATTTGCCAATGCCAACAACATTTCCGTCCTCGTCCAGGAAATGTTTTACGGCGACCCGCTCGTCAAGGCGCCGACCGTCGCCGAGCCGCTCGTCGCCGCGGACGAGACGAAGGTGTATTCGCGCGTGACCGACGCAAATATTGAGAATCTCGCGAGCGAGACCGGCGCGGTCAAGGTGCTCGGCGGTCTTGAGACTTCGTCCACGACGCTCAGCTGCGCGTTCTCGGGCGGCATCGGCGGCGCGGGCGTCGTCTTCACGGGCGAGAAGGGCAAACTTACCGTCTCGAACGACTACGGATTCTACCTCGCGGGCGTCACCAACGGCGCGCTTGTTGCGAGCGGCCACAATATGACGGTCGACCTCGACGGCTGCGACTTCTCCTCGGCTGATGATCTCAGCATCGTCGCCACGGTGACGAACCTCACCCTCCGCTCTCGGGTCGCGGGGGCGATCACCACGAAACTCGGCGGAAATCTCTATCTTCGAAGCGGGGCGCAGGTCAATCTTGATACCGTCGATGCGTTCGGATCCACGATCGGGACCATTACGATGCTGAATGGTTCTTCAATCAGAATCGTCAATTCTGCAGAACCGCTCAACGCGAACATTACGCTTATCAGCGGCGCGGCGACGATTGTCGTCGCGAAAGGGGTCGATTTTACCGCGGCGGGATCGGTCCCCGATGGCGTGACGATAGTCTATGAAGATCCGGACGCCGCGAACAATCTCGTATTCAGCAATACCGGAGTCAGCTATTCGAAGATGGATGGCGCGACCGATGTCGGCTATTTGAATCTAGTTATCCCTGCGACCGAAGACGCTCCCTCCGGAACCACGATCTATCTCAAGTCGATTGCGTTTTCGTACCGCGACAGCTCATATCCGCAGTATCTCGTTCTGAGCGAGAGCGCCAATGCGGATATGGCTTCGACCAATACGGTTGCCGCGAGCGCGACATCGAGTGATTTCGGTGGGGGTAAGCCGGTCACCTATTATTTTCGGAATCTCCCGCTCGTTGTCGGAACGACATATCGGTGCTATGGGCGTGATACTGCGGACAGCAATGTAACCACGAACCAATATAACTTGAATTTAATGCCGAAGAATTCTGACTATACGGTGCTTATGCCGAATAACTATTCTAACTATTCGATGCTTTACGAGGTCCGGTGCGTACTCGACGCTAGCGCGGCTTTGCTCTACAGCTGGGAATTCAATGGCGCAGCGCCGACGACTCAAACTGTGGATTCCGCGGAAGGAACGTCGACTTTGAAAGCGGATACATCCGCACTCGCTTATTTTGACGAGACTTCGCTTGCGCTTTCCTGTACGCCGTATTCTTCAACCGCTCTAACTGCACCAGTCACAATGGTTGTTCCGGGTATTCTTCCGACAACGACTTCGGCGGTGTATTTCTCGCTCGGTCAATGTCGCGACGCTTACGCGCTCGCGACCGGTGAAACGACCGGCACTATCCGTCTTGTCAAACAGACGGGGTCTTCGCAGTACACCGCGACTTCGGTGACGACGCTCGTCGATGATGTCGCGGTGAAGGATTCCGAAAAAGAACATCTTTATGCTCTTGAAGTAGCTGGCGCCGTGATATCCGCTTATCTCGATGGAGAAAAATTTTTCGCTTATACAAACGACTCCGCCATCGCGCTTTCAGCGGGCTTCCAGCTCGGAGGCGTACTTTATGGGACCGGAAAGACTTACGGACTTAACAAGGCTACCGACGGTTCGGTTGATGCGCTGCGGATTTACGATGGAATCCTCACGACGGAGCAATGGACTTCGCTTGTAAACGAATTTGTTCCCGACACTACCGTTTACGTCGCCGAGGTGAATGGTGCAAAGTATGCGACGCTCAAAAAAGCGATTGACGCCAGCAATTCTTCTTACGACATCACGATGCTCGCGGATACCGACGAGACGGTATCGTTCGATGCGCTCCCGGACGCGAAGGCGCAGGCGGCGCTTAAGAACAGTCACTTCAAAGGCACGGCCGACTTCACCGCGTTCACGCTCGCGAAGGGGACAGACCTCTCGCCCTACGCGAACGCGAACTCTACCGTCCGCCTCGGCTCGGTTGAAAATTACTTCGCGCAGGCGATGAACTTCCCGGGGACGGTCGAACTTACGAAGGATATCAGTTTCACCGATGGTTACGGTGACTCGACCGTCATGATCGCGAAACTGGCGGGGAGCGGCAGCTGGACAATCGGCTCCGGCTATTCTGACAATCTGACCAGCTCTAAGCTCGGCTACTCGATCGGCGACATCACCGACTACTCGGGCACCATCAAAATCGCCTCGGTGCGAATCAACCTTGAAATCGGTTCGGATTCCGCCGATTCGATCGCCTCGGGCCTCGACGGCTATGTGGTTGTCTCCTCGAACGGCGTGTACTCGATTTCCGACGCGGTCACGATTACCAACGAAGACGGCTCGACCGCGACGATTGCCGTCCCCGCGAGCTTCTTCGAGAAATACTACTCGTCGCTGACCGGCTCCGGACAAGGCTCATCCCGCGCGGCGAAGCTCGCGGAGACCGCGGCGAATGGCGCGAACAAGGTCTGGGAGTGCTACGCGCTCGGGCTCGATCCTACGAGCAAGAGCGCCGCGTTCACGGTGACGATTTCGTTCGGCGAGAATGGCGAGGTAAAGATCGACTCTTCGCCTTCGGGGACTGTCCCCGCCGGGGAGATTGTCATTCAAGGCGCCTCGTCGCTCGGCGGCGAGTGGCATGACAAGAAGGACGGAGACCGCTTTTTCAAGGCGGTGCTCGAAATGTCGCATTGAACCTGGCGGAGTTGAATATCGACAGGCGGCGGTTCTGATCTGGAATGGGCAAAAATGCGTAAACTCCAGACTGGTAGATGACGAAAGTTTATGATATACTATGAACCGTTATGAATCATAATGAACGGAGTGTGATATGTACGCCTTAACCTTACACAACATTGATTCACAGATGTACGCGAGCATCAAGATGTTCGCGGAAGAAGACGATTTGAGCCTTAATCAGGCGGTGAAGAAATTGCTGAAAATGGCGCTGGAAAAATTCATGCCGCTCAAACGCAGCGGGGAGAATCCGTTCGCGCGATTTTCGGGTACCTGGACCGAAGACGAAGCCCGTGAGTTTACAAGCGCAGTCCGGCGCGAGATAAATGAAGAGGACTGGGCGTGAAGATGAAAGCCATTGTTCTTGACACTAACGCATATTCCGAACTGATGCGCGGTAACGGTTCGGTCTCGGAAATTCTCGGCGAGGCGGGAGTCGTCATTATGACGCCGTTCGTTATTGGCGAGCTTGAAGCTGGCTTCCGTGGCGGGTCGCGTTATGAAAAGAACAAGGCCCAGCTTCGTGAGTTTCTTAATCTAGCGCCAGTGCGTCAGATTTCAACATCGCCACGCACGCCGGAATTATTTGGCGAGCTAAAGGACGCCCTCAAGAGAAGCGGCGTTAAAGTCCCGGTAGACGATGTCTGGATTGCCGCGATGGCGAAGGAATACGATGCTGAGGTTCTGACTTTTGATGAACATTTCGCGATGATGGTCGAATACGGTGTCAAGGTTGGTAGACTGAAGCTGTAACCTACTGCGGAGATGCGCGTAGACGATTTGAAAACAGAAAGGTGTGAAATATGCGGATTGAGAAAATCATGACGAATGCGGGCGAAATCGCCGCGGTGCGTCCGGAGACGGGCGAGGACGGCGAGGCGTATCTGCGCGCGGAAATCGGAACCCTCGCGGGGCTTTCGGAAAAATCGACCTTTGTTTATTCCGCGCTCAAGGGTAACTTCTTCTATCGCGATACCGACGGCGCGGTGATATCAATCGATGAAAAAGGCGAACGGGCGTATCTGACCGAACGGGTCGACGACGCAGTGCTCGGGAACGGCGCTGCGGCCGGGAACGACGCGGTGCTCGGGAATGACGCGGCGGCCGGGAACGCGGCGAGGGAGGCGGTCGTGAACGGATTTGCCGCGACGCTGCGGCTTTGGCGCGAGCGGTTGGAGTCCGGAAAAATCCCGGCGGGAACGGAGGCGTGAGCGATGAACGACATCTTCGAGAGTTACGAGAATCTGCTCGCCGAATTTTCGCGCGAGTCGGGGATTGAAGTCGAACGCGGGAAGGATTCGCTTACCGCAACGCTTGCGGTCGGTGACGACGGGGCGCTCATCGTCAATCTGGAACTGCTGCCGGAAAGCGGAAAGCTCCTTGCGTGGGCGGCGGTCGGGCGGCTCGGGGACGACGAGAACGCGGCGGCGAGGGCCGGATATCTTCTGTCGGTGAATGACGTTTCGCTGATCGAGAGCGGATTCGTGATCTCGCTCGATCCCCGGACCGACGAAGTGGTTGCGCATGACGTGCGCGAGCTCGGATGGTTCGACGGGGCGGATCGGCTCGCGGCGTGGATCGAGGCGATTGCGGAACTCGTGCGCGGGGTGAGAATCAAGTGCGACGAGAGGTATCCGTATGTCGACGATGAAGAAGCGGAGCCGCTGATCGAGGAGGTGAAGTAAAATGGGCGGCCTCGGGATATCTGATCAGAACCTCTTCTCGCGGTTCTGGGTTTCGACCGATTTCAAGGCGGTTTCGCGCGATTACCAGGCGGCGACCGGGAATCGTCTGAGCGAAATCGGCGGCGCGCCGGTGCAGGGTCCGGTGCAGTTCACGTCCGAAACCGACACGACGCTCAATCTGCTCGTGCAGAAGGGTGGTGATTCGCGCTACCGCAACATTCTCGGCAAGGCGAAGGCGTTCGCCGGTAAAGGCGCCGACATGAATGCGGCCGGCAATGTCGCGCTGGGGCTGGAAATCAGTCTTGAATCGCTCTCGGAAGATCTGGCGAAGATGGAGAAGCTGAGGCACAACCCGAAGCTCCTCTCCGTCGAAGTGGACGAGGACGAAATCGCCGCGGCGAAATCGGTCCTGTCGACGCTGCTCCTTTCCGATGAATGCACGTCGCGCTGCGCGAGCGGCAAGCCGCTCTCGAAGGCGGGGGTGCTTGCGCTGCTCAACGCAGGGCTGGGGTGTCTCAAGCTGATCGAGGACGGGGTCGCGACGCCGGAGTCGCTCTTCGAGCTCATGAAGGGCGAGGTGTACGATCTGACGAATCCGGCCGACGTCTTGAAACTTTCGGTGCAGACGGCGCGCAAGGCGCGCGAGCTTTTCATCGACGCCGAAGGCGTTCGCGAAACCGCGAACGCGGCGAAGGAATATCAGCGTTCGAAGCTCGAGCTAATCGGGGCGGGCAGTGAAGCGATCGAGCAGGAGTGCGCACGGATCGATCTGCTCGCGGAGGAAGTCATCGCCGCCCGTGCGAGAGTGGTGAAGATGCTTGACATCGAGTACAATGTCGGCGACGGATCGAAGAAGACGATCGAGAAGGCGATCGACAGCGTGCGCGAGCGGCTGCGCGCGTTCAGATACGACTGCGACACGCTGACGATGGAAGGGGTGGACGCGAAGCCGATGACCGGCCGCGGCGAGCGGCTGCGGCGCTTCTTCGACAATCTCCGCGGATCGAAGGAAAATCGGCTCGATGTCGCCGAGCTCAGAAACGTCAATCGCAAGGAAGCGGATTTTCTCGATTATCTTGACGAGAACAACATCGGGGACGGGGAGAATCCGGTAAGGCTCAAAGTCGCGGTGAACCGTCCGTGGCTCGACAAAGTCACTTCGGTGACGCATTTCGCGAACAACCGGATAAGGTACTACTTCTCGGGAAAGGAGCAGAAGCTCGAGAAGTTCCGCGAGAAGGCGTACGATGTGCTCGGCTCGACGTTTGAAAACGGCGGCGACCGCGACGTGAAGTTCGGCGTCGGGGTGAAGGTGAAGGCCGGGCTGGGAACGCAGTACGGGGCGGAGGTGTCGGTGGAAGGGGAGCTCGGCGGCTTTCGTTCCGCGCACGTCCACGTCGAGCCGGGCGGGGGCGAGATCACGGTCACGTACTCGATCGGCGTCGAGGCGTCCGTCAAAGGCAAGGCCGAGGCGGGGCTTTCCGGCGGCGAGAAGACTGAGGAGTGGTCCGGCGTCGGCGAGGGCGAGCGCGTGTGGGGCGGCGAGGCCGGCGCGAGCGCATCGGCCTCTGTGAAGCGCAACCGCATCGTTAAATACCGCAGCGCCGAAGACTTCATTGCCGATCTGAGCGGATCGAGCGATCTCGTCAACGCGACCGTGTACAACCGGGTTGCGTGTCTCGGCAAGATCTGGAAAGCGGTGAAGGGGGTAGGGAGACTGTGCAACCGTTTCGCGACCTGGGTGGGACTGCGCATCGCGAAATCGCGCGAGGACAACTCGGTGTACCGTTCGTCGCTGCGCAATCTGGGAATCTTCCGTTCGACCGACTCGATGTTCGCCCACAAGGAAAACGTCGTGAAGACGATGACCGGGAAGTCCGATACGTTCTCGGTCGGGGTCGGGGCGTCGGTCTCGGCGTCGTTCGGGGCCGGGAAGTCTGACGAAGATTCGACCGAGGTCGAGAAGGTCAACCTGTTCGAAGGCGGGGCGAAGATCGGCGGAACCTACAGCTACGAAGGGCGGGTGAAGAAGAACATCTACCGCACGGCGCTGGAGACGACGCGGCTGCAGTCGAACGAGTGGCTGAAAGACCGAGCGGAGGGATGGTTCGCGAATTTCCGTCCGCTCGAATCCCCGCTCACGGCGACGTTCAAGAATCTCGAAGAGGAGTTCGCCGAAATCGACCGGCTTGCGGGCGAGTATTCGAAACAAGACGGCGGCGAGCGCTGGAAAGAGCTCGGGCGCCGGTTGCGTTCGCTCGTCGAGCGCGCGGTGTATCTCGAGCGCGGACTCGGCGGCGAGGTGACGGAGGAGCAGCGCGAGGTCATCGCCGGCTTCGCCGCAAAACTCGTGGGGCCGGACTTCAAGTTTCCCGAAGAAGAGTTCCAAGACGTGATGCTCGAGCAGACGGAAACCTCCACCGCCGGTCGGCACACCGTCTCGGTCGATCTGCACGCGGAGTGGGACTTCTTCGGCGGCATGACCGAGGACAAGGTCGGGGAACTGGCGGAATCGCACGGACTCAGGGATTTCGGCGGGGTCGGTTCGCACACGGTGAACGAAATGCGCGCGGCGCTCACGCCGGTCGCCTCCGATGTCACGATCAACTACACGTATTCGAAGCCGTCGACGATGAAAGACGTGCGTCCGTGGCACAACGGCGCGGTCCATACCTTCACGATCGGCATGGCGCCGGGGCTTACGTCGCGCGGACTCTGCGAGCTCATCGCGCAGAAGGTCGTCGACAAGATGACCGACGGCGAGGAGAAGAAAGGCGTCAAGGAGATCGCGAAGGAGGTGTTCGACGATTTCTGGGGCGCGATGCAGGAGAGCGCTGGCATCGATCTTACGAAAGACGTCGCGGATATTCCGCTCAAGGAACTCGCGAAGACGCATCCGGAAGTCGCTGACTTCCTCGGAAGATCCGTCTACGGTCACGACCGGGCGGGACTCGACTTCGGGGTGGATAGCGCCTATGCGAAATCGGTTTCGTTCACCTGGTCCGGCGGTAGACTCACGACGATGAGCATCAGCGAAACGACGTCGGTCGCCGGTTCGGTCGGGTTCACGATTCCGATCATCCCCGGCGTCGTGTCGGTCGGTGCCAGCGTGAGCGACAAGCTCACGACGGTCGACATCGACCGTCATGCACTCAGGAAGCCGAACGCCGGGTCGCTGCTCGCGGCGTCTGAAAACTACATGCGTTCGGGCGATCACGAAGGCTTCAAACTCTTCCTGACGCACAACAAGCCGGGAGTTCTGCGCTTTTTGAAGTCCGCCCAGTCGGAGCGCAATGCGCCGGAGGGTGACGGACTCTTCGCCGAAGACCATGCGTCGTTCACGAATCTGTATCGCGAGCTCGAATCGAAACTCGGCGATCTTGCCGATTCGGTCATTGCCGGAAATCCGGACTTCGCCGACCGAATCAATTCGGTGAACAGCCGCCTGCGCTCGCTGAAGAGCGAACTCACCCGTGTCGACCTAAATGACGACGCGATGACCGACGAAGAGAAGATCGATCTCGCCCAGCGGATAATCGAGGCGATGGCTGACGGCTACACCGCGATCGCGGAATCGGGACGATTCACCCGCGACGACGCCGGCAATCTCGTTCGAAAAGAGGTTGCTTGATCGCAAAAAGCCATGAATATCGTGTCCCCGCGTACTTGTGACGCAATGGGTTGGTCGGTTGCGTGGCTCTTGTGACCGACAGAGATTCCAAATAGAATATAAGTCGCATTGATCGGCGGCCGCCCGAACGG
>R11__coassemble_686_pt1 | contig 21000 bp, 17 predicted proteins | sample R11__metabat2_low_PE_023 | metagenome-assembled genome bin R11
AATAAAGCAGCCGCCAAGCCGGGCGAAGCCCCCACTGCGCCGGTCGTGGACAATGCAGCCGCCGAGAAGGAAGCGAAGGAATTCGCCGAACTTATCGCGAAAGTGCGCGAAGCGCAGAAGAAGTTCTCCACCTACTCGCAGGAGCAGGTCGACGCGATTTTCCGCGCCGCTGCGCTCGCGGCGAACAACATGCGCATTCCGCTGGCGAAGGACGCGGTCGCCGAGACGGGGATGGGCGTCGTCGAAGACAAGGTCATCAAGAACCACTACGCCGCCGAATACATCTTCAACACCTACAAGAACATGAGGACCTGTGGCGTGATCGAAGAGGATCAGAGCTTCGGCATCCGCAAGATCGCCGAGCCGGTGGGCCTCGTGGGCGCGGTCATTCCGACCACCAACCCGACCTCGACCGCGATCTTCAAGGCGCTCATCTGCCTCAAGACCCGCAACGGCATCATCATCAGCCCCCATCCGCGCGCCAAGAAGTGCACGTACGACGCCGCGATGGTCGTCTACAACGCCGCCGTGAAGGCGGGCGCCCCCGAGAACATCATCGCCTGCATCAAGGAGCCGTCGATCGCGGCGACCCAGATGCTTATGAAGGAAGCGGACTGCATTCTCGCGACCGGTGGCCCCGCGATGGTCAAGTCGGCGTACAGCAGCGGCAAGCCCGCGCTCGGCGTCGGCCCCGGCAACACGCCGGCGATCTTCGACTCGAGCTGCGACGTCAAGCTCGCGGTCAGCAGTGTCATCCACTCCAAGACTTTCGACAACGGCATGATCTGCGCTTCGGAGCAGAGCGTGATCGTCGACGACAAGATCTACGAAGAGGTGAAGAAAGAGTTCGCGTACCGTGGCTGCTACTTCCTCAAACCTGCCGAGCTCGACAAGATGCGCAAGTGCATCCTCAACGAGAACGGCACGGTGAACGCGAAGATCGTCGGCCAGAAGCCGGTCACCATCGCGAAGCTCGCGGGCTTCGACATTCCGGCCGATTCGAAGGTCATGATCGGTGAGGTGAAGTCGGTCGACGTGAGCGAGCCTTTCGCGCACGAGAAGCTTTCGCCGGTGCTCGCGATGTACCGCTCGAAGGATTTCGCGGACGCGGTCAACAAGGCGGAGAAGCTCGTCGCGGACGGCGGCTACGGCCATACCGCGTCGATCTATCTCAACAAGCGCGACAACGAGGACAAGCTCGCCGAATTCCAGGCGCGCATGAAGACCTGCCGCATTCTCGTCAATACGCCTTCCTCGCAGGGCGGCATCGGCGACATCTACAACTTCCGGCTCACGCCTTCGCTGACGCTTGGCTGCGGCAGCTGGGGCGGCAACTCGGTTTCCCAGAACGTCGGTGCGATGCACCTCCTCAATGTCAAAACGGTCGCAATTCGGAGAGAAAACATGCTTTGGTTCCGTGCTCCTGAAAAGGTTTATCTGAAGAAGGGGTGCCTCCCGGTCGCGCTTCGCGAAGTGAGCGAAGTCTGGAACCGGAAGCGCGTCTTCATCGTCACCGACTACTTCCTCTACGCGAACGGATACACCAAGCCGGTCGAGAAGTGCCTCGAGGAGCAGGGCTGCGCGGTCGCGACGTTCTCGAACGTCGCCCCGGACCCGACGATCGCCTGCGCTCAGGACGGCGCCCGCCTCATGGCCGAGTTCAAGCCCGACTGCATCGTCGCCGTCGGCGGCGGTTCGGCGATGGACGCCGGCAAGATCATGTGGGTTCTCTACGAGCACCCGGAGTGCGACTTCCTCGACATGGCGATGCGCTTCATGGATATCCGCAAGCGCGCGTACACGTTCCCGAAGATGGGCGAGAAGGCGAAGTTCATCGCGATCCCGACCTCCGCGGGCACCGGCTCGGAAGTGACGCCGTTCGCGGTCATCACCGACCAGAACACGGGCACGAAGTATCCGCTCGCCGACTACGAGCTGATGCCGAACATGGCGATCGTCGATGCGGACCTTCAGATGATGGCGCCGCCCGGACTCACCTCGGCGTCGGGCATCGACGCGGTTTCGCACGCGCTCGAGGCGTACGCCTCGATCATGGCGACCGAGTTCACCGACGGTCTCGCGATCCAGTCGCTGAAGACCACGTTCAAGTACCTCCCGAAGTGCTATGCGGCGGCGGTCGCCAAGAAGGCCGACTACTACAGTCGCGAGCGCATGGCGCACTCCGCGACGATGGCCGGCATGGCCTTCGCGAACGCGTTCCTCGGCGTGATGCACTCGATGGCGCACAAGCTCGGCTCGTTCCATCATATCCCGCACGGCATCGCGAACGCCCTCATGATGGTGCAGGTCCTTCGCTTCAACGCGAGCGAGAAGCCGCCGAAGATGGGCACCTTCCCGCAGTACGATCACCCGAAGACGCTTCACCGCTACGCGGAAATCGCGGACGCGCTGGATCTCGGCGGCAAGACCGACACCGAGAAGCTTGAGAACCTCATCAAGGCGATCAAGGATCTCCAGAAGACGATCGGCATCAAGCCGACGATCAAGGACTACGTCCCCGACGAGAAGGACTTCCTCGACCGCCTCGACGCGATGGTCGAACAGGCCTTCGACGATCAGTGCACCGGCGCGAACCCGCGCTATCCGCTGATGAGCGAGATCAAGCAGATGTTCCTTAACGCCTACTATGGCAAGGATGTCGCGGTCTAATGATCGAATGATCTCACGGTAAAAGAAGCGCACGGGACCGCTGGTTCCGTGCGCTTCTTTCTTTGTCTGGTGATGGTCACTTGTCCCAGCTCGCCTTGGGCGGGGCCTTGTCGTGCCATTCCTGAAGCGAGATCATGCTGCCGCCGGAGGCGGTGCCGGCGAGGTAGGCCTCGGCGACGTATTCGCGCTGCTTCTTCATTTCGGCCAGAAGTGAACGTATCTCCAGAACCGCGTCGTGGCACATGTCGAGCACCTGCTTCTTGGTCTCGTCATCCACCTCCGCCATCTGCAGCAGCTCGACCGACGAGAGGAGCACCGTCGCCGGCTGGCCGAGCGCGTGGCAGAAGCCGGCGAGCGACTCCATGACCACCTTCGATCTTTCGACCTGCAGCTTCAAAATCGCATTCTCTTGAGATTCAGACATTCTTCATTCCTCCATCACTTATCACTTATCACTTATCACTCTTCTCTCAGTTTCCCGCGAGCGAGCCCATGTTGAAGATCGGCAGGAACATTGCGGTGACGATGGTGCCGATGATGCCGCCGAGGAAGACCATGAGGAAGGGTTCCATGAGTGCGGTGAGGGTGGAGAGCAGGGCTTCGACCTCTTCGTCGTAGCTGTCGGCGACGGAGTCGAGCATGTCCTCGACCTTGCCGGCCTTTTCGCCGGCGGCGATCATGCGCACCATGAGAACGGGCATGAAGGGTTTGCCTTCGAGGGCGACGTTCAGCTGGTTGCCCTGTTCGACCTCCTTGCGGGCGTCGAGAACGGATTTCTCGAGGACGCGGTTGCCGAGCGAGGCGGCGACGACCTCGAGCGATTTGAGGATGGGGACGCCGGCCTTGGTCATCTGGGCCTGGAGGCGGCAGAAGCGTCCGATCGCGGTCTTGTGGTTGAGTCCGCCGAAGACCGGCATTTTGAGTTTGAAGCGGTCGAACTTGTAGCGTCCGGATTCCGTCTTCTTCCAGCGGCGGAAGAGGAAGATGGTCACGATCAGGACGCCGAGGATGATATACCAGTTGCCCTTGACGAATTCGGAAAGGTCGACGAGCGACTGGGTGAGGGCGGGGAGCTTCTTGCCGAAGCCGCCGAACATCTTGGCGAAGATCGGAACCACGAACTGGATGAGGCTGGCGGCGATGGTGAGGGCGAGCGAGACGATGACGGTCGGATAGGTCATGGCGCTTTTGACCTTCGCCTTCAGGCGGGCGGTGGCGTGCACGATCTGTCCGAGCCGTTTCAGGATGCCGGCGAATTCGCCGGACTGTTCGCCGGCGACCACCATGTTGACGTACATGTCGTCGAAGACGTCGGGGAAGGCGGCGAGTCCCTTCGAGATCGGGTCGCCGCCTTCGATCGTCGTCTTGAGGTAGCCGAGGATCTTTTTGAACTCCTTGTTCGCGCACTGTTCTTCGAGGGTGGCGATGGTGGAGAGAATCGGCATGCCCGCGGCGATCATCGACGCGAGCTGGCGGGTGAAAGGAACGAGTTCGGTTTTGACGAGCTTCTTCGCTCCGTTTATTTTCGGTACCTGTGACATGGAATTCCGCGCTCTGATTGTTGCATTGTTAAAATTGATCGATTGAATTAACCGATTGACCGATTTGCGATTGACCGATTGTATTGGTGCATTGTTTCATTGTCTGATTGTATTGTCTCATTGTTTGAATGGTCATGTCAATAGTTCAATAGTTCAATAAATCAATTCAATCGGTCAATCGGTTAATCGGTCAATCGGTCAATATATCACTCTCCGCCGGTGACTTCGAAGGCGGCCTGGAGGGAGGTGAGGCCCTGGCGCACCTTCATCATTCCGGCCTCCTTGAGGGTTACCATGCCTTCTTCGAGGGCGAGTTTCTTGAGGAGTTCGGCGTCGCCGCCTTTTTCGATGAGGGCGCGGATCTTGGTGGAGATCGGTAGCACCTCCATCATCGCGCCTCGGCCTTTGTAGCCCGAGTTGTGGCATTTGGGGCAGCCGACGGGTCCGAAGATCTCCGCGCCTTCGAACGGTTCGGGATTGACCTTGTTGGTGCGGAGCATGTCGAAGTCGACCTTGACCGGCTGTTTGCAGAAGGGGCAGAGCCGGCGGTACAGACGCTGGGCCTGGGCGAGGATGAGCGAGCTTGCGAGCATGAAGGGCTGGATGCCCATATCGAAGAGTCGGGCGATGACGCCGCAGGCGTCGTTGGTGTGCAGGGTGGAGAGTACGAGGTGTCCGGTCAAGGCGGCCTTGACGGCGATGTCGGCGGTTTCGCCGTCGCGGATTTCGCCGACGAGCACGATGTCGGGGTCCTGTCGCAGCACCGAGCGCAGGATGCCGGCGAAGGTGAGGCCCTGGGCGTTGTTGACGTGGCACTGGTTGACGCCGGGAAGTTCGTATTCGACGGGGTCCTCGGCGGTCACGATGTTGACATTGGGCTGGTTGAGATCCTGGAGGCAGGAGTAGAGGGTGGTGGTCTTGCCCGAGCCGGTGGGACCGGTGACGAGGATGATGCCGTGGGGCTGGTCGATCGCGAACTTCATCGCCTTGTAGGCGTAGTCGTCGAGTCCGAGCGAGGAGAGTCCGGGCGCGAGGTTCGCCTTGTCGAGGATACGCATGACCACTTTTTCGCCGTGGACGGTGGGGAGGATCGAGACGCGCACGTCGACCTCCTTCTTGAGCGCCTTCACCTTGAAGCGTCCGTCCTGCGGACGGCGCCGTTCGGCGATGTCGAGGTTGGAAAGAATCTTGATGCGCGAGACGACCGCGTTGTGGAGGGCCTTGGGCGGGGCGGGGCGCTCGACGAGTTCGCCGTCGATGCGGTAGCGGAGGCGCGAGGTCTTTTCCATCGCCTCGAAATGGATGTCGGAGGCCTTGGTCTTGAGCGCTTCGATCATGATGGTGTTGACCATGCGGATAACCGGGGCCTCGCCCGCGGCATCCATGGAGGCGTCGAGCTCGTCCGATTTCGATTCGGTCACCGCCGAGATCTCGACGTCGTTCTCGTCCCCCTTCATGATGTTCTCCATCGCGAGGGCGGGGTTCGCGGCGTCTTCGGCGGTCTTGAGGCGGGTGATCGCGTCGTTGAACTCCGGCAGGGCGACGACGAGCGGCCAGACCTTGCCGCGGGAAAGGCGGGCGACCTCCTCCTGGGCGGGGAGATCGAACGGATCGGCGAAGGCCACCGTGAGGCGTCCGTCCACCTTCGCGAGCGGCAGCGCCTTGATGCGGCTCCAGGCCTCGATCTTCATTCCGCACAGAAGATCGTCGGAGGGGACGAAGGCGGGCGGAAGGGTGATCGGCTGAATGCCGAGATAGTCCGCCGCTTTGACCGCGTACTCGAACGGATCGCTGATCTTCTTCAGTTCTTCGACTCCGCCGCGATGCAGCCGCAAGGGGCGCTTGATAGAGGTTTCCAGAGGCATAGGGTTCTTAGGGTTCTTAGGGTCTTTAAGGTCTTTTAAGGATAGAAAAGCACTTTTTATGCCATTCTTCTGGCACGCAATTTGCTTTCTACTATCTATCAACTATCATCTACCAACTACTATGCAAGACACAGCCAAATTCGACGCCAAACTGATCGAGGGAGTGGCGTATTTCGAGAGAATGCTCGAACTGATGCCCGAAGACCGCACCACGCTGGAGTTTCTGGTGGTTGCCTACGCGCAGCTGGGACTGGTCGAAAAGGGCGATAAAGCGCTGGTGTCGCTTGCCAAACTGTTGATTAAAGAGGGTGATACCGCGGCGTTGACCGGACTGTTGCCGCGGCTGGAGGCGAGCGGATACGAGCAGGCGAAGATTCTCGCCTTGAAGGTAAAGACGATGACCGCGCCGATGCCGGAGCTGGTGCCGGAGCAGCCGAAGGAGCTTACGCAGGCGGAGAAAAACGCGATTTCGGTGAATTCGGCCGTCGATTCCGAAAAATTGCTCGCGAAGATGCTCCTCGACGGCGGGGTGATCACCGCCGAGGAGGCGAAGGGGATCGAGGATCAGCTCGATGCGGTGCCGCGGGACGGACGCATCTTTCTTACTTCTGCATTGCAGATTCTCGAAAAAGAGAATGCCGGCAAGCTGGAGAAGGCGATGGCGTATCTGGCGGACCGGTGCAAGACGCCGCCGATTCCGCTCGCTGCGTTCGAGGTGCCGAAGGACCATTTCCGTGGGTTCGACCGGACACTGCTGGAGCTGCGCGGGGTGGTTCCGTTCGGCAAAGTCGGCGGCGAGACCCTGATCGCGCTCGCGAATCCGGCGGACGAGTCGCTGCGCGAAGAGTTCGCCGCCAAGACGAAGGCGCGGTTCTTCCTTGCCTATCCGGCCGAGATCGAGGCGGCGCTCAAGAAACACTTCGAAGGGGAGTCGCTCGGGTGAAGGCGATGAAAGCGAGAGCCGGGTTCACGTTGACCGAGTGCGCGCTCGCGGGGGCGATACTTGCGCTCACCGCGCTTGCGCTTTTAGAGGGTGTCATCAATTCCACCAATATCGCGATGGAGAATTCGCGGCTTCTCGCGGCGGACTCGTACGCGTTCGATCTCGCCTGGCAGCGGTACAACATGCAATGGACGACGCCGGGAACCGCGATCAGCACCAAGACGCTCACCTCGAGCGAGTTCGATCCTGAAGAATCGGTGCCGATCCTCTGCGCCGAGGCGTGGCCGAAGCCGACGGTGAAGGTGACGGTGAGCCCGGTGTACGAGACGATCGGCAATGCAATCGAGTATCACGGCAAGACGATCGGGGTGGATCTTGAGTGGGGTCCGTCGAAACGGCGGCGCACGAGTCACGCCGAGGTGTTCCGTGCCGCGCTCAACCGCTGGGAGGGATCATGAAAGCGCGCGGCGGTTTCACCTTGATCGAGCTGCTGGTCGCGTCGGCGATCGCCGCGATCGTGATGGCGCAGGCGCTGGGGGCGCTCGTCTTCTGCTGGCGCCTCACCGAGAAGGCGTACAAAGAGATGGAGCTCGCGCTTGCCGCGCGGCAGGTGAGGGACAAACTGCTCTTTCAGTGCGCGCCGGGGAAGAACGGCGTCGTCTATCCGGGCGTTCTGAGCGCGAATCTCTCGGTCGATTCGGTCGCGCTCAACATGTCGAAGGTCTACTGCGAAAAGAAGACCGAGACCTCGCGGTTCGCGAGCGACCCGAGAGAGAAGCAGACGATACGGCTGATGCTGGACGGCTCGAGCGGGGAGAGACGGCTTTACAACGAGTCGATGCAGGCGAGCCGCGCCTGGTTCTACACCTCGAAGGTTCCGTTCGCGACCTCGGGCGAGAGCTGGCACTCGTCGTCTTCGTGCGACTGGGGATCGGTGGTGAACTCGGGCGACTACACGAAGGCGAACGGAAACGTCCTCCACTTGAACCTGACCTTGACCGCGGGCGGATTCGTCCGGCGCGAGCGGGTGATGGTTCCGGTCTTCGGCGCGGCGCATTACACGGAGGTCAACTGAAGATGAAACGCGGTTTTGCGCTTTACGTCGCGATTTTCGCGGTGCTCGTGATGTCGATCCTGATCGGCGGCGTCATCTCCTACGCGAGCTATGCCACGAGGGCGACCGCGCGCGCGATCGACGAGACGAAGTGCCGGCTCGCCGCCCAGAGCGCGATCGAGGCGGCCAAGTACGAGATTACCAGGGGCTTCTACGACTACATTAACAACGCGGGCAACGTGAAGATCACGCCGAGAAAATCGACCGCCTACGACTGGTTCGAGAAAGTCGGCGCCGCGCGGCGCTCGATCGGGGTCGGCACCGGCTTCGAGGTGACGCTCCCGGCCGCGACCAACATCTGCGGGGTCACGGTGAAAGCGCGCATCGGCTACGGAATCGTCCATGCCGCCAACGACTCCGAGGCGGTGCTCCCGATCGTCGCGACCGCGACGGTGACGAGCGCGGCGGGCGGAAAGACCAGCGTTACCCTGCTGGAGCGATGCTGCTACGGCACCAGCCGTTCGGGCGTCTTCAACTACGCCTATTTCGTGAACAACTACGGATGGATGAACGGCTCTTCGATCGTCATCAACGGCGACATGCGCGCGAACGGCAATATCTCGCTCACCGGCTCGACGGTGAACGGATACATCATCGGCGCGGTGAATGACGAACTCGGCACCGACGGCAGGGTGACGCTCAGCTCCTCGCCGAAAATCTACTCCAAGGCGCCGTATTACCCGAAGGCGCCCCCCTCCGCCCGCCCGCCCAATCCCCCCCGCCACAACTGGCGCGAGAACAACGGGGGCGGCTTCGAGGCCCCCGACAGCTCTACCGCTTCGTCGTCCTCGTCGGGAGGGTACGGCGGATGGGGCGGCTACGGCGGCTCGAGCTCATCCTCCGGCACCTACACCATCACCGATTCGCTCAAGTCCGAGACCGACAAGTTGATCGTGCAGGAGGCGTCGAAGACGCTGGCGATGCCGTACATCTCCGACCTGAGCGATTACATCGATTACGCGGTGGAGGAAGGCGGAACCCTGTACATTCCCTCCTGGAGCGTGACCGACGCGGCGGGCCGCACCTACTCCGGCGGCGGCGCGCTCGTCGCGGCGCATTACGACGGCGCGGGACCGACCGGCGACGTGACGATGGCGGATAACGGTGCGCTTGTCCTCATCGGCACCGACTCTAACCCGATCGTCCTGAACGGACCCTTCGTCGTCGACTCTGACATCATCATCGCCGGGGTGGTGACCGGACAGGGCACGCTCTATTCCGGACGCAACATCCACGTGATCGGCAACATCACCTACAAGAACGCCCCTAGCTGGACCCACTCCGCCTCCACCTTGGTCTCCGAAATCAACGCCCGCGCCGAAGCCAACGCCAGCGCCGACATGCTCGGACTCTGCGCGAAGGGCAACGTGGTGATCGGCGATTATTCCACTTCGAACTGGCAGTCGACGATTCTCCCCTACATCAGGCCGAGCTCGAATTCAAGCGTGGTGATGGCGTACACCTGCGACGAGTCCGATGCCGACATCGGCTATCCGGTGAACTTCGACGGCGACTACACCCAGGTCGAGTCGACCGGCTCGAAGGAGAAGGTGCGCACCTCGGTTTCGTCCCAGCGCGTCTCGCTCGGGCGCGGACAGTACACGACCGTCTACACCTACGGCGACGCCGCGAACGCGGCCGACCGCAGGTACTACGAATCGGTCACCGACGATCTGATCGTCTCGGCTTTGTACAACGCGAACGGCGGCTCGACCGGCATCACCAAGATAAACGCCGTCATCTACAACAACCACGGCGTGTTCGGGAATCCCGGCAAGTCGGGCTACACCACTTCGATCAACGGCTCGCTCGTCTGCCGCGACGAGGCGATGGTCTTTTCCGGCAACGGACTCACCTTCAACTGGGACATGCGCCTTTACGAGTCCGGCGCCGAGGGCGTTTCGAACGACAACGTGGGCCTGCCGGTGGGAGCGGCCGATTTCTACACCCTCGTCGAGACCGAAAGCTGGCAGCAGGTTCCGGACGAGTTCAATCCCGCCGCGGAAAGCGAGGCTTCGGAATGATGATTTGAATTCTATTCCAGCTGAAAGTGAGGCGTCGGAATGATGATTGCAATTCTATTCCAGTTGAAAGTGAGGCGTCGGAATGACCAGTGAAACTTCAGGAGCGGCGATCGAGGCGCAGGCGCGGCGCGAGCAGATGCGCCGTTGGAAAGAGGCGGCGGAACTCCGCCGCGCCGAGGGGCGCACCCTGCACGACCATATTGTTCCGCGCGGAATGCTCGCGGTCGAGGAAAAACCCGCAGAAGAGTCCGCCGCGCTCGTCGCGGTCGAGACACAGAACGTCGACACCATCGCGCTTGAAGAGGATGCCGAACGCTCGTACCGTCACGCGCGGCTTGCGGTTTTCGCGGTTCTCGTGCTTGCGCTTGCGCTCCTCTGGCTCCGTTCCCGCGCGAATGCCGTCCGGTGACGCTTCACCGCTTAGGAGGGGCGGCATCTTGCCGCCCGCATCGTCCCCCGCAGTTGACTGCGACCGTGCGGGGCGCCTGCGACTTCTGCGACTGCGACTCTCACTCGTCCCAGGTTCCCCGCCCGGTCTCAGCTGTCCCAGGTGTCGCCTATTGACAGGTGGTAGTGGCAGTACTGCAGTATAGTTCTTGTTCGTCACTGAAAGCGTACGAACAAGAACTAAGGGAATGGGGCTAACATAGTTCTTGTTCGTCACGAAAAGCGTACGAACAAGAACTATAGGTGGACGAGTAGGTATTAAGGTAAGTTGTTGATTTTTCAGCGAAGTATGAGGATTGTGCTATATAAAAGTTATTGGAAATCGGTTGACTACTACGAAAAATGCACGGTGGACGGAAAGTCGACAAAGAGTTTCTTTAAAGTCGCCGAAATATTGATGAAAGGAACATTTGCAGGCAGAATGCGCGGAGTTTCCCTTGAGATCTTGGCGAATCGGGCGAGCGTGTCCGTTCAGTCGTGGATGAAAAACGCCGACATCGTTGACGTCAATGTCGATAATCGCGGTGTCGGTAATGTCACCAGCGATGGATTTTGCTGTCGAAGTCAACCGTCGAGCGACACGCCCCTCCTCATGGCCTTAGAGGGACTCGACTTCTTCCCGAATCTCTCCGAGAGCAAACGGAGACTGAACAAGGCAATTGTTCCCAACGCTTGGCATTGGTCGAAGCAGGGCAAGAACTTCAAGCCTGCCGTTTCCCACGCCTTTACCGCGCTGTGGAATTTACCACTTGCGCAACTGGGGTAAGAAATAGTATACTATACCCAATTATGTTCTCGTTTCTAAAGAAGAAAGTCAAGGAACCTGTCGTCTACAAGCGACAGGATCATTGCGTTTCTCGCAAGAACATCGATCCGGACGCTTTGAAAGTGCTCTACCGCCTCTCCTCGCTCGGCTACACCGCGTATCTCGTGGGCGGGGGTGTGCGCGATCTTCTGATGGGGCGCAAGCCGAAGGATTTCGACGTGGGCACTTCGGCGAAGCCGAACGAAGTCAAGCACGCGTTCCGCAACTGCTTCATCATCGGGCGGCGGTTCAAGCTTGCGCATGTGAGGTTCGGCGAGAAGGTGATCGAGACTGCGACCTTCCGTCAGAATTCGATGTCGGTCGGGGACATCATCGAGCACGCGGCGGAAGGTCCTTTGGAAGACAACACTTTCGGCACGCCCGAGACCGACGCGTATCGCCGTGACTTCACGGTGAACGGACTTTTCTACAACATCAAGGACTTCTCGATCATCGACTGGGTCGGCGGAATGAAAGACATCGAGAAGAAGGTGATTCGCGCGATCGGCGAGCCGGGAATCAGGTTTCAGGAAGATCCGGTGAGAATGATGCGCGCGGTCAAGTTCTCGAGCCGGCTCGGCTTCTCGATCGAGAAAAAAACTTGGGCGGCGATGAAGAAGCATCATGCGGCGATCATGACCGCGAGCGTGCCGAGAGTGTGCGAAGAGGTCTTTCGTCTGTTCCCCTACGGACACAGCGAGGAGGCGTTCCGGCTGATGTGGGAGTGTGGCATGCTGGGAGATCTGCTCCCGGCGCTCGCGGCTTTCATCGACCGCTCGGGCGGCAAGAAGTCGTCCGTATGGAAGTATCTCGCCGGACTCGACGCCTACGAGAAGATGATGACCGAGCGCGGCTTCGAGGTTTCGAACGGACTGCGCGCGGCGGTGCTGACGACCGCGATGTTCAATGAAGCCGGCCGCGAGGGCGCGGGACGCAAAGTCATGGCGGAGCTTCAGCAGTCGCTCAAGATTCCGAAGGCCGTGTACTTCACAGCGGTTCTGCTGCTGGAAAGCCGCAAGCGTCTCTCGTCCAGACCGACGAAGGGCAAGAGCCGCTTCATCTACAACCGCGATTTTCTCGATGCGCTAGACTACAATCGCATCGTGACCCGCGCCGAGAACGGCGACGAGTCGATTTTAAACGAATGGTCAGACCTCTACGAAGAGAAAGGAAAAGACAACAAATGAACGCGATAGAGCAGGAACTTCAGCCTGTAATCGAGTGGTGGGAAAACGGCGGCAAGAAAACCGCCGCGGCGGTCGTGGGCGCGGCCCTGGTGATCGGCGCGTACATCCTCTGGGATGTGACCGGCAAGAATCACGAGCTTGCGGCCGCGCAGGAACTCGTGCAGCCTTCCGGGGCGGACATTTCGAGCTTCGAGGGCACCGCGGCGGGTCCCGCGCTCAAGCTGCGCGAAGCCGCGCAGCAGTACAACCTCGGCGCTTACGAACTCGCGCTCAGTCTCTACGATGAACTTGAAGCGAAACCGCCCAAGGGCTTCGCCGACACTGTCGCGTTCGGCAAGGCGCGCTCTCTGGAGGCGCTCGAGCGCTTTGGTGAAGCGACCGCCGCCTACGGCGAAGTCGTGAAGAACTATCCCAAGAGCCCGGTTGCGCTTTTCGCCCGTATCGGTGTCGCGCAGTGTATGGCGCAGGACGGCAAAGTCGGCGAGGCGCTCGCCGAGCTCGCCGCCATCAAGGGTGACGAGACGGTCAAGGCCGACAGTGATGCGCTCGCGATGGTCAACGAATCCATCGACCGCGTCCGCCGTTGGGAGACCCGCGCCAAGGACGACGCGATGAACGCGGTTCTCGATACGCTCGCCGAAGAGCCGGTCTCCCCCGCGGCGGAAGCACCGGCGGCACCGGCCGAAGCTCCGAAGGCGGAAGCTCCGGCGGCTCCTGAAACTCCTGCGGCACCTGCGGCGGCGGAAGCGCCCGCCGAGGCGCCCAAGGCGGAATGACAGTAGTCCGCGAGAATCTTTGGGACGACGCTCCGCGCACTCGCGTGCAGGGCGTCGTTCGTCCTTTAGTCAAATTCTGCGCGTCGCTCGGCTGGGCGGCGAAGATTCTCGTGGAATCCTGCGCGGCGTTTCCGTCGGTCGTGTGCCGACGCGGCGGAAGAGCCGACCTCGTGACCCAGCTCTATGTGACTGGCATCCGCACCCTGCCGGTGGTCACCGTGGTCGCGATGTTCATGGGGATGATTCTCGCGCTGCAGGTCGGACTGGAACTTCGCCGTTTCAATCAGGAAATGTATCTTGGCGCGGCGGTGATGATTTCGCTTATCCGCGAAATGGCGCCGTTCAGCTGCGGAATGTGTCTCGCCGCGTGCGTCGGCTCGGCGATTGCGGCGGAACTCGGCACGATGAAGGTCAACGACGAGATCGCGGCGCTGGAGATCATGTCGATCTCGCCTATCCGTTACCTCGCCGCCCCGCGTTTGCTCGCACTGGTCGTCATGGCGCCGATACTCGCATTCTACTGCTGCATCGTCGGCACCATGGGCGGCGGCATCGTTGGCGTCACCCAGCTCGGCGTCGATTTCACCCAGTATCTCTCCAGCGCGATTTCCATCGCCGAGGTGAAAGACCTTTATGTCGGACTCATGAAGGCGTTCATCTTCGGCGCCGTCATCGGCACCGTTTCGATTTCGGAAGGTCTTGGCACTGCCATGGGCGCGACAGGCGTGGGCAAGTCGACCCAGCGCAGCGTCATCGTGAGCTTTCTCTTGATACTCGTGTTCGGCTACATGGTCACAAGAGTGTGCTACAGGTGAAGTGATAAGTGATGAGTGATAAGTGATGAGTGATAAGAGATGAGTGATAAGTGATAAGCGATGAGTGAGAATTTGATAGAGTTTGAGAATGTGGTGAAGAAGTTCAACGGCCAGGCGGTGTTGGACGGAATGAGTTTTTCGGTGAAGAAGGGTGAGATCGTTTGCGTGGTGGGTCCGTCCGGGACAGGCAAATCGGTCACCCTCAAGCATCTGGTGCGCCTTCTGACCCCGACTTCGGGAAGAGTGGTTTTCGACGGCGTCGACGTCGCGGAGTGCGACGACCGCGCGCTCGAGAAGATTCGCAGCCGCATCGGCTATCTTTTCCAGGGCGGCGCCTTGCTTGCGTGGAAGACGGTCGCGGAGAACGTGGCGCTGCCGCTTGAAGAAGTGGATCGCTGCGGGGAGAATGAGATCGAGCGGCGCGTCGCCGAGGCGCTCAAGGCGGTGGAACTTACGGACGCGGCGGACAAGTATCCCGCGGAAATTTCCGGCGGCATGCAGAAACGCGCCGGCCTCGCCAGGGCGATCGTCAGGAACAGCGACGTCGTTCTCTACGACGAGCCGACTTCCGGACTCGACCCGGTCACCTCGGTCACCATCAACGAGCTTATCAAGAAACTCAACCGCGAGCGCGGCATCACCTCGATCGTCGTCACCCATGACCTCATGAGCGCGATCAAGATCGCCGACCGCATCCTTCTGTTCAAGGACGGACGCGTCGTCATCGCCGCGCCGCCGGATGAATTCGTGAAATCTGAACTGCGCGACGTCAAGGAATTTCTCGCCGCGATGAAAGGAGAAACGCTGTGAGCGCCAAACGCAAGGATTCCTTCTCCGAGGCCGTCGTCGGTCTCTTCATGCTGGCCGTGCTGGCCCTGCTCGTCTATTTCACCATCGTCATCTCCGGCGTCGACGTGCTGCAGGGACGCGAACGCGTCGACATCAAGGTGACGTTCGACGCGGTTGGCGGACTCAAAGACCACGACAACGTGATGTACCGCGGCACCAAGGTCGGCCAGGTCGAAAGCGTCGACGTTACTCCCTCCAACCTGGTCGTCGTCGCCGAAATCGACCGCTCGGTCGTGCTCCGGCAGAGCTGCCGCATCGCGGTGTGCAACCTTTCCATGCTCGGCGGCAATTACCTGCTGCTCGAGGAGGGCGAGGGCGAAGAGCTGTCGCTCGACAGCACCGTGTTCAAGGGCGAAACGCCGTCGGACTGGATGCAGGATGTTTCCAAAATCGCCAAAGACCTCCGTAACTTCACCTCGGGCGGCGAACTCAAAGGCATCGTCACCAACTTCGAGGCGGTGAGCGAGAAGGCGCTCGCGATCGTCGACCGCGTCGAACGCGGCGAGGGCACCGTCGGCAAGCTTCTCTCGAGCGACGACACGCTCTATCGCAATCTCGAGACCAGCGTCACCAACATCGCCGCGATCTCCACCCGGCTCGAACGCGGCGAGGGCACGCTCGGCAAGCTACTCTCGAGCGACGATGCGGTCTACGCCGACCTCAGAAAGACGCTTGAGAATGCGAGCGCGATTACTGACAAGATCAGAAACGGCGAGGGACTCGTCGGCCGGCTGCTCAAAGATGACGACCCCCTCTACGCGAATCTGAACGACGCGATCGCCTCCTTCAAAAAGGCGTGCGATTCGATGGACGCGAAGGCGACGATCGAGAGCGCCAACCGCATGCTCGCCAATCTCGAGACCGTCGCCGAACGGCTCAAGAACGGCGAAGGCACCGCGGGCAAGATTCTCGCCGACGATACTCTGTATAAAGAAATCGAAGGCCTTACCAAGGACGCGCGTCAGGTGCTGGATAACTTCCGCGACACCACGCCGATCTCCACCTTCGGCTCTCTCATCATGGGCGGACTGTGATAAACTTTCTTCTAGCGATTAATATTTTCATCACCACGCCGTCGCCGCTCGATATGCCCAGAGCGGAGGCGTACATGGTGCGTGAAGACGGAAAATACCGGCTCGAAGATCGGTTCGACCAGCTTGATCTCTGGACGTCTCAGACGGTGATCGGCCGCTGGGAAGACGATGACGGAAGGTTTTTCACGCTCGCAAAGTTCGATACCATCGCTCCCAAATTCACCGAAACCACGCTCACACGCGAAGATTGGGAGAAGACGCGGGTGAGACCGGGTCGAAGGAAAAACGAGCTTCGTGACGAATGCGTCGCCAAGTTGACTCCGTTTGAAATGCCCGAGGAACCGGCGAGACCGCGTCAGGCGGTTCGCGGATTAGACGATGTCTGTTATTTCGAAGGCACGAATACGACCGCGATCGTGTGCGCGTTTCGTCCCGAAAAGAGCGACCTCTGGTACTACGCGCAGTGGAATCTTCTCGCCGGCGATGATTACGATTATTCGCGCGAACTCTTCGAAAAAGATTTTCTCGGCAAGTGGGACGAATATGTCGGGGAACTTAAAATCGACACCTCGCTCGACGACGAGAAAGCCGCTCGTGCGGCGGAGAAGAAAAGGGCGAAACTTCCCCCGATCGGCGAGCGCGAACTGTTGCGGCGCGACGCGCGGCACAGCGTCGCGGCCTATCGCGAGTGGCGCACGACCGATTCGGACGAGTTCACGGTTCTGGACGATCTCGACAAGGTGAGCGGTTTCATCGTGACTCTCACCAACGAACTCAAGACGATGCGCGCGAAATACGCCGCGGCGTTTCCCTCGCCGATCGACGGTTCCAACGTCCTTTCGGTCGCGCGCATCTACCGCGATCGCGATGAATATCTCGACGCGCTGGAGGCGGGCGGCAACGGCGACATGACCTGGTCCGCCGCGTACTGGTCGCCGCGCCGCCGCGAGCTGGTCGCTTACCTGCCCGAAGACGGAACGAAGAAGCTCATGGAGACGATCCGTCACGAGGCGTTTCATCAGTACATCTCCTATGCCGCGTCGATGCTCACGGTCTCCCCCTGGCTCAACGAAGGCTACGCCGAATATTTCGAGAACACCGATTCGCTGGATTGGAATCTTCAGGGCGTTACGCTCGATCTCGAGAAATTCTCCGAGACGATTCCGGCGATTCTGCGAATGGATTACCAGGAGTTCTATGACGGCAGCGACCTCATGCGCCAGGTGAAATACCGCATGGCGTGGTCGATGGCGGTGTTTCTCGAGAAAGGGGCCCCGAAGGTCAGGTTCGAGCCGTTCAAGGATTTGAAGCGTGACTACATTGACGTACTCATCAAAACCAAAGATCCGGTCAAGGCAACCTCGGCGGCGTTCAAATCCGAGGATAATCTCAAACTCTTTCAGAAGGAATGGCTGAAGTTCTGGCGGCCGTGATACTGCCATGGGCAAAACCGGAGCGATAGTCGGGGGCATTCTCGGCGCGATAATCGGGCACGGAATCTTCGGCGCGGTTTTCGGCGCCGCGATCGGCCACAGCATCGAAGACACCGTCAAAGGATCGAAGCGCGGCGGCGACGACGCGTTCTCCGGTGCTTCCGCCGAGGAGCGCGAACGCGTCTTCTGCGCTTCCGCCGCTGCGATGCTCGCAAAGATGGCGAAGGCGGACGGCCGGGTGACGGCCGACGAGATCGCTTCGGTCGAACAGGCCTTTGCGCGGCTCGGCTTCACCCTCGGCACCCGCCGCTTTGCGGTGGAGGTTTTCCGCAAAGCCAAGGACGACGAACACACGATCTACGAATACGCTCGCGACTTCGCCGCGGTGGTGACCAATCTCGAGGTGCGCGAGCTTTTCTACGGATTGCTGTGGGACCTCGCCTGCGCCGACGGACGCCTTTCCGCCTACGAAGACGATATCTTGAAGCGCATCTGCGCCCCGCTCAAAATCAATCCCCGCTGGTACGCGTACTGCCGCGCCGAACGCGTCCGCGCCGACGGCCGGTATAGCGATTCTGGCGCGTACGGCTCGTATGGCGGCGGCTCGTACGGTGGCGGCTCGTACGGCGGCGGCTCGTACGGCGGTGGCTCGTACGGCGGTGGCTCGTATGGTGGCGGCTCGTACGGCGGCGGCTCGTCACGCACCTCTTCGCTTGAAGAGGCGTATGTGACGCTCGGGGTCTCGCCCAATGCAAGCGACGATGAAGTCAAGAAGGCTTATCGCGTGATGGCGAAGAAGTATCATCCCGACACCTTGCGCGCGCAAGGCCTCCCCGACGAAATGATCGGCAAAGCCACCGAGCGCATGGCGAAGGTCAACGCCGCCTGGAGCGAGATCAAATCGAACCGCGGCCTCTGAGCTGGAGCTTTGTAATTCCGGCGCGTAGTGTACCCTCCCTTCGTGCATTCACCGCTTTGGACACCGCTTTGGACACCGCTTTGGAGGGGCGGCATCTTGCCGCCCTCGGCTATCGCAAAGCGGTGGTTCGCGCCTACATCATGATTTACTCAATTGAAGAATCGTCGAGCGTCGTTGGAATCTTAAGGTTCTTTCACGGCTCGGAAGATTATGCAGGCAAGCTGTAAATCCGGCTAAACTTAATGCCCCTAATCCATAAACCTCTCACATCCCGCCTACTCTCACTTTTCGCGAAAAGTGAGAGTAGAGCGAGGTGGGCAAGAAAAGATTGAAATGCCCCATTGACAAATTACGCGTTGCGTTATATAATACGCGTCATGTTAAAATCGTTTGCGAATAAGGAAACTCAGGAATTGTACGAAAGCGGCGATTCGAAACGCTTTCGTCCGTTCTTGCGAATCGCGCTTCGCAAGCTCGATATGATTGCCGCCGCGACAAAAGTCGAAACTCTGCGGGTTCCCCCGGGGAATCATTTGGAAGCCCTGAAAGGTAATCGGGCCGGGCAATGGAGCATCAGGATCAACGATCGATGGCGTATCTGTTTCGTTTGGTCCGGCACTAATGCCGAAAACGTGGAAATAGTCGATTATCATTGAAAGGAATTGCCATGAGAACAAAAAACCTTATTCACCCCGGTGAGGTATTGCTGGAAGAATTCATGATACCGATGGGAATAACTCAGTCCCGCCTGGCTCTCGATATTCGCGTCCCTGCTCCGCGGATTAACGCAATTGTCCGCGGTAAGCGGGCAATCTCAGCCGATACCGCGCTTCGACTCGGGCAGTATTTCAAGATTGAACCGCAATTCTGGATGAACCTTCAGTCCAATTATGACCTCGGGGTTGCCGAAGGCGGAATATGGTCGAAGGTTAAGCGATATATACCGGAATTCATCCCCGAGGGTCTTTCCGCCGCCTGCCTTTGATAGTCAGAGGATATCGATCGTTATACTCAATTGATGAATCGTCGAGCGTCGTTGGAATTTTAAGGTTCTTTCACGGCTCGGAAGATTATGCAGGCAAGCTGTAAATCCAACGAAACCTAAAGTCCTCCACAGCGTAAATCTCAGTTTACACACTCCGAGATTTGTGCAATACTGTAAAAAAGAATTTACAGAATAACGGAGGCCGTATGTATAAACGCGAAATGTATCTGAAGCAGATTCGCCCGTTTTACCGCAACTAGCAGATCAAGATATTGAGCGGCGTGAGGCGGATGTGATATAATATCCGGTCGACGATGGTGACAGAGTTTACAGAAAAGACGTTGGAGGATATCAAGCTCCGGGTGGATCTCGGGGATCTGATATCGTCGTACGGTATTGAGGTGAAGCACGCGGGCGCGAGCATGAAGGCGTGCTGTCCGTTCCATCATGAAAAGACCCCGAGCTTCAACATCAATCCGTCTAAGGGGTTCTACCACTGTTTCGGCTGCGGGGAATCTGGGGACGCGATCAAGTTCGTCCAGAAGATGGAAGGGCTGAGCTTTCCCGAGGCGGTGAAGAAACTCGCGGCGCAGTGCGGCATCGAAATCGTCGAGAAGGAGGATCCTGAGGCGGGTCGGCGCAAGCGGCTTTACGCGCTTATGGCCGAGGCGGCGCAGTTCTACCACCGCTGCCTTCTGCAGACCAAAGAGGCCGAGCCCGCCCGGGAGTATCTCGCGAAGCGCGATCTCGGCGAGGAGGTGCAGAAAGATTTTCTCATTGGCTACGCGCCGAACAGCGCCGCGACGATGTTCAAATGGGCTCAGAAGCACGGCTTCACCGATGAGGAGCTCGAAGCGGCTGGCATCGTCAAGCTGCCGAATCGTCCCGGCGACACCGGCTACCACCGCTTCTCGGGACGGCTCATGTTCACGATCAAGGACCGGCAGGGACGCGTGGTGGCGTTTTCGGGGCGGCAGCTCGTGGAGCGCAAGAACTCGGGCAAATACGTCAATTCTCCCGAGACCCTGATTTTCAAGAAGTCGAACGTTCTCTTCGGCTTCGACCGGGCGCAGGGCAACATCGCGCGGGCGAAGAACCGCGAGGTCATCTGCTGCGAGGGACAGATCGACACCATCCGGCTGCACATCAACGGATTCACCACCGCGGTCGCCTCGCAGGGCACGGCGTTCACCGAGGAGCACGCGCGGATGATCAAGCGCGTCGCCGACGCGGCGATTCTGATGTACGACGACGACGGGGCCGGACACAAGGCGACGGTGAAGGTGGCGGGGATGCTGCTCGCGATGGAGATGCCGGTAAGGGTGGTGTCGCTTCCGGACGGGGACGACCCCGACTCGTATCTGCGTCGGCATTCCGCCGCCGAACTGCAGGCGATAATCGACAGGGCGGAATCGATCGTGAGCTTTCAGTGTCGGGTGGAGCAGGCGAAGGAGGCGAATCCGAAAGCGATCGACGCGGTGGCGAGAATCGTGAAGGCGGTGCTTTCGACCGTCGCAAAGTGTCCGAGTCCGGTTCTTCGGGCGAGCATGGTCGGCGAGGCGGCGAAGCTTCTGTCACTGCCGCCCGCGGCGC
>R11__coassemble_721_pt1 | contig 20471 bp, 12 predicted proteins | sample R11__metabat2_low_PE_023 | metagenome-assembled genome bin R11
CCGTCGCGGCGAGCGTCAGCGCGCCCGCCGCCGTCATCATCGCGAATCGCAATCCGTTCATTTATTCCTCCTTTAGCGCAGGAACATTTTCGGTTGATGGAAATCGGCCTCGCCGGAAGGAAAAGGCGCCGCCGACGCCCAGTCCACCAGCTCGCCGGGCGCCGAATAATCCGCCCGGAAGATGCCGATCGCAGCGCTCTTGAGGTCGATCCCCAGTTCCTTGAGTTCCGCTTTGGCAATCGCCATCCTGACCGAATATCCGCGATCCGTCACCCTCGCCTCGGCCCGCACGCTCTTGAAGGCGAAATCGTAATCGAACTGCCGGTAAAGCTTCACCCGGTAATCAAGGACTCTGCCGAGCGGATCCACCTCGACGCCGTAATACCAGTTCTTCAGAGTCCCGTCCGGCGCAAAGTAAATCTCCACCCTGTCACCGATCTCGATATCCCGTTTGCCTTGAACGCTCTTCGCGTATGTCAAAGTGCGGTCCTCGACCTCGAAGCGAATGCCGATATCGTCCCCCTCGTCGTAAATCGCGCATCCCGTGCGATCGATGCCGCCCTGGAACAGCCGCAGACCGCTGACCGTCTTGAGCGGCAGATAGCTTTTCCAGGGACGATACCCCAGGCATTTCCACGCCCAGAGCCGCGGCAGCGCCAGCTGCACCGGCACGCACGACGGCGCGACCGGCCTTCTCGGATTTCCCCGGTTGGCGACCTGCTCATACGCGGTGAAGGTGTCGTCGGAAATATAGTTTTCCAGATGTCCGTCCAGCACCCGCTCGAAACGCTCCGTCTCGCCGTATTCCAGAAGTCCGCGCGCATACGAAGCGACCGGCCAGTTGTCGACCTCGTCATAAGCGTTGGTCACGTTCAGAAGGCACATGTTCTCGTATTCGCCGTTGTGACCTTCACGGTACTCGCAATACTTCACGACGTCGGCTTTCGGCAGCAAACCGGTCTCGATCAATTCCGGATAATACCGGTAGTTGGCGTAGCCCGAGTCAAGCGAGCTCTGGATGTCCGAGGGTATCGCGCTCTGCGAAGCCATGAACGGCATCAGCCCCAACTCGTCCCGCTTCTGGACATACGCCTTTTCAAGCAGCATGCCGAACATCTTCGCCACGCTCTCCACCTCCTGGGCGAGTTCCCGCTCGCCGAGCGCGGCGTACGCCGGCGCGATCAGCTTGAGGCCCAGCAGCATCTGGTAATTGTTGTGGAAATATTCCGCAGGGCGTCCGCGGGTGTCGGCTTCGGGAACTCCCGCGAGAATGCGATGCTCGCCGAGGCCTTCGCCCGACGTGCCGACGGTCTGGAACTGGAACATTTCCAGCGCCCGGCGGACGAGCGGACGCAGCGCGGCCGCGATTTCCCCCGCCCTTTCCGTTTCCGCCGCCATGGTGATCGCCGACACCCACATCAATCCGCCGTACTCGGAAATGGACGGACCGTAGTAATCGATCGATCCGTCGGCGCGCACATACCTCCTGAGATAGTACAACAGCGTCTCCGCCGCCTCGTCGGCATGGCCGAACTGGACGAGCGTCTCCACCGTGGCGATCGTGGTCGGGGGAAAGGCGTCGTGAATCAGCACCCGGTAGAAACCCGCGCCGTAGTGCGGATGATACCCGGCGTACATCGAAAGCGCCTGCACGAGCGAACTCTTCCACGCCGCGTCGACCCTGGGATCGACCGACGGCAAATGCCGTCCCTTCGCAAACCACCGCTCCCAGTAGGCGCACATCGCGTCCGCCGCCTGCTCGAACTCCTCCGCGTCGATTGCCTCTCCGCCCGGCCATTTCGAATACTCCGCGCCCTGCCGCGCGTACAGCCGCTCGCCGCAGGCGACCAGCTCCGTCTCTTCGCCGATTCCCAGTACCGGCAGATATCCCCCGCGCCAAGTCCACGGCAGGTCCGGATTCGCCACCCGGAACATCGGCTCGTCGAAAAGTTCATCCCTCCCGCCTTCGCTCGGGCAGTCGTGCCATCCGACGACCTGCCCATCGCGTTTCACTTCGAAAAACGCCGCGCTCCAGCGGTCCGAGAGCACCACGCCGGATCTCACCGGCGCCAGCGTCTTCGCCGAAGCGCCCGGCAGAAGTCCGAGCATCGCCACCGCCGCAATCAAGCCCTTCTCGATCAATGTTTTCATACCGTCCTTTATTTCCGTCCGGAAAGCGTGAAGTCCCATTCCCTGAATCCGTACCTGAACGCTGGCGACTCCCGTCTGAGCCGGTAGTCGTTGTTCTTCGCGTCCACGAAAAGCGGATCGGCCACGACCGTGAAATTGGGGATCGAACGGACAAGTCCAGCCGCCTTCGACGGATCTTTCTTCTGGTTTTCATCATACCACCTCCCCGGCGGCGCCTTGAGTCCGAGCTCGGTCGGACCGCTCGCGCAATAGAAGAGGTTCGTCCCCCACTGCACGTTCACGCTCGTGCAGCAGTCGAAGTTATCCGGATTCTTGAAACCCGGGAACTCCTGATCGATCGACCAGTAGACGATATTGTTCTCGACCGTCAGATTTCGGTGATTCTGCGCCCGCGAAAGCGCGATCTGCGTTTCCCTAGAGTTGACGAGAATGCAGTTGCGCACCGTGTTGTTGCGTCCGTAATGCTGATGATACGAGGCGCTCGAGGTGTCGTAGACGAGATTGTTCTCCCAGACGATGCCTTCCGAACCCTCGTCGTTGTACATTCCCCAGCCGCCGTACGAGGCGGAATCGATCGCGTGGATCACGTTGTTGGAGATGCAGGTGCCGTAGCTCGCGCCCAGCGTGTAGACGCCGCCCATATCCGCCATCACGTGCTTGCCGATATCCCAGATGTGATTGAAGTCGATCGTGTTGCGCTGGGCGACCGAGCCGCCGTAGCCCCACACCCAGCCGACGCTGACGCCGGTGTAGTAAAGGTCGTGGATGTCGCAATGGCGCAGTTTCGAATCGGAAACATGGGTGAACACGACGCCGCACCCTTCCGGATTGACCCGGCCGCATCCCGAGATGTCGCAGTTCTCGATCAGATTGGCGTAGGTCGCATTTGGCCCGCGATAGGTGATGTTCGCCGTCGGCACGTTCTTCAGATAATCGCCGCTTTTCGGCACCGGCAGATTGAACGCCGCCTGATTGTTGCCCTTGCGGTTGCCGAGCCAGATGCCGCCTGAACCGAGTTCGGTAAGCGAGCAGTTGACGATCTTGTTCGAAACGCAGCCGTCCTCGAACCAGAAGCCGTAGTTCTCGGTATCCGTCACTCTGCACGAATCGAGCGTGATCTGGCGGACGCCGTTCGCGAGCATCGCTCCGCCGGAATGCGAAGCCGCCTGCAGCTGCGACTGCTGGACGATGCCGTTTTCAAGCGTCTCGCCGCCCGACCGCGTCAGCGCGAACTCGATGTTCCGGAATTCGATGTCATGCACGAATTTCCCGTTCGCCCAATCGCCGCGGAACTCGACGATGTTCTCCAGTCCCTTCGTCGGCGAGCGAAATTCCAATCCGGCAGAGTTCATCGCGCCGGCTTCCCCATCCAGCGCATGATAGTAGACGCGGCGCTTTTCCGCATCGTAAAACCAGGTGCCAGGCGTCTTCAATCCATCGCGGCAGTTGTCGAACCAGAACAGCGTCTTGTCGGTCCAGCGCTTCCACGGGGCGACCGGGTGCGTATCGCGTCCCTCGACCTTGATCGTACCGGTCTTCGCATCGAAGGAACGCACCGAATAAGTCGCGAAGCTCCACTTCTCGACCAGCGACATTTTTACCGCGCCGCGCTCGGTCTCGCTCATGCCGTCCAGGAAATCCGCCGCGCCGTCAAACGCGATCGTCTTAACCCCGTTGGTCGTGTTCTCGGTATAGGAATCTTTCTTCGCGTAGACGAAGCCGCTTGCCGGTATGCGCGCGCGCGGCACGCGTCTGCCGTTCTTGTAGAGCGACTCGAATATCGGCATCCCGGCGACGTCAACGGACCATACGCCTTCGCCTTCTTCACGCCATCCGGTCAACGCTTCTCCGCCGGCGATGACCGCGCCGTCTTCACCGATCCATTTGACCGGCGCAACCTCGGAGCCCGAATCTTCCGGCAGAAGCACGAGCGGTCGGTCGAGCGTATAGAGTCCGTGCTTCAGACGCACTTCCACCGTTTCGCCTTTGGCACGCGCTTCACGCGCCTTCAGAAGCGCCGCGTGCGGATCCAATCCGCCGGGACTCACTTCGATCACCGTCGTCCCGGCACTCGCCGTCAACGCGGCAAGCATCAACACGCCCGCCGTCGTCATTGTCACCCTTCGTTTTCCGCTCATTCTTCCCCCTCCCTGTTGCTACCACGCTCGAACATACCCGGCAAGATCGGCGGCGAAAACGGTGCCGTCCGAAACCAGCGCGCTCGCGAGATACGGCGCACCGGTCCTGATGGTTCGCTTTTCGACGCCGTCCTTGAGATTCCAGAAATGTATCGCCCCGTCGGCCGCGCTCGCCACCACCGTATCCTCATCGAAGAGCAAAGGAGAGGTGTTGAGCGTTTTCGCCTGACAGCCGGCATACTCGCTCGCCGACACGAGACCGGCGCCGACCGGTGCGGAATAAATCTTCTTTTTGAGATCCTTGCGATCCAGCGCGACAAGCCCCTCGTTGACCGCGCCCTTCAGCACCATTGTATCAGTGACGAGCAGATTGCCGGGGCACGCGAAGCGTCGGCCGACGATTCCCGAATCCTGCACCACCTTGCCGGTCGCGAGCTCGATTTCGTAAATCGCGCCGCCGTCCGAATGAAAGACGTGGTCGCCGGCGAGGCACGGCTTCGCCCCCGGGAAGCGTCCGTTGAATTTCCACGCCACCTTGCCGGTATCCGCTTCATAGCACAGGCACGGACCCCAATTGAGCGGCACGACGAGATATTTATCGGTAAAGAGCGGCGAAACCGATGTCGCCTGCTGCATGTATTCCTTGCCGTGTTTCCATACGATCCTGCCGGTCGCCACATCAAAGACCTTGAGGATGTATCCGCAGCCAAGCGCCACCTTCGAGCCGTCCGGAGAAACCGCGCCGCCGTGCGCATGCATCCGGGAACGGAAACGCTTCTGCACCTTCTCGTCGCAAAGATCGTACGACCAGAGTTCCTTGCCGGTCGCCGCGTCGAAGGCGTGCGCGACTTTCTCGACATCAGCGCCGAAAAGTTTTCCGCCCGCGAGCACGATCTCGCCTTTGATCGTGTTGGCAAGGCGGGTCTTCCACACTTCCCTGCCGGTCGCCTTGTCAAGCGCGTAAAGATAGCCCGTGCCGCGTCCGTCATCGTCATTGGAGGCGACGTAGATGACGCTCCCGCCGTCGGTGATGCCGCCGTGCAACACGCCGGAGGCAAGTTTCACTTCCCACTTCGCGCCGGCTCGATCAACCTGCCAGCCGCGATAGTCGCCGAAGAAGCTTTCGGATGTAATATCGCCCTTCCCGGTCACCGTGAACACGCGCGCCACATTCGGCGAATGGTCGATGCCGCCTTTATTGGGATTGGATGAATTAACGAAAGCGACGCCGTCAACGCGCTTGAACCATGTGTTGTGGCTGTGACCGTAGATCCAGCCCCTGTAGTTGCACGCTTCCTTGAGCTTTAACTCGAAATCCTTGTCGCCGTAGACGAAGCCGCATTTTTCGGCATCGCCGTCGTTGCAGATCCAGTGATTGAAAACGATAACCGGCATCCCTTTCGGCACCAGTTTCAAATCGTTCGCCAGCCACCGCGCGACATCGCCTTCGGTGTAGCCGCCGGGTCGATCCCCTCCGTTCACCATAGGCGTGACCACGAAATGAATCCCGCCCGTCTCGAAGGAATGCCAGCACGGACCGAACAGCGCCTCGAATTCCGCCTCTCCGTAGGGCCACGTCGAAACCGAATCATGATTGCCGAGACAGTAGTAGGTCGGGCGTTTCATCGTGTAATCGGTCATGATCTGAAAATGCGCGCGCATGCCGCGATCGCCGCAAATGTCGCCCGTGTGCACGTAAAAGGCGACGTTCTCCTTGTCGCCTAACGCCTTCAGATTGTCGACGAACCCCTGCCCCGCGTCCGGTCCGTCAATCTCCGAATCGGTCACCTGAATGAACCGGCAGCCGCCCGAGATGTTCTTTCCCGTCCAAACCAGCTGGAAATCGTGGTCAAAGCGATTCCAGGTGTCGTAAAACCAGTTGGTGCAGACATAACCCGAAGGCGGAGTGACCGAGATGAACCGCGACGCCTCCCACTCCGGCAGTTTGAATCTGCCGTCCGCTCCCGTCTTCACCGCGTCGCGTCCGTTGGTGACCGTGACCCCCGCGATCGGTCGCCCGGCGCTGTCTTTGACCGTTCCCTCGAAGGGATTGCCCTTGTTGGAAACGAAGTCCCCGACGTGAATGGCGCGCTCGGGCTGGTTCTCATGCGGACGCAACCCCACCACGGGTTCTTTTTTTTTCATCTCCTCGGCGAGCAAGGTTCCGGGCAGCGTGACGGCGGCGACGCCGGCGGCGGAAACCTTGAGAAAAGCTCGTCGATCAACATTGCTCATGTCAGTCGTCCTTGCGTCCAAGATGTCTGCGGATGACGGCGATCTCCTGGTCGGTCAAACCGAAGTCGCGTTTCACCATCGCCGCGAATTTATCCGCCAGCGTCTCGCCGGGAAAGCTCTTCACGTAGCCGATCATCCACCTGAGATTGTCCACCTCGCCCTCCTTGGCGTTGGTGAGAATGTACCAGCTGCGCAGCCGCTGACCCATCATGGCGAAGGAAGTGAGCTCGTAATCGATCGCCATGTCGACTTCCGACGCGCCGCAGAGGCCTTCCAGCACCCAGGCGAGCGTGCCCGTGCGGTCGGCGCCCGCCTTGCAGTGGAAGTAGATCGGATAGTTCTCGTCCCTGGCGAACACCTTGAGCGCCCTGCCGAATCCCTTGCGCGCATCGGTGCTCGCCCACACTTTCAAATACGCCTGTATCTGATTGTGAATGCGCTTCAGTCCGACGCGGTCGAAGTTGAGAGTTTCTTTTTTATTCGGTTCGCATTCATCCCATCCGCGCAGATCGAGATCGGTCTTGACGCCCAGCTCCGCCAGCGCCGCGCGGGTGGACTCGCTCACGCCGCCGATTTCATTGGTGTACAGCTGACTGCCGCGAAAGGCCTGCCCGGTCGCAAGCCCGTTCCATCCGCCCAGATCGCGCACGTTGCGCACATACGGAATCTGCCGCCAGCCGAGTCCGGTCTCCAGGGCGTGGATGTCTTCGCCGGGTTTTGCATACTCTTTCAGAAAAGCGGTGACGAGCGTGTTGGTGTAGTTCACCCCCGCCGGCGAAGCGTACAGTTCCCGGGCCTCGCGCACAAAGCGCTCGGTCGGGGTTTCGTCCGCCGACAGCGCGAACGAAACCGCCAGAGCCGAAAGCACGATACCGATTTTCTCCAATCGCATGACTTGAATCCGTCAACGCAGGATGAGGAAAAGTCCCATCGAGATGAAAATGCTGACCGTCTTCGCGCGGTAGCGCAATTTCTGCGATCCGAGAAGTCCCTCTTCGCTCTTGAACGAACCGATGGATTCCTCGGCGTCGGGCGCGGACAGAATCTCGCCGGTCATATCCTTTGTTGCATTGACGAGCGAGAAAGCGGTGTCGGCAAGCGAAAGATCGCCCTTCACCGTCAATTTGGGGAGCGCTCCGGAAGTCCCGTCGTAGGCGAGCGACTTGATCGTCTGGGTCATGCCGCCGAAATCGAGCGTGGAATCGCCCTTCACCGTGTAGTCGGTATTGGGCGAAAGCGTATCCGAAACGGTGAGCGTGGCGAAAGGCGAGATGTTCCACTTCGCCATCAGCCAGGTCTGCACCGCTGCCTTTTCTTCGTCGGTAAGCGTGCGATCGAAAATCACCAGCTCGTAAATGGTGCCGGGATCGAAGACATTGCTCCAGGTCGTGGCGGCACCCTGGTAAATGGCCCATGCCACGCCGAGCGTCATCGTGAAATTCTGGCTGGTGCCGCGGTCGAGCATCAGCAGATGCGGACTGCTGTTCTTGAAGGAGCGGGTGTCGGCGCCGTTGACCCAGACCGAACTGTCGCTCCAGGTGTTTCCCGAAGAATTGCTGCCGGTAATGCGTCCGCCGGTGCCGTCGATACGGCCCAGAATCGCGCAAATATTCGACCTTTCCTGACGGTTCACGATGAAGATGGTCTGGTTGGTGATGACCGAAGTCGCCTTCAGATAGGAACCGGTCTGAACATTGTCCTGAGTGTAGCCGAAGCGCACACCGGTGAGTCCGTTGTACTCATGAAGATACGGAGTGTAGTCGCAGATCGCCACCGACTCCGCCGGGAGCTCGGAGGGACTCTTGAACACGGCGCCGCCCACGGTGGAACGCCACTCGGTGACTTCGCGGTTCTCTCCCAGGGTGAAAGTGTCGAGCCGTGAGGCGTCGAGATGCACGGTGAGGCCCTCCATCGAGTCGATGGTCACGGCATTGGTGGCCGCGAACGTGCCGCCTTCGAGCGTGGTGGTGCCCGCGTAGGTCTGGTACGTGCTCAGCGCCAGCGTGCCCTCGCCTTGCTTCACCACGTTGACATCCTCGCCGAGAACGGTATCGGCAAGCGCGGCCTCGCCTCCCGCCACGTTGAAGGCGAGCGTGCCGTTGCTGACGCTTTTCGCAGCGATTCCCGCGCTCGCCGCGGCCTTGCCGCCGAGGAGATCCACCTCGCTGGCGGCACCGGGCACCTTGGCGGGAATCCAGTTCGCGGCCGTATGCCAGTCGTCGCCGTCCGCACCCTTCCACAGCGACTCGGTCGCGCCGCCCATCCACTTATCCTGCAGATACGCGGTCACGAGTGCGCGCTCCGCATCGCTCAGCACCCGGTCGTAGACGAGCACTTCGGAAATCGGGCCCCTCCAATAACGCCAATATGCGATATAGCCGCCGCCGATCATCGGCTCGAAGGTCTGGTCGGCCGAGGCCTCGGTCACCAACAGGCACGCGGTGTTCCTGGTGCCGAAAGCGGCGTTCAGGGTATCGTGGTCGTAGGCAAGCGTACCATCCAACCAGGCATAGCCATTTTTAAAAAGTTCCGACTGAGAAGGTTCCCAGATGGCCGCAGCAGACAAGGCCACGGCATTGCCAGTGGACTCCTTCTTGTTCCACAATGAAAGATTTGCTCCACTACTGCTGCCTACTGTAAAGTATCCGGAAGCAGGCGTACGGGTCACGAAGAAACAGGTGCGATGCTTGAGTTGCGTAGAGCCCGAAGCGTAGAGCACTGTACCGGTCATGGAAGTATCCGCAGCGGAAACCGTGCCAAACACCACCGCCGGTTTGCTGAGATAGCCGCCGTCGCTCTGCAGGAAAGGCGCGAGTGTGGGCCGCTCGCCGGTGGAGAAGGTCTTGGTGTCTCTGCCGTAGTATTCCATCGCGAAGCCGTTTGAAGATTTCGAATACCATTTCAGCACGCGATTGTTTGCATCGAGCTGCATGGTGGAAGTATCAGCGGCGTCGAGGTTGCACACGAGTCCGTCTGTAACCGGGGCGTCGCTCACGAAGGACCAGCGGCGACGCAGATAATCGGTGACGGAGAGCCGTTCGGCCTCGGTCAGCACGCGGTCGTAGGCCAAGAACTCGGCGATCTCGCCGATTAAATAGCGGCTTTCACCCAGATAGCTCAGGGAGTGCGCGCCGAGCGCCATCCGGCAGTTTGCCTTATTGGCGGCCATGGACTCGCTCGTTTCCGTCTCCAGGACGGTGAACGCATTATTGACAAACGAACAGGTCGCGGTCGTGTTGGTGGCGTCCGGATCATACTTCAGGTCGCCGTCCACCCAGAAATTGCCTCCGTTATTGGACTTGTAACACCACTGCCCGGTTCCGTTATTGTTGTAAATGCCTAAGTCGAAGTTGCCGTCACCGCCGCAGACCACCACCCAGCCGCTTGTGGGACGGGCGATGATCTTCGCGACCACGAACACGGTGCGATGCTGGAATTGCGTACTGGATCTGAGCGGCGTGGATCTCTGGGTGGAACCGTCGAGAGCGTAGCCGAATTTCACCGCGCCCCGACCGTCGAAGCCATCATCGTCGTAGACCGGACAATAGTATGTCTTGTTGGAATAATCATCCGTCGTCACGTTCTTGAACGCCACGCCGGACAACGTCTCCTCGCGATCAGGATCATAGGCGCTCGTGCGCCATTCGGTCACGTAGCCGCTCTCGTCGACCGTTATCTTGCTCGTCTTCTCCTTGGCGTCAAGATCGAAGAGGAGTCCGTTCTTGACCGGTATGGTGGTGTCTGCCACCGCCGCGAACACGGCGAAAACCGTCGACATCATGACCGCTGTCTTGTTCATACTATTGTTCCTTTTCTTTATTTTGACACTATTGTGCCATAATAAAAGTTCAAAAAGGAAAATAGTTTTTTTTTTAGACCTTCCTCACCGTCTCGACAACTTCCAGCGTGTAAGTATTCGGCCGGTTATGTACCTTGATTTAAAGCTTCGTGCAGATCTCGCACTTGCCCTTGTAGTAGGCGAGGCCGATCTTCTCGATGTCGGTTATTCCTTCGGCGCGGAAGGCGGTGTCGTAATTCTTTCCGTCGATCTGCCGGCGGGCTTCCTGCGCAAGCCGCTTCAAACTATCACGACGTGACCTGCCGGCTTTCACTTCGATGATGAAGGCCGAGAACGGCGCGACCAGCGGCTTCAAGGCGATATCGAAACGTCCTTCGCCCGATTCGACATTCGACATCACGTGGAATTCATCGCGCAACATCGCAAGGAATCCGAGCGTGAGACCGTGGAAGAAACCTTCCGCCGCCGAATCGAAGTAACTCACGCTTTCCAGCAGGAACGAAGATATCGCCGCTTCCAGCGCCGCTTCATCATGCTCCAGCAATGCACGGACGATATCACTGGAACCGACCTCGAGACGGCTGTTGATCTTGTTTATGATATCACTTATGAAAACCTGCGCAATCTCGCGATTGGGAATCGCCACCTTGCACATTCCCTTGTCAATCGGCGAAACCACTTTGAGATAGCCGGCGGAAACGAGAAGCGCGTACAGCGAACTTTTGTTCTTCCTGATATTCTTGTATGGGCCGAGCTCCTTCACCATATCGACCGTCGGAGTTTCGCCGCGGAGGAGCGCCTCCAGCGTCTTCACCATGTCAAACGGCAGATCGCGCACGATCTCGGTGATGATGTCGTTGCTGCTCGTGTCGAGCCAATAGGCATCGGGCGTGCAGTCGTTATCGAAATACCGCAGCACGCTCCACGGATTGAATATCTCCGTGCCGCCGAATTCATAACCGTCGTACCACGATTTGATTTCATCAAGCTTTTCGTCGCGTCCGTAATAATGCGCCATCTCCTCGACTTCATCCTTGGTGAAGCCGAAGTATTCCGAGTACTGCCTATCGAAGACCGTCCACACCTTCGGATTGTTGAGCCCCGAAAGAATGCCTTCCTTCGCAACGCGCAGTACCCCGGTCATGATCCCGAGATGGCAGTGTTTGTTGTCCTTCATCGCGCCGGAGAGAAACACGCGCATGAAATTACACATCTCATCGTAGAATCCGTTGGTGGATGCCGTGGTGATCGGCTGATCATATTCATCGATCAGCAAAACCGGCATTTTACCGTAATAAGCATGGATCGCCTCACAAAGGAGTCCCAATGATTCCGCAAGTCCATCCAGCGAAGACTTCATCCTCATTGTGGATGACAACGACTGGCGTTTTTCCTCGGTACCCCATTTTTCAGAAAGGACAACATCCTTGAACCTGCCGACCTCGTAACTCACCAACTTTGCAATGCGCTCCTGCGCTTCCATCCATGTCGGCCACTTGACATCCTTGAACGACAGAAATATCACCGGCCGTTTGCCCTGCTCGGCACGATACTTCGCCCCCGCCGCCCAGATTTTCTTGTCGGTGAAGAATTTCTTCGTCTTGACCTTCTTGTTGTCGATCACGACATCGGGCTCGTAGAAGGCGCGGATCATCTCCATCATGGTCGTCTTGCCGAACCGCCGCGGGCGCGTGAACAGGACGACCCGCGATTTGGAATCGATGATATCCTTGAGAATCAGCGTTTTGTCGACGCAATACGAATCCTGCGAGAACGTCACCCAGTCGCTCGTCCCCACCGGGAGCGGCAACAGCTCGTCCTGACGCACCGCCTTCGCAGTGCGCTTTTTCCTCGCCACGACTTTCGTCTTGGTCGTGACCTTCAAACTATCTGTCTTTTTCACCGGCATTCGCGCTTTCGATTTCCATTATCCGCTTCACGATGTCTGAAATTATACCATAATCTGATTCGCTTGTGCATCGCAACTTCCGCATTTTCACATCGCTGAAAGTGTTCGAACCGCCGTCTTCACTTGCTCAAGAACCGCCGCGGCATCGGCTGCACGGATATCCGCCGCTTCCGCGAGGCGCAGGAGATCCCGCTCGCCGGGGTTCGCGCCCTCGCCGGCGACGGACAGCGTCTGCCATCCGTTCGGACCGTCCGAGTACGTGAAATCGTAGAACGGCGCGAGCGACCACCTTCCGTCCGCATTCATGAGGAAGCCGAAATTCTTGAGATGGTCGTCGCGATTGTGCGCGAGCACGTTCAGCGCCGCGCGGCGGAACATTTCGCATTTGGCCGAATAGTCGCGCGTCAGCGCATCCGTCAATTTGAAAAGAACGGCATATTCGTCGCCGGGAACTCGAAAGTCCGCGTGCAGAAGCCCCGCGGCGGAAGCGAAGTGAAGCCGTCCGCCATCGGAAGTCCGATCGAATCTTTTCGTCGCGAAAAACGCCCCCGATGGCGTTTCAATGATTCGGCACGGAGCCATCACCGCCCCGGCCGCGACCGCCATCTCGTAATACTGAAACTCCCTTCTGCCGGCATCCGCCCCGTCGCGCCGGGTGTTGAACTTGACGAGCCAGTGTTCGAATCCGGGCGGCAGCTCGTCCCGTTCCGGACAGACTTCGCCGTTTTCCGGATTGTACCCGATGAACGCCTTCGGTCTCGCACCGCCCGAACTGCCGCCGGCCGCGCGCACTGAGGAAAGCACATCCTCCGCGCGCCCTTCGTCGAATTCCACCGCCGACTTCACGAGCGCATCGAAATCCCACGTTGTCTCAGCCGCCGATCGCTCGTCAGCGGGTTCGTACACGAGCGCGCCCATTCCGCCGCCGCCGACCATGGCAAGGCGCTCCATCACCGTCGGAATGCGTCCCTCCTCCTTCCTGAACGCCGCATCGACAAGTCGCCGCCCCCAGCCGTCCGGCAGGGAATCCTCGAACATCCCGAAAGTCTCCATGCCGCCGGAAAAATCATACACTGCCATCCCGTTCTTGACGGGCAGCCGAAACGGTGACGGATTCAATCCCGACGCCTTGAAGTCGGCGTCATATTCGAACGCAGTATCGCGCCCGGACGAAAACAGCGTGCCGACGCGGATCTTGCGATCGCGGGCAAAGGCGAGCGAAACCGCGAGTTTCATTTCGCCCCCTTCGTATGGCGCACCCGCCGCGGAGTTTCATAACGAGACGATTCGGAATCCATCTTGAATTCGGTCAACTTCAATCGGCCCGCCAGATATTCATTCAAGGAATCAAGGAGTCCGAGCGCGAAAAATATCCTGAGCAGCGACTCGGTGCCGATTCTGCCGGTCCGCTCGAAAAGCGAAATCGTCGCCGAAGGAACCCCGCTCTTCAGCGACAGCTCCGGCTGCGTCAGCTCCGACTGCACCCGAACGCGCCGCGCAAGCTCCCCGAGCTTTCCAAGAACCTCCCGCGGCTCGACGATTGAAATTACTCCGGCAAAATTATTCATGGAGCATATTTTATCACAACAGACTGTAATAATCAACCTTGGACACAATTAATTCTTATCTATTGCATTTAAATTTTTGACAATGTTTTAAGTGCGTCACAGCAGATGGTTACCAGTCACCTTCTGTCCCGCATCATTGCTCTCGTATTCAGTCCAGCGGAGAATCCTGATGCGGATCTTTCACGACATCGTACCGGCGCGGCGGTTTGCCGCCTGCCTCGAGCGTGACGACATCGCCTTCGCGGCGCATCTTCTCCTCTCCGCGAACGGCGTATCCCTTGCGGACTGCGAATTCGTCGTAGGCGGCAACCCCGGTCTGCGGAAATCCCCGGTACTCGATTTCGATCTTCGACTTCTCGCCTCGTCTCCCCTCCAGCCGCGGCTTGAGCGAAACGCCGTCGCACTGCTTCGGCGCGGCGACTCCGGCAAAGTCGGCAAGCGTAGGCATCCAGTCGTAGGCAATCGATGGTTCGGCGTCTTCTTTCACCGCGAAACCGCCCTTTCGCCACACGAATGTCGGCACTCTCACCCCGCCTTCGTAAACGTCGCGCTTGAAGCCGTCGAACGGACCCGTCGAAGCGAACGCCCTCGGATCCGCCCCGTACTCCGCGGCGGGTCCGTTGTCGCTGGTGAAAATTACGATGGTTTCGTCGATCACCCCCAGCTTCTCGAGATGGCGCATCAAATCGCCGATCGCGTCGTCGAGCCGCGAAACCGCCGTGGCGTAACGCTGCATATTCTCAGTCATCGCGCGGCTGCCCGGCTTCTGCTGACGACCGTCAACCGGATAGCGGTAGCGCGGATCAATCCAGGTGTTGCGCTCGGCGAGGTTCTCTTTCTCGAGCGGCCATTCAACCCCGCCTTTCGGATAAGCCCTTCCGGGAACATGCAGCGGATGGGTATTCTTGATCGACGCATCGTTTCGGCCCGATCCATGCACGGTGTTTACCGCAAGATACAGGAAGAACGGTTTACCGCGGTTCTCCTCGACCGCAGCGGAAATCTCGCGCTTTGCACGGGCGATGAAAAGATCGGTCGAATAAACGCCTACGCCGTCTTCGGTCGCTTTGACGCGTCCGTTCCAAAGTCCCATGTAGGCGTGGTTGAGGTAGCCGTCATAATGATAGTAGGTGTGCCCGGCGAGATGATCCATGAAACCGTAGTACGAGTCGAATCCCTTGTCGAGCGGATGCGCCGAAACCGGCTTGCCGCTTTCCCCGCCGCCGCCGACACCCCACTTGCCGATCGCCATGGTGCGGTATCCCGCCCTTTTCATCACCGTGGCGAGCGTCTCCGGTTCGGTTATCGGATGATCAAACATGTTGTCGTGCACCGAGCACTTGCGCTGCTTCACTCCGGTCAGAATCGACGCGCGTGACGGCGCGCACACCGGCGCGGCGCAATAGTGCGAATTCATGACGACACCTTCTTCCGCAAGCCGGTCGAGGTTCGGGGTCTGGATTCGGCATTCACCCCGCGCGGCGTCAACTTTACGCGCCGCAACGCTCTTCCATGTCCAGCCTACGTCGCCGAAGCCAAGGTCGTCGGTCAAAATGAAGATGACATTCGGCTTCGCGCCGAACGCGGCGATGCCGGCGAAAAGCGTAACGAAAAAGACGATGCGGAGCTTTCGAGTCATTTGCGTTTCCTCCCGGTTTTGGCTTTAGACGGTTTTTTCTGTCTGCCCGCGCCCTTCTCAAATTCCTTGAGCTGGTCGCGGAGGTAGGCGGCGCGCTCGAATTCGAGCCGGTCGGCGGCCTCGAGCATTTCACGCTTTAATTCGGCGACGAGTTCGGCGGTGTCGCTTATGAGAGCGTCCGGCTTTGCCGCGCCCGCCCTGCCCGGCGCGTCCTTTCCGCTCCGGAAGAGATATGTCGATTCGTTGATCTCGCGCTTCACCGACTTCGGCGTGATGCCGTGCGCGACGTTGTACGCGATCTGTTTGTCGCGGTGCTTCTTGGTGATGCGCAGAAGGTCGGCGATCGCGTCGGTCTCGTGGTCGCAGTAAAGGATGACCCTGCCGCGCTCGTGACGGGCGGTGCGGCCCGCGGTCTGGACGAGCGAGGTGGTGGATCTGAGGAACCCTTCCTTGTCCGCGTCAAGTATCGCCACCAGCGCCACCTCCGGCAGATCCAGACCCTCGCGCAGCAGATTGATGCCTACGAGGACGTCGAACTCGCCCTTCCTCAGCCGCTGGAGAATCGCCACCCGCTCGATCGCGTCGATGTCGCTGTGAAGGTATTCGACACGTATGCCGGTCTCGTGCAGATAATGCGTCAGATCCTCCGCCGAACGCTTGGTGAGCGTGGTGACGAGAACCCGGTCGCGCTCCTTCGATTCGGTGACGCGGCGGATTTCCGCAATGAGATCGTCGATCTCGCCGGCAAGCGGACGTATCTCGATCGTCGGGTCCAGCAGCCCCGTCGGTCTGATCACCTGCTCCGCGACCGTCCCCGCCTCGCTGTACTCGTAGTCGCCCGGCGTCGCCGAACAGTACACGATCTCCTTCACCTTTCCGTTGAACTCGTCGAAGGTGAGCGGACGGTTGTCCTTGGCGCTCGGGAGCCGAAACCCGTACTCGACGAGCTTGTCCTTCCGCGCCTGGTCGCCGTTGTACATCGCCCGTATCTGCGGAACCGACACGTGGCTCTCGTCGATGATGGTGAGAAAATCGTCCGGAAAATAATCGATGAGGCACTCGCCCGGCGTCCCCGGCGCGCGACCGGTCAACGGACGCGAATAGTTCTCGATTCCGTTGCAGTACCCCAGCTCCTTCATCATCTCGATGTCGTACTCGGTGCGCTCGCGTATCCGCTGCGCCTCCAGCAGCTTTCCCTTCGAACTGAAATACTTTAGCCGCTCCTTCAGTTCCGCCTCGATGCGCGCGAACGCCGCCGTGAACTTGTCCCGGCTCATCACGAACTGCTTCGCGGGCGTGATGCAGCACGAGGGCATCGAGACTCCGGTCTTGCCGGTCGTCGCGTCGAGCTTCCTGATCGAGTCGACCTCGTCGCCGAAGAACTCGATCCTGATCGCCTCGGTCTCGTACGCCGGGAAGACGTCCAGCACGTCTCCCCTCACCCGGAAGGTTCCGGGCTGGAAGTCGTAATCGTTGCGCGCATACTGCGCCTCCACAAGCCGCTCGACGATCGCCGAGCGCCCGCCGCGTCCGTGCACCGCGGAATTGTCCCCGACCGAGATCTTGATCGCGAGATCGCGGTATTCATCCGACTCGCCCAGTCCGTAGATGCAGCTCACCGACGATACGACGATCACGTCTTTTCTCGCGATGAGCGCATTGGTGGCCGCGAGCCGGTACCGCTCGATCTCTTCGTTGATCGCCGCGTCCTTCTCGATGTAGGTGTCGGTCTGCGGAATGTACGCCTCGGGCTGATAGTAGTCGTAGTACGATATGAAATACTCGACCGCGTTCTCCGGAAAGAACTCCCGAAGCTCCGAGAAAAGCTGCGCCGCGAGCGTCTTGTTGTGGCTCAGGATGAGCGTCGGACGGTTCCACTTCGCGATCAGATTCGCGAGCGTGAACGTCTTGCCCGATCCGGTCACGCCCTGAAGTATCAGCCTTTTGTCGCCGCGCTCAAGGCCCCGGTACAGCGCCTCTATCGCCTCGGGCTGATCGCCGGTCGGCTTGAACTTCGAATGCAGCTTGAAAAGCCCCATCTCGCGTCAGATGTGGTTCGGGGTCTCGATTCCGAGCAGGTTGAGTCCTCTCTTGAGCACCTCGCCGAACAGCGAGCACAGCGAAAGCCTCGCCATCTTCACCGCCTCCTCGCTCTTGAGGATCGGCGAGTTCTGGTAGAAGCTCGAGTACAGCTGCGCGGTCTGGAAGAGATAGTCGGCAAGGACGCTCGGCTTGTACGCCTCCGCCGCGCGCACCACCGCCCCCGGGAACTCCAGCAGCTGCAGCGCCAGCTTCTTCTCGCTCGGAGTGGAAACCGCGAAAACGGAATTTTCCATCTCGCATTTTCCATTCTCCATTTTACATTTTACATTCGCCTTTGCGAGCAGCGAACAGACGCGCGCGTACGCGTACTGCAGGTACGGACCCGAATTGCCCTCGAGCGCGAGCGCCTTGTCCCAGCTGAAATCAATGTCGGTTATCGGGTCGTGCGAAAGATCCGAATACTTGACCGCGCCGTACCCGATCTGCTCGGCCAGTTTCTCGGAACTCTCCAGATCCTTGGACTGGGGTTCGGGGCTGCCAGAAGCCCCGGCCCTTTGCGTCACTATTTCGAGCGAGCGGCGCTTCGCCTCGGCGAGCAGTTCGTCGAGTTTGATGAGGTTGCCTTCGCGGGTCGAGATCGCCTTGCCCTGATAGCTCATGAGTCCGAACGGAACATGCACGAGCTTCGCCTTCACCCCCATCTTCCCCGCAATGTTGAACCACTGCTTGAAATGGAGCTGCTGCCGCGCGTCGGTGACGTAGATGATGCGCTCGGGATCGTAATCCTTCACCCGGCACTCGACGCACGCGAGATCGCTCGTCGTGTAGTTGTAGCCGCCGTCAGACTTTCTCACGATCGCGACGCCGAGCTTCTCGTCCTCGAGATTGACGACGAGCGCGCCCTCCGACTCGACCGCGAGCCCCATCTCGACGAGGCGCTTGACGACGCCGGGCATCGTGTCGTTGTAGTACGATTCGCCGCGGTAGGTGTCGAACTTGACCCCGAGCTTGTCGTACATGCGGTTGAACTCGTTGATGGAAATCTCGATGAACTTCTTCCACAGCTCGAGATTGCCTTCGTCGCCCTGCTGCAGCTTCACGAGCTCGCGCTTGCACTCTTCCTTCCAGACCCCGTCTTCCTCCTTCGCCTTCGCGGCGGAGATGACGTAGCACTTCTCGAGATTCGCGACCGTGAGATTGTCGCGCTCTTCCTGCGTCAGCAGCTCGCGGTAGCCCTTGATGAGGATGCCGAACTGCGTGCCCCAGTCGCCGAGATGGTTGTCGGCTATGACCTCGTAGCCGAGGGAACGGAAAATGCGGTCGATCGCGTTGCCGATCACCGTCGAACGAATGTGCCCGATATGCATCTGCTTCGCCGCATTCGGCGAGGAGTAGTCGATCACGATCTTCTTCCCCTTGCCGCTCTGCGGAATGCCGCAAAGGTATTCGCCCGCGATCTTCTTCAGCTCCGCGTCAAGCCACGAATTCGAAACCGTGAGATTCAGAAAGCCGGGTCCGGCGATCTCGACCTTGTCGAAGCAGGTCCTGTCCAGCGCCTCCGCCACCTTCGCCGCGAGCTCGCGCGGATTCGTATGCATCTTCTTGGCGAACTTGAGCGCGTCATTGCACTGATAGTCGCCGAATTTCGCGTCCGTCGCCGGCAGCACTCTCACCGCCGACAGATCTTCCCCCGGCATCACCTTTGCGAATGCCGCCTTCACGATGTTGGTAAGTTCCATATATCTCCTCAGTTGAAATCGTCAGTGTTTGCCGGCATAATCGGCGTCGAGCCGCTCGTCGTTCGACTCCACAAGCGAACGGAAGTAGGCGACTGTGCGCTTCAATCCTTCCGCGAGCGGAATCTTCGGCTCCCATCCAAGCAGTTCCTTCGCGAGCGTGATGTCGGGCTTGCGCTTTTTCGGATCGTCCCCGGGGAGCGGCCTCTTTACAAGATGCGAAGTCGTTGCCGCACCGCCCGGATTCGTCGCGTTCACTTCGGCGATCACCGCGTTGGCAAGTTCGAGCATCGTGAACTCACCGGGATTGCCGGTGTTGATGACCGGGGTGCCGAGTCTGTGACGAGCGCAGAAATCATCGAGCTTCGCGCGATCTACGGACATATAACGGCGAATCGCCTCGACAAGATCGTCGCAATACTGGAAACTGCGGGTCTGCGAGCCGTCGCCGTAAACGGTGATGTCCTCGTTGCGGAGCGCCTGAAGGATGAAATTCGAGACGACGCGTCCGTCCTGCGGATGCATGTTCGGTCCGTAGGTATTGAAGATTCGCACCATCCTCACATCCACCCCGCGGCAGCGGCGAAACTCCGTCGCCATCGTTTCGGCGACGCGCTTGCCTTCATCGTAACAGCTCCTGATGCCGATCGTGTTCACATTGCCCCAGTAGCTCTCGACCTGCGGATGCACAATCGGGTCGCCGTAGACTTCGCTTGTCGACGCATGCAGAACTTTCGCGCCGGTTTTCTCCGCGAGCTCGAGACAGTGCTTCATTCCGAAAATCGAGGTGTAGAGCGTCTTGACCGGATCATACTGGTAGTGCGGCGGCGACGCCGGGCAGGCGAGATTGTAAATCTCGTCATACTCCCCATCGAGCGGATCAGTCACGTCGCCTTCAACGAAAGCAAAGCGCCTCTCCGCCATAAGCGGTTCGAGATTCTTCTTCGAGCCCGTGAACAGATTGTCGAGCGCGACCACCTCGTAACCGTCTTCAATGAGACGACGGCAGAGGTGCGAGCCGAGAAATCCGGCACCACCGGTCACCAACGCTTTCATTTTTCCGTCTTCATCCTTTCATCCTGCCGCCGTGACTGAGTCGAACACCACCCACTCCTTCCACCAACATCTCATGGCGGGATTGTTTTCATTAGTCTTATTATAATACCAAAATCAGCCGCGCCGGTCAATGCGCCCGTAACTGGAGTTTACCCATTTTTTCGGTACGCAAGTTGACTTCACCACGATAAAATAAG
>R11__coassemble_723_pt1 | contig 20459 bp, 19 predicted proteins | sample R11__metabat2_low_PE_023 | metagenome-assembled genome bin R11
GGCCGCGCTCGACGCGCTCGGCGACCGCGAGGCGGCGGTGTGTATCGAGCTCACCAAACTCCATGAGCGCGTCTCGCGCGGATATCTTTCCGATCTCGTGAAGGAGTACAAGGACGCGAAGGTGAAGGGCGAGGTGGCGCTGGTGATCGCCGGGAACAATCCGAAATTCATGCGCCAGCCTGCGGGAGACAAATGAAGATACTGCTGGCAGAGGACGACCGCATTCTCAGGGCGGCGTACAAGGCGATCGTGGAGGAAGGCGGTTATACGGTCGTGACGGCCAAGGACGGCGAAGAAGCGCTGAAGCGCTTTTCTTCCGACCGTCCCGACCTCGTTCTTCTCGACGTGATGATGCCGGTGATGGATGGCTTCGGCGCCTGCAGGGCGATACGTGCGCTCGACGCCTCTGTGCCGATTCTGTTCCTGACTGCGCTCGATGATGAACGAAGCGAACTTGAGGGACTCGGCTACGGGGCGGATGATTACATCGTCAAGGGTGTATCGACCGAATTGATGCTTGCTCGCATCTCCGCAGCGCTGAGACGCTCGGCGCCGAGCGCCCCTCCGGTCCCGTTCGCTTTTGGCGCGGGCGAGGTCGATCCTGTCAGACATACGATCAAAATCGGTTTGAACACTGTCGTGCTCACCTTGCGCGAGGTTGAGATATTGCGCCTGTTCGCGTCCCGCGCCGGCGAGGTGGTGTCGCGCGATTTTCTGCTCACCCGGTTCTGCGATCCCGAGGCCGACGATGCCGCGCTGTATGCGATGATGCATCGGCTCAAGGACAATCTCGGGCCTCTCGGCGCCGCGATTTCGGCGGTTCGTTCGAACGGATACGTCTGAAGATTCAACCCTTCCCGTCCGGGTGATTTATCATATATTTTTAAAAATTATGGAATTCGAAAACACTATCGGTCTCGAGACTCACGTGCAGCTCAAGACCCGCACTAAAATGTTCTGTTCCTGCCTCTTGAAAACCGGCTGCGAACCGAACACGAACGTCTGTCCCGTCTGTCTCGGCTATCCCGGGGCTCTGCCGGTCATGAACAAGGAGGCGGTGAAGCTCACCGTGCTGAGCGGAATGATGCTCGGCTGCCGCATCAACTCTCATGCGACCTTCGACCGCAAGAACTATTTCTATCCCGACATGGCCAAGGACTATCAGATCTCGGAGAACGGCCAGCCGCTGTGCATCGGCGGCGGGGTGGAGATCACTCGCCCTGACGGAACGAAGAAGCTCATCCGCATCAACCACATCCACCTCGAGGAGGACGCGGCGAAGATCAACCACTACGCCACCACCTCCGGCGTCGACTTCAACCGCGGCGGAACCCCGCTCATGGAGATCGTCTCCGAGCCCGACATGGAGTCGGCCGACGACGCGATCGCCTACCTCACCGCGCTCAAGGAGATTCTCGTCTACACCGGCGTTTCTGACTGCAACCTCGAAGAAGGCAACATGCGCAGCGACGTCAACATCTCGATACGTCCGAAAACCGGCGAGGGGCTGCCCACGAAGGCGGACGGCTCGATCGATTTCTCGAAGCTGGGCACCAAGGTCGAGATCAAGAACATGAACTCGTTCTCGGGCATTCACGCGGCGCTCGAGTACGAGGCGAGACGCCAGCGCGAATGCATGGCCCACTCGATACCGCTGGTGCAGGAAACCCGCCGGTGGGATCCGGAAGCGATGGAAACCGCCCCGATGCGCTCGAAGGAGAACGCGCACGACTACCGCTACTTCCCAGAGCCCGACCTCGTGCCGGTCGAACTTTCCGCCGAAACCCTCGCGGAGTGGAAGAAACTTCTCCCGGAAAAGCCCGAGGCGCGCCGCGTCCGCATGATCGAGGAATACGGCCTCGCCGAATACGACGCCGACGTCCTCTCCCAGCACAAGGCCAACGCCGACTACTTCGAGGCCGCGGCGAAGGGCCTCGACAAGAAGATCGCCAAGCAGCTTTGCAATCTTTTCATGAGCGACGTGATGGCGCTCATGAACGCGAGCGAGAAGACGATCGCCGAATGCGCGATGACGCCGCAGGCGCTCGCGTCGCTCGTAAAAATGGCGGCGAAGGGCACGATCAACGGTCCGACCCTCAAGGAACTCCTCCCCGAGATCTTCGAGAAGGGCGGCGACCCGGAGGCGATCGTGAAGGAGCGCGGACTCGGCGCGGTGAGCGACACCTCCGCCCTCGAGGCGTTCGTCGATCAGGCGATCGCCGCCAATCCCGGCCCCGTCGCCGACTTCAAGGCGGGCAAGAAAGCCGCGGCCGGCTTCTTCGTCGGCCAGGTGATGAAGCTCTCCAAGGGCAAGGCCGATCCGAAAATCGTCGGCGGCCTCGTCGCGAAGAAACTCGCCGCGCTGTGATATGAAATTCCACTTTTCATTTTTCATTCTTCTCCTTGCCGGGTGCGCGTCGTTCCGCCGCACGCAGCGCGACATGTTCATCGACGACGACGGTTATCTCGTGCACGTGGAGTACGGCGAGCGTTCTTCGCCGCACAGGTACAAGATGGTTTCGCCGATGAACGGCCGCTCCATCGACTGCGAGTCGAAGCTGATGGTGCGCGTGCAGCTGCCGGACGAGAAATGGATAACCTGCTACTTCTGCCAGAACGATTTCACCTACGGCACGATGTACTCGACCGACGACGGCGACTGGAAGTATTTCACTACCGGACTCGAATGCGCGGTGTTCCGCAAAGACACGCGCCGAAACGATTACCTCATCGTCTACAAGGGCACGGCGTGCTCGGATAACGGCAGCAAGATGGGGCAGACAAGGAACAGAAGATGAATCCGCTTGAAAACATCAGAGTGGTGCTGGTCGGTACGCTCTACACCGGCAACGTCGGCAGCGCCTGCCGCGCGATGGCGAACATGGGCATACGCCATCTGCGCCTCGCCGCGCCGAATCTGCAGAACTCGTGGGAGGAAGGCGAGCGCCTGGCGGTGCACGCGACCGATGTCCTCCAGAACCGCGAGGAATTCGCGACCTTTGAGGAGGCGGTCGCCGACTGCGTCGCGGTCGTGGGCACCACCGCGCGCGAGGGGCTTTACCGTCAGCACGTGAAGGCGCCGCGCGACTGCGCCGCCGACATCCTTTCCCTTGCCGAGACCGGACCGGTCGCGCTGGTGTTCGGACGCGAGGACAAGGGGCTTCTCAATGAAGAGATCGCGCAGTGCACCCATCTGATCCGTATCCCGGTCGACAAGGGCTACACCTCGATCAATCTCGCCCAGGCGGTGCTCATCACCTGCTACGAATTTTTCACCGCGAGCGGCAACTACCAGCCGCCGCACGAGAAGGCTCCGCCCGCTCCGCAGGCGCAGAAGATGCAGCTGATGAAGAACTGGGCGAAGATGCTCATCGAAATCGGCTTCATGACCGCCGAGCAGGAAGATCATTTCATGCAGGGCTTCCACCGCGTGTTCTCGCGCGGCGTGTTCACCAAGGACGACGCGGCGCTTCTCCTCGGGGTCGCGCGGCAGGCGATCTGGGCGAAGGAGAACGCGGAGAAATTGAAAATTGAGAATTGAGAATTGAAAATGTCGAGGGTGGGGGAAAACTGACATGGATAGACTAGCTTATCTTGCGAGGCGACTTTTGCTGGCGATACCGACGTTCATCGGCATCACGATCGTGTGTTTCGCGCTCACGAGGTTTCTGCCGGGCGGACCGGTCGAGATGCGGCTTATGAACCTGCGCGGAATGTCCGCCGAGGCGGGCAGCGCCCCCGGGGCGGGCGCGGCGAACGTGACCGAGGAGTACCGCAAGCAGCTCGAAGAGCAGTACGGCTTCGACAAGCCGATCTGGGAGCAGTACTGGAACTGGATGTTCGTCAATCGCATGGGCATGAACATGGCCAGCTACGATCACCCCAACAAAACCGCGTGGGGACTCATCAAGAGCCGCATGCCGATCTCGATCTGGTTCGGTCTCGCCTCGTTTCTGCTCACCTACCTTATCTGCGTGCCGCTCGGCATCGCCAAGGCGCTCCGCCACCGGCAGACCTTCGACGCGGCCTCGTCAATCATCGTCTTCATCGCCTACGCGATACCGAGCTTTGCGCTCGCGATGGGGCTCAAGACCCTTTTGTGCGGAACCGTCGAAGGGCTCGGCAACGTCTTCCCGCTCGGCGGCATTTCGAGCGACTTCGCCGCCGAGCCGTCGTTCTGGACCTGGTTCTGCGACCGCGCCTGGCACATGGCGCTCCCGATCTGCTGCTACGTCGCGGGCGGCTTCGCGATGCTCACGCTCCTGATGAAGAACTCGCTCCTCGATCAGATCTCCGCCGACTACGTGCGCACCGTGATCGCCAAGGGCGGCACCCGCAGAAGGGCGATCTGGCTGCACGCGTTCCGCAACGCGCTCATTCCGATCGCGACGGGCCTGGGGCCGATGATCGGTCTCCTCTTCGCGGGCTCGATCATCATCGAAACCATCTTTGAGATTCCCGGCATGGGGCGCCTCTCGCTCGATGCGCTCGTGAATCGTGATTATTCGGTGTTCCTGGCGCTGCTCGCGCTCACCGCCAGCTTCCAGCTTATAGGCAATCTCATCTCCGACATTCTCTACATGGTGATCGATCCGAGAATCGATTTCGGGAAGAAATAAGGCGAAAGGATTTGACGATGTTCGAGATTTCCCCGTTGACGGCGAAAAGATTCAGAAGCTTCCGGCGCATCCGCCGCGCCTGGTATTCGCTCATCGCGCTCGCGGCGGTGTTCGTTTTCTGCCTCCTGGCCGACGTGGTGTGCAGCTGCGATCCGCGGCACCCGGTCGATCGCAGGGAACTCGAGGCGAAGTACCGCGAGCCGGTGATGGAGACCGTGCTGGAAGTGCGCGACGCGCGCTTCACGATTGACGCGAGCGACCGCATCGTCGATTTCGAAGGACCCGCCGACGTCGCCGCCGCGCTGGCCGCGCCGGACTGGCGCGCGAAACTCGCGGACGAGTTCACCCTCGAAGAGACGACCGGCGCGTCGGGAAAGCGCGTCTATCTTCGTCCGAAAACGAAGCCCGAGCCGGTGACGCGACCGGCGGTGGACCGGGCGGGGCAGCCGATCTACTCGACCATATCCTTCCCGTTCCGTCCCTGCGCGGAGCATCCGCTCGGCATCGACGCCGGTGGCCGGTGCGTCTATTCGCGGGTGGTGCACGGCATGCGCATCGCGCTTATCTTCGGACTCGTCCTCGCGCTCTTCTCGATGTTCCTCGGTCTCGTGATCGGCGCCATCGAGGGGTATTTCGGCGGCAAGACCGACATCGCCCTGCAGCGTTTCACCGAAATCTGGAGCGCGCTGCCGTTCCTCTACGTGATGATCTTCATCGGCTCGACCTGGGGACGCGGCTTCACCGTGCTCCTCGTCTGCTACGGCGTCTTCAGCTGGATCTCGGTCTCGTACTACATGCGCGCCGAATTCCTTCGCCTCAGATCGCGCACCTTCGTCGAGGCGGCGAAGTGCCAGGGCTTTTCGGCGCGGCGCATCATCTTCGGACACATCCTCCCCAATGCGCTCACCCCGCTCATCACCCTCTTCCCGTTCCTCCTGATGGGCGCGATCGGCTCTCTGGCGGCGCTGGACTTTCTCGGCTTCGGCATGCCGCCGATGACCCCGAGCTGCGGCGAGCTGATGAACCAGGCCCAGCAGTTCCGCTGGGCGTGGTGGCTCATTCTTTTCCCGGCGCTCGCGCTCTTCATCGTGATGCTCCTCACCGTGTTCGTCGGCGAGGGACTGCGCGACGCGTTCGATCCGCGGCAGAAATCGAAACTGGAGTGACATGGCCGGCGAATTGACCCCGATGCAGCGCCAGTATCTCGCGCTCAAGCGCGAGGTGCCTGAAGGCGCGATTCTGATGTTCCGTCTCGGCGACTTCTACGAGATGTTCGGCGAGGACGCGGTCGTCGCCGCCCCGATTCTCGGCGCGACTCTGACCCACCGCGGCGATCAGCCGATGTGCGGGGTTCCGTACCACGCGCTCAACGCCTATCTCGCCAAGTTGATTCGCGCGGGGAAGACCGCGGCGCTTGTGGACCAGGTCGAAGACCCGAAGACCGCCAAGGGACTCGTCCGCCGCGAGATCACCCGCATCGTCACCCCCGGCACGGTGACCGAGGACGGTCTCCTCGACGAGACGCAGTCGAATTACATCGCCGCCGTCCACGAGCGCGCCGTCGCGCTCCTCGACCTCGCGACCGGCGAGTTCGGAGTGGAAGAATTCGACACCGACGATAAGCTTGCCGAAGCCCTGGACCGGTACAATCCCGCCGAGATTCTGCGCTCCACCGAATCGAACGCCTGGACCTTCTCGCTCGACGCCGCGCAGGAACTTCTTTTGCGCCACTTCAAGGTGCTTGCGCTCGACGGCTTCGGACTCAACGGCAAGCCGGCGATGATTTCCGCCGCGGGCGCGCTTCTTTACTACGTCGGCACCACGCTTCGCCATTCGCTCGAGCACGTGAGGCGGCTGCGCCTCAGAAAGAGCGACGACGCGCTCGTTCTCGACGGCTCCACCCTGCGCCATCTGCAGCTCGTCCCCGGCGGCGAAGTGACGCGCGAGGCGTCGCTCCTCGGCGTTCTCGACGTCACCCGAACCCCCATGGGCGCGCGCACGCTGCGCTCCTGGATCATGCGTCCGCTCGCGCGCTCGGCCGAGATCAACGAACGACTCGACGCGGTTTCGGCTCTTGTCGACGACCGTTACACGCTTTCACAGGCGCGGCAGCTTCTGAACGGAGTGCGCGATCTCGAGCGGCTGGTGCAGAAGGTCGATTCCGGCCGGGCGAATCCGCGCGACCTCAAGGCGCTCGCCTCGTCGCTCCGGCCGATTCCCGACCTCAAAGGGACTCTCGCTCATCTCGCCTCGGCGCAGGGCGCGGGACGCTCGGCGCTTGACAGACTCACGCTCGTGTCCGAGCCCGAGCTCGTCGATCTCATCGACCGCGCGATCGCCGAGGATCCGCCGATTCTTTTCGCCGACGGCGGCTTCATCGCCTCGGGATACAATCCGGAGCTGGACGAGCTTCGGCAGATTTCGCGCGACGGCCATCAGTGGTTCGCCGAGTTCCAGGCCCGCGAACAGCAGCGCACCGGCATTTCGAAGCTGAAGGTGAAGCACGTGCCCGCGTTCGGCTTCTTGATCGAGATACCCAAGGCCGCGGCGGTGAACGCGCCGCCGGAATACATCCGCCGCCAGACGCTCACCACCGGTGAGCGCTTCGTCACCCCCGAGCTCAAGGAGTACGAGCAGAAGGTGCTCGGCGCGCAGGGGCGCGCGGTCGAGCTCGAGCAGCGGCTGTTCCGCGAACTCCTTTCCGTCATCGCGGCGAAAACCGTCGAGCTGCAGGAGAGCGCCGCGGCGATCGGCGAATACGACGCGATGCTTTCGCTCGCCGACCGGGCGCTCGCGGCGGGATACGTAAGGCCGGTCGTGGACGACAGCGACGTTCTCGAGATCGTCGACGGACGCCACCCGATCATCGAGCAGCTCCCCGACGCGGAGCCGTTCGTGCCCAACTCGGCGAAGCTCGATACGACCGGCGATCAGATCATGCTCATCACCGGTCCGAACATGGCGGGCAAGTCCACCTACATCCGTCAGGTCGCCACCCTCGCGGTGATGGCGCAGGCGGGTTCGTTCGTTCCCGCCGCGCAGATGCGCCTCGGCGTTCTCGATCGCGTCTTCACCCGCATCGGCGCGGGGGACGATCTCTCGCGCGGCAGATCGACATTCCTGGTCGAGATGCAGGAGACGGCGAACATCCTCAACAACGCGACCGGAAAGTCCCTCATCGTGCTCGATGAAATCGGACGCGGCACTTCGACCTTTGACGGAATCTCCATCGCGTGGTCCGTCGCCGAGTACCTTCACGGCAACGCGAAGGGCAAGGCGAAGACGCTTTTCGCCACCCACTATCACGAGCTCACCGATCTCGCCGACATCCTCCCCGGGGTGAAGAACTACACCGTCAAGGTTAAGGAGGAAGGCGGGAGAATCGTGTTCCTGCGCCGGATCGTCCCGGGAGTCGCCGAGAAGAGCTTCGGCATCCATGTCGGCGCGATGGCGGGGCTGCCGCCTGAAGTCGTGAAGCGCGCGGGCGAGATACTGAAGAATCTCGAAGCGAACGAACTCGACGTGAACGCGCCGCAGAAGGCGGTGAGAAAGCCGCGCAAGAAACTTTCGGAATTTCCCGGACAAATGACGTTCTTCTAAGATGAAAACAAGACAGTTCTGGTATCCGCTCCCCGAGCGGCTCATCGCGCAGCATCCTGCGGAAAAGCGCGGCACCGAGAAGATGATGGTGCTGCACCGCGACACCGGCCTCATCGAACACCGTCACATCGCCGACATCGTCGAGTACATCACCGCGAACGACCTTCTCGTCGTCAACGACACCAAGGTGTTCCCGGCCCGGCTCCTGGGCGAATGGCCCGACACCCACGGCGCGGTCGAAGTGCTGATGGTCAACGCAGCGCCGATGGACGCCGACTCGGAGTTACCCTCGATGGACGCGGCGAAGGATTCACTCCGCTGGAACGTGATCATCGGCTCCGGACGCAAATGCCGCGAGGGACAGATCGCTTCGTTCGGTCCGAACGGCGAGCTCAAGGTGAAGCTTCTTAAGCCCCTGTCGGGGATCGGAATGTGGCAGGTCGAATTCATCTGCTCGCGTCCGCTCATGTCTCTCCTGGACGAGTTCGGCCACACCCCGGTGCCGCCCTACGTGAAGCGCGAAGGCACCGCCGAGGAGGAGAAGGCCGACCGCGAACGGTACCAGACCATCTACGCGCGCGAGGTCGGCTCGGTCGCGGCACCCACGGCGGGACTGCATTTCACGCCCGAGATCTTCGCTGCGCTGGAGGCGAAAGGGGTGAAGCGGGTGGCGGTCACGCTGCACGTGGGCCCAGGCACGTTCCGTCCGGTCAAGGCCGACAACATCGAAGACCATCAGATGGATTACGAGGCCTTCACCGTTCCGCCCGAAACCGCCGACGCGATCAACGAATGCAAACGCCGCGGCGGCCGCGTCTTCTGCGTCGGCTCCACCACCGTCCGCACCCTCGAAACCGTCGCCTCCGCCCTCGAGTCCCAAAATCACCCAATACAATCGGTTAATCGGTCAATCGGTCAATCGGTCAATTCCCCCGTCGTCGTCGCAGGTTCCGGCGCGTCGAACATTTTCATCTATCCGCCGTACCGTTTCAAGGTGTGCGACTGCATGCTCACCAACTTCCATCTGCCGCAGTCGACGCTGCTCATGATGATTTCGGCGCTGGCCGGACGCGAGCGCGTTCTCTGCGCCTACGCGATGGCGGTGCAGAAGAACTACATGTTCTTCAGTTACGGCGACTGCATGCTCATTGTTTGAGGCTTGTCGGCAGATTGATGACGACCTTTGTCATGCCGCATGACGAGATGTTTATTTTGATATAATACACAGGCAATGAAAAACTTCTTACCGCCGATATTGTATTTGCTCGCGATCGGATTTCTTCCGCTCGTGCTCGCGACCGCGAAGGCGATCTCCTTTGAGAAGCTCAAGGACCGCACCTTCAGAAAGACGGTCGCGAAAGATTTTCTCCGCACCTTTCCGGCCTGCGCGCTCGCGGCGCTGCCGTTGATGATATTCCCCGGCGCCGCGAAATGGTATTTGCTGGGGATTCACCTAGTGTTCTTTCCGCTCTTTGTGCTGGAGTTCGGTCACGTCTGGTACTTCGGCGCTCGTATCGGCATCAACACCTTCTATTCGCTCTTTGTCTCCACTGCGGCGGAAACCGGTGAGTACATCAGGCAGAACCTCTCGGTCTTCAACGTGCTTGCAGCGTTCGTTCCGTTCTTCGCGATCGCCTACGGACTCTGGCTTCTGCCCCCGCCAGCCTACGCGAGCGAGACCTGGCACTGGGCGGCGGTCGCGGTGACGGTCGCGCTCGTCGTGCCGATGGTGCAGAACTCGCTCAAGAAGCACGACTACCAGCGCAAGACGAGCTACTGGCTCAATCCGTACGTCTCGCTTGCGTACCACTATCTCAAATTCCGCATCAACTACCGGGCGCTCAGGGAGATGATCCTCGCCCACGCCGCGCCGCCGTTCGCGAAGATCAGAAGCCGGCTCGAAGGCGCGGCGCGTGAGACCTACGTTATCCTGATCGGCGAGAGCGCGAATTCGCACCACTTCCACTGCTACGGCTACGAACGCGAAACGACGCCGTTCACCGAGAAGATCGCGGGCCTGAGGCGTTTCGCCGGCGTGCGTTCGCAGTTCGCGCAGACCCTGCCCTCGCTCGAAAAGACGATCACTTTCGCGACGGTGAAGGAACCCGATCTTCTCTACAAGAAAGGATCTCTCATCGATTACTTCCACGAGGCCGGTTTCAAGGTGTGGTGGTATTCAAACCAGGGTGCGCTCGACGACACCGCGATCACCGCGATGACCACGCACGCCGATGTCTCGAAGTGCTTCAACTTCGCGGACATGAAGCGGTTCGAGGCTGCGGGTTTCGACGCGAACATGCTTGGCGACTACGAGAAGGCGCTCGATGATCCGGCGCCGAAGAAGGCGGTGTTCTTGCATCTTCTCGGTTCGCACTCGGCGTACGTCAACCGGTATCCTTCCGAGTTCAGGCATTTTGAAGACGCGCCGCCGAAGAAGGGACACCTTTCCGTCGACAAACAGGCGATGATCAATTCGTACGATGATTCGATCCGTTACACCGACTTCGTGATTTCGGAGGCGATACGCCTCCTCTCTGCAAGGGAAGGGGTGAAGGGACTCGTCTACTTCTCCGATCACGGCGAGGACGTGTACGACACCAACGAAGACAAGTCGCTCGGCCACGGCGCGATCGCGAACGAGCCGATGATCTCGGTTCCGTTCTACGTCTGGATATCGGACGAACTCGACCGGCTTCGTCCCGACCTTCGCCGCGCCGCGGCGAAGAGCGATTATAAACTCGAGGACGCGATCCATACCGTGATCGACGTCGCTTCGCTCGAGAACGACGATTTCGACGCGTCGAAGAGCATCTTCGAGAAGGCGGCTGAATGACGCCGGCTCCCGACAAGGCCGAAATACGCCGCAGAATGAAGGCGCGGCGCGTGGCGGTGAAGCCCGCGGCGCTCAAGCTCGCGAGCCACGCGGTCTGCGAGCGTCTTTTGATGCGCCTCGGCGACGCGCGGCTCGTGTGCGCGTATCACGCGTTCGCGAACGAGATTGATCTTTCGGAGTTCATCGAGAAGTGCGGATGCGAGGTGGTGTTCCCGGAGCGCGTCGGCGGCGACGGACCGGTTCCGACGGCGGGCGGCGAGTACATCGTGAAGCGCGCCGCCGAGGTCGACATGTGGATCTGTCCCGGGCTCGCGTTCACCCGCGAAGGCGACCGGTGTGGATTCGGCGGTGGCTGGTACGACCGCTTTCTCGCCGCCGCCAAACCATCCGCCCGCAAGTACGGGGTCGGTCATCATTTCCAGCTCGTGGATGCATTGCCGCGCGAGGAGCACGACATTCCGCTTGACGAGATCATCGTCGACGAGGTGTCGCTCGATTTCGAGCGGCAGGAGGGCGAAGGGGTGATGGGGATTGACGAGGCGGGACGAGGTCCGCTCGTCGGCGGCGTCTACGCCGCGGCGGTGACCGCTCCGCTCGGTCTCGCCGAAGAACTCATCCGCGGCAGCTGGCGGGCGATCAACGACTCGAAGCAGCTCACGGAGAAGAAGCGCGAGGAACTCGCCGAGGTCATCAAATCGACGCCGGGCTGCCGCTGGGCGATCGCCTCGGCGAGCGCGAAGGAGATCGACGAGCTCAATATCTTAAGGGCGACGCATCTCGCGATGGGAAGGGCGGCGGAGGAGCTCCTCGGCCGGCGGCTCGTCGACGGCGGAGTGAAGGCGCTCGTCGACGGACTCCCCGTCCGTGCGCTCCCCGGTTCGCGCAATCTCGTGAAAGGCGACGCGAAATCGCTCTTCATCGCCGCCGCCTCGATTCTCGCGAAGACGGCGAGGGATGCAGACTGCCTGCGGCTCGAAAGACTTTATCCCGGCTACGGTATCGCGGTGCACAAGGGCTACCCGGTGCCGGCGCATCTGGAGGCGCTGAAAAGGCTCGGTCCCTGCGCCGAGCACCGCCGCTCGTTCGGTCCGGTAAAGGCCGTCATATCCGCGCCCACGGCGGGAGCGGAGTGGTGATCTCGACCGGATCGCCCGAGACCGGATGGATGAATCTGATGCGCCAGGCGTGCAGGCAGTGTCCGGTCTGATGCTCGATCGCGAAAGCCCCGTAAAGCCGGTCGTTGATGATGTGCATGCCCGCAAGCGCGAGCTGTGCGCGTATCTGATGGGTGACACCGGTGAAGATCGTCACTTCAAGCAGCGTTCGCTCTTCGTTCTCGACCGAGGTATGCGCGATCGGTTTGAAACTGGTTACGGCGTGTAACGGGCGAAACCTGCCGAGCGCGCGGGCCCAGTCCGCCTCGCCGCGGTCGCGCGCCTTCAGCGCCGCGGCGATCGGCGAATGCCGGTCGTGTCGTGCGTCGATCATGCGGCAGTGGTCGAGGGTCGGGTCATGGATAAGATCGTGCTCGAGAGTCCCGCCCACCGCGACCGATCCTTCGACGAGCGCGAGATAGGTCTTCTCCACGGTCTGGGCGGAGAACTGGGCGCGGAGGTTCTCGAAGGCGGGGGCGGTGCGGGCGACGACGACGAGTCCGGACGTATCGGCGTCGATGCGGTGCAGTGCGCCGGAGAGAAGCGGGCGATCCCCGAGGGGACGGCACTCCGGATACTTCGCCGCGACCGCGTTCATCAAAGTGCCGGTCTCGGTGTGCGAGAGAGGCTGCACCGGCACGCCGCAGGGTTTATCGAAGGCGAGGAGGGAGTCGTCTTCAAACAAGGTGACGAGCGGCATGAAGCCGTCCGGCTTCACCAGATTGTCGGCGGCCTCCGCGAGTTCGCGGATGAAGATCGTTTCGCCGCCGTGCAGTTTGAGACCTTTCGCCGCGCGTCTGCCGTCGACGGTGACCGCGCCCTTTTCGATCGCTTCGCGGATGAACGCGCGGCTCGAGGTCGGGCAGGATAAAACGAGGGCGGCGTCCAACCGGATGCCGCCCGTCGTGTTCACGAACTTTTTATCGCTTATCATTCGTATCGGTCGAGCACGCTCGGGGCGATCGGTGCGAGCCCTTCCCAGCTCCGGTTCGAACTCCAGGGGAGATTCGTATCCTCGGCGGTGTCGGCGATGCAGCCGGCGAGAAGGGCGAGCGCGAATGCCGCAAGAAAGCTCTTGGCGAAGATGTTCATGTCAGTCGGCGAAGATGATGTCGCCCTGGACGATCTCGTCCTGCTTCCAGTTCGCGAGAATGTCGCAGATGACGTAGTCCTTGCCGGGCACTTCCTGACGGGTGCGGATGCGGCCGACGAACTCGCCGGCAGGTCCGTTGAAGCCTTTGCGCTTGACGCCGAGCTCGAGGATGGGCAGCTGCGCTTCTTCCTTGCCGCCGCGGAGTTCCTTCGCCGCCTCGGCGGAGAATTTGATGATGCAGAACATGCGGTCGTTGTCGGCGAGGACAACCTCGGCCTTGTCGCCGGCGGGGAGCGAACTCACCGCGGTGCCGGAGCTGCCGCCCGTGCGCGGTACGCCGTTCATCTGGCGGAGCGTATCCTGCAGAACCTTCTTGAGCTGCTCGACCTGCTTGTTCGACTTGTCGAGTTCTTCCTTGGTGGCTTCGAGATCGTCGTTCTTGGTGTTGACCTCTTCCTTGAGCGAAGTGATTTCGCCGTTGAGCTCCTCGATCTGACCTTTGATCTTGTTGATCTGATTTTCGAGGTCGCCCTTCTCGCCTTCGAGCTTGGTGATCTTCTCGCTCTTTTCGACGATGGTCTGCTTGTCCTTGCGCGCTTCGGGTTTGAGCTTGTTCACCTCGTCGACGACCTCGGCGAGTTTGTCGCGCAGAGTGACGAGTTCGCCGCGGGTCGTGTTGAGGCGGCCCTGCTGGGCGGCGGCGGCCTTGAGCAGCTTGTCCAGAAGTTCCTTCTGCGGACCGTTGGTGTTCGGGGTGGTGCCGTCCATCTCCCATTTGCCTTCGGCATCCTTCACGTAGGTCTCGCGAAGTTCCTTGCGCTCGTTCTCGCCCCAGGCGAGAGTCTTGAGCGACTGCTTCTCGAGGTAGGCCTTGTAGTCCTCGAGCAGGTTCTCCTTATCGGGAGTGAAGACAGCCTTCGCTTCGACGGGCGAGACGTCTTTCTCGAGCTCGGCCTTGGCGGTATCCTTGATTTCCTTGTCGGCGTCTTCGGTCTCGATCGTCTGCGACAGCTTGAGGACGGCGTCCTCGAAGAGCTTGCCGCGGTCAATCTGGAACTGTCGCTGGCCTTTGAGCTCGAGCTCGAAGTACAGCGCGGCGCCCGCGAGAATCAGGAACAGATATACGAACACGTGGAGTGCTTTATTCATGGAGAGTATTCCTCTAGATTAGATTACTAAAATGATACACCATTTTGGCTGAAAAGGCAACCGTTTTTTGATACAATATTCGGCATGTCATTTAAGGTACTAAAAGAAGACGATCGCACCGCCGCCCGGCTGGGGCTTCTTGAGACCGTTCACGGAACGGTTGAAACGCCTGTGTTTATGGATGTCGGAACGCTCGGCACGGTGAAATCGCTCGATCCGCGCGACCTCATTGAGAACGGTGCGCAGGTCGTGCTGGGCAACACCTACCATCTCATGCTCCGTCCCGGCAAGGAAGTGATCGCCGAGGCGGGCGGGCTTCACCGCTTCATGCGCTGGGATGGTCCCATCCTCACCGACTCGGGCGGCTTCCAGGTTTTCTCGCTCGCGAAGATGCGCAAGCTAACGGAGGATGGCTGCCGCTTCAACTCGCATCTTGACGGACATGAATTCTTTCTCGGTCCAAAGGAGTCGATGGAAATGCAGCGCATCCTCGGCAGCGACATCGCGATGGTGTTCGACGAGTGCCTGCCCTATCCGTGCGACTACGCCCGCGCGGCGAAATCGGTCGAGCAGACTCTCCGCTGGGCGAAGCGCTCCAAAGACGAGCCGCATGCCGACGGACAGCTCGTGTTCGGCATCGTGCAGGGAGGAGTCTACGACGATCTGCGCCGGCACTGCGCCGAGGAGCTCGTGAAGATCGGCTTTGACGGCTACGCGATCGGCGGCGTCTCGGTCGGCGAGCCCGAGGAGTTCATGTACAAGGCGGTCGAGGCCTCGGTGCCGTACCTGCCGCGCGAGAGCGCCCGCTACGTGATGGGGCTCGGCGTGATGCACCAGATGGCCGAGTGCGTCGCGCGCGGCGTCGACATGTTCGACTGCGTCATCCCCACGCGCATCGCGCGGCACGGTACGGCGATCACCCGGCACGGCAATGTCGCGATCAAGGCGGCGAAATGGATCCATGACCAGAGCCCCGTGGAGGAAGGCTGCGAGTGCTACTGCTGCCGCAACTTCACCCGCAGCTACGTGAGGCATCTTCTCGCCTGCGACGAAATACTCGGCCTTCGCCTGCTCACGATCCACAACGTGCACGCGCTCAACCGCTTCATGCGCGAGATGCGCGCGGCGATCGCCGACGGAACCTTCTTCGATTGGAAAGAACAAATAAAAAAGGAAACAACCAAACATGAATAACCTGTACTTCACCCTCGCCGACGCCGCCGCGCCGGCCGCAGCTCCCGCCGCCGAAGCGACGGCCGCCGTCGAAACCGTCGCCGCCGAAGGCGCCCCCTCCGAGGGCGCCCCGGCTCAGCAGTCGAGCGGACTCTTCGGCCTCGCGCCGATGCTCATCATCCTCGCGCTCTTCTACTTCATGATGATCCGTCCCCAGCAGCGCAAAGAGAAGGAGCGCCGCAAAATGATCGACGAGCTGCGCGCCGGCGCGAAGATCATCTTCGCGGGCGGACTCATCGGTGTCATCAAGTCGGCGAACGAGCGCACTTTCATCGTCACCACCAACCAGGGCGAGATCGAGATTCTGCGCAGCTCCGTAAACGGCGTGGTCGCTCCCGGCGCGGAACCCGCCGAAGTCAAGTAAGGTCGTTCGGCCAAATGGCGTACACCCGCGGCAACTACGGCATCGAGTACATCGAATCCCGTCCCGGAGATTCCTCTTCGGGAAAGGGATGGATTGTTCTCGCGGTCGTGGTGATCGCCGCGGCGTCGTTTACCCTCACCTGGATGAAGCGTCGGGGCGGCGAGACATCGGCGGCGCAAACCTCTCCGGTCGTCGCGGCGCTTTCGGAGCCGCTGCCGCAGATCGTGCGTCAGGAGGCGCCGGTCGCCGTTCTGCCTGAGCCGGAAGAGCCGACTGTCGTTTCGGTGAACACGCAGAAAGTCGTCGAAGCGAGCCGGACGGACGAATTCACCCGTCGCCCGGCGGTGCTGCGGAATCTGCTGATGCGGCTTGACGAGGCCGGTAAGACCGGCTCGATTGAACTGCAGGTGAGTACCATCGAAAGGATCCGTTCGCTCCCGGGCAATCCCGCCGCGGATATCGACGACAAGCTCGCCAGGCGTCTCGGAGAATTGAACCGCATCTGGCTCTTTGAAAAGAAGAATGCGCAATGGACGACCGAGGTGAGAGTGAAGCCCGGCGACAAGGCCGCGCGCATCGCCCGCGAACACGGCTCCACCCTCGCCTCGATGGTGAAACTGAACGGATGGACCGATGCGGAGAAAATCCGCTCCGGCTCGACCGTTCGCGTCATGAACAATCCCCGCTTCTCCCTCCAGGTCATGCGCCGCACCCGCATCGCCGATTTGAAGCTCAACGGAAAATTCTTCTGCCGCTACGATCTCGACGCGCCGGTCAAGGCGGAAGTGGGCACTTACGAGACGCCGGAGAACCTGCGGCGTTTTCTGCATGAAAAGGGCGTCGTGTTCACCGCCGACGACCGCAGGGAACTTGAGATGCTTCTGCCCAAGGGTTCGTCGCTTATCATCGCTGAATTTTAATCGCTTTGCGACGGGGCATTTTGAGCTCTGTTAGGCAGCGCCGAGAAGATGAGGCGCATGAGCGAGGTCAGCGCGAAATAGCCCAGGAAGGCGCGGATGGACGCGAGCAGCCCCAGATGTGAAAGCGCGATGAGCACGGCTGGGGCGATTAGATGAAAGGGCAGCCACCATTTGAGAAAGCCGAATCTCGCGGCGGAGACTTCGGTGTTGGTATAGAAGGTCTGGATGGAGCCGCAGAGATTGATGAAGATGAGCGAGGGGATCATCCCGGCGTATGAGCGGTACGTATCGCCGTTCGGGAGCATTGCCATCAGCGGCTCGCCGTAAAAGACGAAGAAGACTGTCAATGCGACGCCGATGAGAGAGAGAACGAGTGAGGCCTTCAAAACGAGCGGACGCGTCGGGCGGCCTTGTTCGGCGAGTTCGGCGGTATAAGGAAAGAGCACTGTCAGGAACGTGAAGGCGATGACGATCGAAATGTCGGAGAATCTGGTGGCCATGTAATACGCGGCGGAATCGACCGAGGCGAGTTGCTCCCTGAGCACGGTCTGCTCGCACAGAACCGAGAGCATCGACGGCAGCAGGTAGGCGGCCATGCCGAGGAAAAGTCGCGAGAGGCGGTGCACCGCCGGCCTGGTCCAGTAGGGCTCGGCGGGAACGGAAAGCTCGCGCCTGAGGGCGAAGAGCGCGGCGACCATCGAGAAGACCGGGGCGGACGACTTGCCGGCGAAGTATCCGGCGAGCGCCCTTGCGGGCATGACCGCGAGCATGACCGCAAGCCGGACGGGTGCACCAAGAAGCTGGATGAGCGAAAGGGTCTTGAACTTTTTTAGCGCGTTCAAGGCGTTGGTGAAGATCGGCTCGGTGCAGCCGAGAAAGGCCGAAACGACGACGAGTGCGCCGAGCAGGGTGCCGGTCACGCGGATACGTTCCAGAAACCACGGCAGTACCAGGACCGCGACGAGCGCGGCAAGTGCGGTGAGCGCCGCGATCACGGTGAAGACGCCGCGGAGCAGGGTTTTGAGCCGTCCGAATTCGCGGTTGCAGGCGAGGTGGTTGACCTCTTTCATGAAGGTGAGCGCGAAGATGTAGGCGGCGAGCGAGAGAGTGGTCGCGAACGAAACGAGCGGCAGCACGGCGCCGAGTTCGTCCTGCGGTACGTGTTTGGGTACGAGATAGAAATTGATGAATGCGCGCACGGCGTCGGCCGCGCGCGAGGAAAGGAACATGAGGAGCGAAAACCACCAGAAATCGCCGAGCCTGTTCCGCAATCTGCCGAAGACTAGTTTCACGACAGAAACAGTATATCAAAAATAATTGCCCGACGTCTGCGGCGGTTGTGCTATAATGTTCGCATGGGGGACGACTTGAATAAAAGACCGTTATTTCAGCTGAAATGAAAAAGATCATCACTATCATGATAGTCGACGATCATCCGCTTGTCAGGGAGGGGATGAGTTCGATGCTCGAGAACGAAAGCGACTTCCGGGTCGTCGCCGCGGTCGACGGCGGCGAAGCGGCGGTTGACTTTGCGCGGAAAAACGGATTGCCCGACGTGATCGTGAGCGACATCCGCATGCCCGGCATGGATGGCTTCGAGACGCTTGCACGTCTCCGGCGGTTCTTTCCCGAGGTGAACCTGCTTATGCTCGCCGGCATGCCGCTTAAAGTAGAGGAAGAACGCGCGCGAAATGAGAAGGCGCGGGGGTATCTGCCCAAGTCGATCGACTGGGAACGCCTTGTCGAGGCGATTCGGCTTGCGAGCGACGGAAAGGGCGAGTTCCTCTCCGAGTCTTTTGACGAACCGAAGCGCGGACCGCTCTCGCCGCGCGAACTCGAGGTCTTGAAATACATCGCGCTCGGCAAGACCCAGGATGAAATCGGCATCATCGATGGAATCAGTCCGGAGACCGTTCGTTCACATGTGAAGAACATCTTGCGCAAACTCGACGTGCCCAACTCCGCCGGGGCGGTGAATCGCGCCTACGAACTCGGAATACTTCGCGCATGAACCTGATTGCGGCGATACTTTCGGCGATCTTCTTCTCCACCAACGAAGTGCCGTGCGAAATTGAAGGCGTGGTGACGGCGCACCGCCGGAGCGATCCGTACTTTTTTATCGTTGATTCGACGGGCGATCCGTGGCGGGTGGCCGTAGTTGACGCAAAGCCGAAGGTGACGGTCGGCGACCGGGTGCTGGTCAAGGGCGTGAAACCGAAGCATTGCGCGACGCCGCGAATCGAGCGGGCGGTTTACGAGAAGACCGGGGTGGGCAGACCGCCGATCACGCTCGAAATGACGGTCGATGAGATGTATGCGGTCGAGTCCGGAGGCGAAGAATATTTTCGTTCGTGGTTCGGAAAGGTGATCGCGGTGTCGGGACCGGTGATCGACATCAACCGCCGCGAAACCTATACCCAGGTCCTGATCGGCACCAAAAGGAAGAATGTGCAGGTGGTGGTGCCGCTCAACTGGAACGATTCGATGCCGAACGGAATGAGCATCGGTTCGCTTATCCGCGCCCGCGGTGTCGGCGTTTATTCGCAACTCCCGTCCAGTCATAATGGCGAAGTGACGGGAATCTGCGATTTCAGCGTGCTGGCGAGCCGCATCGATGATTTTCACGTGCTTGCCGTCGCGCCGTTCTGGTCCGTCAGCCGCATCGCATTTGCAGCCGTCGCGCTGGTGGTGCTCGCATTGCTGCCGTTCCTTTGGGTGCAGCGCCGCCGTCGGCTTGAATCGATCGCGGCGGATGGTGCGAGGCGTGAGCGGCTGCGGCTTACCGGGGAGCTTCACGACAATTTCCAGCAGCTGCTCGCTGGCTGTATGTTCCTTCTCGGCGCGGCGCAGGGAAAGGTTCGGTCGGGTGATGCGGAAAAAGCGGGCGAACTGCTGGAAAGACTCCGTGCTTCGCTTAATCATACCCAGACCACGCTCCGGGGTGCTTTGTGGGGACTCACCGAGGAGGCGGAAGGTCCAGGCGCGTTTACTGAACTTTTCAAGTACGCGGCGGGACGAATGCCGCAGTGGGAGGGCAAAGTGCGCTTTACCATTCGCGGACGCGAACGTGCGGTTGCTCGCAAATGCTCCGGCGCCTTGCTTTTGATCTTGTTGGAGGCGGTCGGCAATGCGCTTAAGCACGGTGGCGCGAGCGAGGTGAATGTGATAGTCGACTTTGCCGAAGATGCGCTTATCTTCGGCGTGAATGATAACGGCTGCGGTTTTGTGGCGCAGGGATCGTCCGCCGCCGGACACCTCGGGCTCGACAACATGCGCAAGCACGCCGAAGGCCTCGGCGGCAGTTTCAGACTTTCCAGTGTCCCCGGCAGCGGCACCTCGGTTGTCGTGCGCCTCCCCGGCGTGTGATTAAGAAAGCTCGAAGAGCGGGCGGATTTCCTTTTCTTCGTGCGCCCGCGGCGGTTCGGCAAGTCCCTCTTCGTCGACATCGAGTTCAAGGGCCGTGAAATGATCGTCTGCGAGGAAGTCGCCGCGAA
>R11__coassemble_725_pt1 | contig 20436 bp, 13 predicted proteins | sample R11__metabat2_low_PE_023 | metagenome-assembled genome bin R11
CAGTATCACCTTCGGGCAGAGTCAGTATCAAGTTTTTGACTTGCTTCGACGATTTTCGGGGGTGAAACCGGCACGGCGGGCGGGGACAACAAGCGCACGACAACAAGGAGGTCGGGCGCCGTGGGCGGCAAGATGCCGCCCCTCCAAAACGGTAATGCGTTTAATGCTGCGCTCTACGGCTCAGAATAATTGACAGCATCATTTGAACTTGAAATTCTTGAGTTCGCAGATTGAAACATCCTGAATCTGCGAAGTGAAATTAAAGTAAACGGCGACTTTGCCGGTGAGCGACTTGAGGTGGGTGAGCTTCACACTCAGGGTCTTTTCCTTCTCATCGCGATCGGCTGCGATCTTCGCCTCGCCGAGCTTCACCCCGCCTTCCGCGGCGATCTTCGCCTCACTGAGTTTCACCCCGCCTTCCGCGGCGTTCGGACGCCTCGCCCAGACCTCGATCTTTCCCTCGATCCCTTGCGGCAGATACTTGAGCTCGAGCTCCGCCGTGTCGCGTCCCTTGAAGGCGTCGAAGTTGAAGTACTTGTAGCCGAGCGTCGAGCCGGAAGTAATGTGCACGGCATCGCTCCGGTTGATGTTCTCGGCATACGGATCTTTCTTCTCGTAGAAATCGCCGCGGAACGGACGGAAATACGGGCCCGGATAATAAACAACCGGATAGCTCTGCCGCGACGGCCGCGTCCCCGTATAGTAACAGGCGATGCCAGCCGCGTGAACCTCGAACGGATTGAGTCCGCCGATTTCAAACCCCTCCGAATTGTACTCGCCTTCGGTGATGACGACCCTGCCGCCCTTCCCTTCCTCGACCGTCACCTCGACCGGCGCGACCATCGCCTGACGCGAGAACTCATTGTCACCGGACTGCCGGTGATAGAACACCCACCACCTGCCGTTGATCTCGCACAATGAACCGTGGGTGTTGCCGCTCGGCGTCGCGGTATGGACGACGCGGCCATCCGGACGTGTCTCGCGGGCACGGCCGTCGATCAGCGTGCCGCCGTAGGTGAACGGACCGAGCGGACTCGCCGAGTAGGCGTACGCGAGCGTGTAGTTGGTCTCGCCGAGTCCGTGATCGCCCTTTGCCGTCCAGCGGCTGTAGATGAAGACGTATTTATCCTTGATCTTGCGCATCGACGACGCTTCGAAGAAACGGAAGACGCCGGGCTGATTCTTGTTCGAGATCATATCCTTCACGATCTCGGTATCCGGCTTCACCGTGCACATCGTCTTCGGGTCGAGTTCCGCTCCGTAGGATTCCTGAAATCCCCAGTAGCCGTAGACCCGTCCGTCGTCATCGGTGAACACCGCGGGGTCGAAGCCGAGAATGCCGTAGCATTCGCGCGGCCTGCCGTGGGTCCAGTTGCAGACGGTGAAAGGTCCGTCGGGACGATCCGACTTCGCGATCTGTCCGCCGCGTCCCCACGCCTGAGTGTTCGGATAGAGCCAGTAGGTCTTCTTTCCGTTCGCGTCTTTCGTGACCGTCACATCCGGCGCGAAGAGGACGTCGCCGTCGTTCATCTTCGAAAGCGGCTTTCCGTTCGCGTCATTGAGCGAACGGAACGAAACGCCGTCGCAGCGCCAGTGATTCAAGTCCTCGACCGCCGCCGACCAGACAACCTGGTCGCGTCCGCAGTAGTACTTCTCGCGGATGTCGTGCGAGCCGTAAAGATAGACCCTCATCTTCCCGGGGTTGTCCGGATCCTCGAATACGTACGGTTCGCCGTCGGGAATGAACTCCCAGAGCGGCAGAAAGGGATTCGCGGCATTGACAACTGCGGCGCTAAGAAGCGTTCCCGCCAAAAGGAGATATTTTTTATTCATGAGTCTAGTATACTATCTTGTACGGCTTTTCCGCCATTGCCGTTTAGGGTAATACATACGGAATTAAGTTTACAATTTGATTCTCAACGCAATCGGCACTGTCATCGGTTTCACATCTGACGGCAGTTCGATCGATAGGATTCCTTCCTGAAGTTTGAAACGAACCGCGCCATAACCGAGAAGATCAACATCGGAGACTTTACAATCGGCGAACGATTTAAGCTCGATCCGACAGTTTGCCGGCCAGCCGAAGACGATCGCGTAGACCTCGCCGCCTTTTGCAGTGAAACGCGTCTCTTCAGATCCCGCTTTCGCGATTTCACCTTCGTTGAAGTCACCGGACTCCTTGCCGCTCGCTTTCGCGGCAATCGGACCTTCGCCGAAAACCTTCCACGGCTTTGTTCCTTTGATCGCTTCGCCGTTCGTTTTCATCCACGCGCCGAATTCGTCGAGAATCGCCTTCTCCTTTTCATCGAATGTGCCGTCGCCGCGCAGGGGAACGCTCAAGAGAAGCTTTCCGTTTTTGGAAACGATATCAGCGAGCATCTTGACGACGAGAGCAGCCGATTTATAACGGTTCTTCTCGTAGACCTCGGCCTTGTAGTGCCAGTCGCCGAGGCAGCTGCAGGTCTGCCAGGGTTCGTCCATGATCTTGCCCGGAGTGCCGCGCTCGACGTCGAGCGTCAGCGCGGGACGATGCTGCGGCCCCAGCATTTTGGCGAAAAGCACCGATTGCTGAGAGCCGTGATTCTGAACGCTAGTGTTGTAAAGGTGCGAGGCGAGTTCGAGTCCGCGTTCGGTGACGCCGGTGAACGGCAGCACCACGGTGTCGAGATAGACGAGGTCGGGACGGTAGCGATTGACTGCGTCGAAAGTGCGGTCGAGGTAATTCTGAATGTACGCCTCGCTCGGCATCGCCTTCTTTTCCTTGTTCCAGCTCCAGCCGGTCCAGCCGTAATTCTCGACCCAGCCATCCTTGCTCTCGGGATGGTTCTGAGCGTAGAGATCCTGCGGATCGTACCCTTCCCACCACTTGCCTTTGCCATCCGCTTTGGTTAGCATGCCGTCATAGGGAACGCCTTCCTTGGGTCCGGTGCGATCGTAATGGCGCGAGGGTTCGTACCAGGTCCAGGCGTGATCGGAATGGAAGGAAACGCCGAATTTGAGTCCATGTCTGCGCGCCGCCAGAGCCCATTCGCCGACGATGTCGCGCTTCGGACCCATGTTCATTGAGTTCCACGGCTGATACTTAGAGTCCCAGAGATCGAAATTGTCGTGATGGTTCGCGAGGCAGAAGAAATAATCCGCCCCGAGCGACTTGTAGTAGGCGACGAGTTTTTCAGGCTCCCATTTCTCGGCCTTGAAAAGTGGAATGACATCTTTGAAGCCGAACTCGCTTTGATGTCCGTAATGCTCGCGATGATATTTCCACTGCGGCGTTCCCTCGATGTACATCTTGCGCGCCATCCAGTCGCCGGAGCCCTCGACGCATTGCGGACCCCAATGCGCCCAGATTCCGAACTTCGCCTCCTTGAACCACTCCGGGGCTTCATTTTTCCCAAGCGATTCCCATGTCGGCGCGAACGGTCCCTTCGCCATGCTCTCGTGACCTTCCGCCACAGTCGTTCCGCCCATCACAGCAGCCGCCGCCAAGACGCCGCCCATCATTAAAAACATTTTCTTCATGCAAACATTTTAGCACAAAGACGCACCGTCATTCACCTACCCGAAATGACTAAACCAAACCAAGCTCGTTTCTCGCAGAAATCGCGCGACTTACCGCCAGGAGGATGGAGCGGTGAACGGCTCAGGATAACGGCCAAGTTTGAGCTTGAGCGAATGCGAGTGAAGATACATCCGCGAGGCGTTTTCGCCGCCGTATTTTTCGTCGCCGATGACCGGATGTCCCGCCTCGGAAAAATGCACGCGAATCTGGTTCTTGCGCCCCGAATGCAGCTTGACCTCGACGAGCGTGGTGCCGTCTTCGGTCGAGAGCCGACGCCATTCGGTGCGGGCTTTTTTCGCCGGTTTTCCGCCTTTGGATGGTTTCGCGTTCCTGACCGAGCGCACCATGTAGCCGTCGTCGTCTTCGCGAAGATACGATTCGAAGACGCCGTGATCCGATTCCATGATGCCGGCGACGCGGGCGAGATAGGTTTTCTCGGTAAGATTGTTCCAGTCGGCGCGGAAAAACTCCGCGACTTCCTCCGACTTCGCGAACATCATAACCCCGCTCGTCTCGCGGTCGAGCCGGTGAACGAGATAAACCCGCTTCTTCGACTTGAGCTGTCCTTTGCGCAGGTAGTCGTTCAACAGATTCTCGGCGGTCGTCTGCGTCTCCCGCGCCGCCCGCCCCCGCAGTTTGGTGTGGGTGGTGAGGAGCCCTGCCGGCTTGTCGATGACGATGATGTCCTCGTCTTCGAACAGAATCGGGAACGGGAGACGCCGAGCAGCCATCACTTCTTCTCTTTGATGCCGAGATCGGCGAGACGCATCGAGATGATGCGGCTGACGCCCTTCTCCTGCTGGCTCACGCCGTAGACGAGATCGGAACCCGCAATCGTGTGCTGATTGTGGGTGATGATCAAGAACTGCGACTGAACAAGGAACTCCTTGAGCTGTTCGACGAAGCGGCCGATGTTCGCGTCGTCCAAGGCCGCGTCGAGTTCGTCCAGCATGCAGAACGGAGCCGGCTTGATCATGAAGATCGAGAAGAGGAGCGCGACCGCGGTCATCGTGCGCTCGCCGCCCGAGAGCAGCGAGACCGACTGCGGACGCTTGCCCGGAGGACGCGCGATGATGTCGATGCCGCACTCGAGCGGATCCTCCTCGTTCTCAAGGAGTACGAGTCTCGCCTCGCCGCCGCCGAAGAGCTTCGTGAACATGGTCTGGAAGTTCTTGTTCGCGGTTTCGAACGTCTTCTTGAAGAGCGAACCCGAAGTGTCGTTCAGGTTGTTGATGAGCTCCATGATCTGGGCCTTGGCGGCGATCAGGTCTTCTTCCTGCGCCTTCTCGCGCGCGTAGCGCTCTTCGAGCTCGCGGCATTCGTCGATCGCGACCATGTTGACGGGACCCAGCGCGGCGATTTCGGCCTGCAGCTTGCCCACCTTGGTCTCGAGCTCTTCGAACGGGGGCACGACGCCCTTCTTCCATTCCGGATCGGGCTCGCGCAGAACCGCGTCGGCGAAAAGTCCGTACTCGTCCTGCAGATGCTCGTAAATGTTCTGGCGGCGCATCGTCGCCTCGGCGGCCTGCACCTCGAGCTTGCCTCGGAAGTCCCTCGCCTGGTCGAGGTCGGCGCGCTTGCGCGCGACTTCGGCGTCGGCGGCGGAAATGCGCTCCATCATGCCCTGGCGCTTGGCGCGCGCGTCATCCATCCTGAAGCGGCAGTCGGCCGCCTTGCCCTTGAGTTCCTCGAGCTGGCCCAGAAGGTCGCCAGATTCCTCGGTGAGCCGCTGGATCGAGTCCTGGTAATGCTGAATGCCCGCGATGCGTCCGGCGATCGAGCTTTCGAGTTCCTGACGGCGGCGATCCGCGCTCTCGGCCTGCTGACCGATGAACGAGAGCTCCTGCTCCATCTGGCTCGCGGCGATGCGCCGCTCGGTCAGTTTCTGCGACTCGGGGATGTGCTTGAGTTCGAGTTCGCGCAGCTGCGCCTCGGCTTCGGCGACGATTCTGAGGAGGTCTTCGCTCTTCATCATCGTGGTCACCGAAGTGCCGCTCTTCCAGGTCTCGATCGATCCGTTGCGGTTAACCTCGGCGTCGTTCACCAGAAGTCCGGTGCGGGTGGTATCGGCCACCTCGCGGCGCTTGGCCTCGACCTCGCGGCGTTTGTCGTCGATTTCGGACTGCAGGGCGTTGAATTCCTCCTCGCTCTCGGCGAGCGCGTCGTTGGCGGCGGCGAGCGAGTCGGTCAGCAGGGTTTTCTTCTGCTCCAGCGATTCGCTCTGCAGCTTGAGCTCCTCGAGCTGCATCTTCGTGCCTTCGATATCGCGCGAATCGCGGTCGGCGAAGCTGCGGTATTCTTCGATGCGCGAGGCGTTGACGCCGATGACCTCGTTGGCGCGCTGGTAGGCGCTGTCCGCCGCGGCCTGTTCCTGCGCCATCGACTGAAGGCGTTCCTCGAGCGCGTGGATCTCCTGATGGAGCCGCTGCTGTTCGGCCTCTGCCTGCACGACGACCTCGGTCGCTTCGGCAATCGCCTTTTCGATTTCGTTGCGGTTGGCGGCGTTCTGTTCGAGCGCCTCGTCGAAATTGTGAATCTTGTGCTTGGAAACGTAGATGTCGAGTCCGCGCAGCTCGTCCCGGAGTTCCTTGTACTTCTGGGCCTTCCCGACCTGACGCTGCAGCGAGGCGATCTGGCGCTTCATCTCCTTCAGGACGTCGGCCTCGCGCAGAAGGTTCTGTTCGGTCTGCTCGATCTTGCGAAGCGCCTCCTTGCGGTCGGCCTTGAACTTGGTGATGCCCGACGCTTCCTCGAAGACCGCGCGGCGGTCTTCGGGCTTGGACGAAAGAATCGCGTCGATCTGTCCCTGCGCCATCACCGAGTACGAGCTCGTGCCGATGCCCGTGCCCATGAACAGATGCTGCACGTCCTTGAGGCGGCTCGGCTTCTGGTTGATGAAATACTCGCCCGATCCGTCGCGGTAGACGCGGCGGGTAATGGTCACCTCATGGTAATCGGTGCCGAGCTCCTTTTCGCAGTCGGCGAAGGTGATCGAAACCTCCGCAAGCCCGAGGGGCTTGCGGGTGTCGGTGCCGTTGAAGACGACGTCGACGAGTTTCGAGCACCGCAGCGCGGTCGGACGCTGCTCGCCGAGAACCCAGCGGATGGCGTCGGAAACGTTGGATTTTCCGCACCCGTTGGGTCCGACGATCGCGATGAGCCCGGGATCGAACGTGAGCCTCGTCTTGTCGGCGAAGCTCTTGAAGCCGATTACATCTAGTTGCTTTAGGTACATTCGTTTTTATTTCGCTTTCGCCTTGAGGGCGGCCTGCGCCGCCGCGAGACGCGCGATCGGCACGCGGTACGGCGAGCAGCTGACGTAGTCGAGGCCGAGCTGGTGGCAGAATTCGACCGAGGTCGGGTCGCCGCCGTGCTCGCCGCAGATGCCGCAGTGGAGTTTCGGGCGCACGCTCTTGCCGAGCTTGATCGCCATCTCCATGAGCTTGCCGACGCCGGTCTGGTCGAGCTTCGCGAACGGATCGTTCTCGAAGATCTTCTTGTCGTAGTACGCGGTAAGGAACTTGCCCGCGTCGTCGCGCGAGAAGCCGTAGGTCATCTGCGTGAGGTCATTGGTGCCGAAGCAGAAGAACTGAGCCTCTTCCGCGAGCTGGTCGGCCGTGAGGGCCGCGCGCGGAATCTCGATCATCGTTCCGACCTTGTACGCGATGTTGACGTCGGCGTGCGCGATCTCCTCGTTCGCGGTCTTGACGACGATCTCCTTAACGTAACGGAGCTCCTTCGCGTCGCCGGTGAGCGGAATCATGATCTCGGGCTTCACCGACCAGGTGCGGTGCGCCTTCTGAACCTTGATCGCGGCGCGGATGACCGCGGTCGTCTGCATGCGCGCGATTTCCGGATAGGTTACGCACAGACGGCAGCCGCGGTGGCCCATCATCGGGTTGAACTCCTTCAGCGAGTCGATGAGCTCTTCGACCTCGGCGACCGACTTGTGCTGCGCCTTCGCGAGCAGCTTGATCTCGTCCTCGGAGTGCGGGACGAACTCGTGGAGCGGCGGATCGAGGAAGCGGATGGTGACTGGCTTGCCTTCGAGCGCCTCGAAGAGCTGCTCGAAATCGTCCTGCTGGTACGGAAGAATCTTCGCGAGCGCGAGCTCGCGCTCCTCGACCGTGTCGGCGCAGATCATCTCGCGGAACGCCGCGATGCGGTCCGCCTCGAAGAACATGTGCTCGGTGCGGCAGAGGCCGATGCCCTCGGCGCCGAGTTCCTTCGCCTTGCGCGCGTCGCGCGGCGTGTCGGCGTTGGTCCTGACGTGGAGCTTGCGGAACTTGTCCGCCCAGTTCATGATGCGGCCGAACTCGCCCGCAATCTGCGCGTCGACGGTCGGGATGACGCCGTCGTAGATGTAGCCGGTCGATCCGTCGATCGAGAGCCAGTCGCCTTCCTTGAAGACCTTGCCGCCGAGGGTGAAGCGCTTCTTCTCCTCGTCCATCGCGATCTCCTGGCAGCCCGAAACGCAGCACTCGCCCATGCCGCGCGCCACGACCGCCGCGTGCGAGGTCATGCCGCCGCGCACGGTGAGAATGCCCTCGGCCGCCTTCATGCCTTCGATGTCTTCGGGCGAGGTCTCGAGGCGCACCAGGACGCACTTGTCGCCGTTCTTCTTCGAGATCTTCGCATCCTCAGCGCTGAAGACGATCTTACCGCACGCCGCGCCCGGCGAGGCCGCGAGGCCCCTGCCCATCGGCTTCGCGTTCTTGAGCGCGACCGCGTCGAACTGCGGATGAAGGAGCGTATCGAGGTTTCTGGGCTCGATCATGAGCACCGCTTCCTCCTCGGTGCGCATACCCTCGTCGACGAGGTCGCACGCGATCTTCAGCGCGGCGCGCGCGGTGCGCTTGCCGTTGCGGGTCTGGAGCATGAAGAGTTTCTGGTTCTCGATCGTGAACTCCATGTCCTGCATGTCGCGGTAGTGCTCCTCGAGCGTATCGCAGATCTTCTGGAACTGCTTGAACACCTTCGGCATCACCTCGGCCATCTTCGCGATCGGCATCGGCGTGCGGACGCCGGCGACGACGTCCTCGCCCTGCGCGTTCATGAGGAACTCGCCCATCAGCTTCTTCTCGCCCGTCGCCGGATCGCGCGTGAAGGCAACGCCCGTACCCGAGTTGTCGTTGAGGTTGCCGAACGCCATCATCTGGACGTTCACCGCGGTGCCCCAGGAATAAGGAATGTCGTTGTCGCGGCGGTAGACGTTCGCGCGCGGATTGTCCCAGCTGCGGAACACCGCCTTGATCGCCTCGACGAGCTGCTCCTTCGCGTCGTTCGGGAAGTCCTTCCCGATCGTCTCCTTGTACTCCGCCTTAAACTCTCGCGCGAGTTCCTTCAAGTCATTCGCCGAGAGCTCGACATCGAGCTTCACGTGCTTCTTCGCCTTCATCTCGTCGATGAGCTTCTCGAAGTGCTTCTTGCCGACTTCCATGACGACGTCGGAGAACATCTGGATGAAGCGGCGGTAGCAGTCCCACGCCCAGCGCGGATTCTTCGTCTGCTTCGCGAGCGAATTGACAACGGTCTCGTTGAGACCGAGGTTCAGGATCGTATCCATCATGCCCGGCATCGAAGCGCGCGCACCCGAACGCACCGAGACGAGGAGCGGATTCTTCGAGTCGCCGAACTTCTTCCCCGCCGACTTCTCGAGCTTGGCGACATATTCCATCACCTGCTTCATGATGTCGTCGCCGATCTTCTTGCCGTCGTCGTAATAACGCGTGCACGCTTCGGTGGTGATCGTGAAACCCTGCGGCACCGGAAGACCGAGGCCCGCCATCTCGGCAAGGTTCGCGCCCTTGCCGCCGAGGAGTTCACGCATGTTCGCATTGCCTTCGGTCATTCCCGCGCCGAAGAAATACACGTACTTTTTCTGTTCTCTGCTCATTTTGTTGTTCTCTTCTTTTTTGTCTTGGTTAGGTAAATCGTTCCCCCTTTTTACCTTCCGCGGCGGTCTCATCCATCCCGCCCTACCATCCGCACGCTGCACGAAGCACGCCGCACGAAGCACTAAGCACTAGGCACTAGGCACTAAGCACTAGTCACTAAGCACTACATATTCCCGATCACGGCCTTGATGCGGCGGACGCCCGCCGAGGAGGCCTCTTCCTTCTTGATCTTGAAGCTGCCGAGTTCCCTGGTGTTGGCGACGTGCGGACCGCAGCAGATCTCCTTCGAGACGTCTCCGATCGTGTAGAGCGAAACCTGATCGCCGTACTTCGCGCCGAAAAGCGCCATCGCGCCTTCGGCCTTGGCGGCTTCGACGGTGGTCATCTTCTTGGTGACTTCGATGCCCTGGGCGATCCATTCGTTCACCAGCTTCTCGATCTCGGCCTTCTGCTCGTCGGTGAGCTTCTGCGGCCAGGCGAAGTCGAAGCGCAGACGCTCGGCGGTGATGTTCGAGCCCTTCTGGTTCGCGGTCGGCCCGAGAACCTTGTGGAGCGCGGCGTGCAGAAGGTGCGTCGCGGTGTGCATGCGCGTCACCACCTCGCTGTTGTCCTGAAGGCCCGCCTTGAACGATCCGGCAGACGTGGTGCGCGAGAGCTCCTGATGCTTCCGGTTCGCCTCGTCGAAGCCCGCCTTGTCGACGGTGAGTCCGTCCTTCGCCGCCATTTCGAGCGTGAGCTCGATCGGGAAGCCGAAGGTGTCGTAAAGCTTGAACGCGGTCTTGCCCGAAATCTGGCTCTGTCCGTGGGCCTTCAACTGCTCGGCGACTTTATTGTACATCGCCTCGCCCTTGTCCAGCGTCGCGTTGAACCGCTTCTCCTCCTGCTCGAGGTCGATGCGGCACTGCTCGAGGTTGACGGCGAGTTCGGGATAGACGTGCTTGTACTTCTCGCAGATCGTCTCCGCCATCTTCACCGTGAAGCCCTCGGCGATGCCGAGCATGCGGCTGTAACGGATCGCGCGGCGGATCAACCGGCGCAGCACGTAGTTCGCCCCCACATTGCCCGGCTTCACCCCGCCCTTCGGGTCGCAAAGAATGAACGTCGCCGTGCGCATGTGGTCGGCGATGACTCTTCTCGCCTTGAGCGATTCCTCGGGCGAAAGTCCGCGGGCGGCTTCTGCGTTCGAGAGTTCGTCGATCTTCGCCATGATCGGCGCGAAAATCTCGGTGTCGTACACCGTCGGCGCACCCGACATCATGCAGATGGTGCGTTCGACGCCCATGCCGGTGTCGACGTTGTGACGCCCAAGCGGAACGAACTTGCCCTCTTCATTCTTGTTGTACTGCATGAAGACGTCGTTCCAGATCTCGATGTACTTGCCGCAGTGGCAGCCGGGACGGCACTCGGGCGAGCACTTCTCCTTGCCGGTGTCGATGAACATCTCGGTGTCGGGACCGCACGGACCGGTCGTCCCGGCCGGACCCCACCAGTTGTCCTCGCGCGGCAGCCGGAAAATTCTCTCGTCGGGGAGCCCCAGCGACTTCCAGATCTCGACCGCCTCTTCATCGGCGGGAATGTATCCTTCCTCGCCTTCCTTCCCCTCGCCACGGAACACCGTGACGTTAAGCTGCTCGGGCTTGAACCCGAGTCTGGTGGTGAGAAACTCGAACGACCAGCTGATCGCCTCGCGCTTGAAATAGTCATTGAGCGACCAGTTGCCGAGCATCTCAAAGAAGGTGAGGTGCGCGGCATCGCCGACTTCGTCGATGTCGCCGGTTCTCACGCACTTCTGCACGTCGGTAAGACGGGTTCCCGACGGATGCTCCATCGCGCCCATCAGATACGGCACCAGCGGATGCATTCCCGCAGTGGTAAAGAGAACGGTCGGATCGTTCTCCGGTATCACACTCGCGCCGGGAATGATCTTGTGTCCCTTCGACTCGAAAAACTTGAGATACATGTCGCGGAGTTCATCCGCCGTAAGATTCTTCATGATTTCCTTCTTTCTTTAAATTGCCTTGAAACGATGACACCCCATCATTCTTCACTCTTCATTTCCCAGCCTTCAATTTCTCGATTCTCCATTTTCCATTTTCCATTTTCAATTTTCAATTCTTCACCTCACGCCCCCGTTCTGCCTGGCGAGTTTCTTCAGTTTGGCGGCGAAGCCGAGGCGCTCGATGGCGCTCATGTGGTCGACATAGAGGATGCCGTTCAAGTGGTCGATTTCGTGCTGGATGGCGCGGGCGAGGAATCCGCGCGCGGTGATGACCTGCGGCATGTTGTTCTCGTCCAGATACTGGCAGGTGACGAGCGCGGCGCGGGTCAGGGAGCCGCCGATACCGGGAAAGCTCAGGCAGCCTTCCTTGTCCTTCTGGGAGCCCTCGCTCATGATGATTTCCGGATTGAACAGCTTGAGCGGCATTTTGATCGGCGCGTTGAAGATCGCGTCCGCATCGTCCTCGCATCCGTCGGGGATGTCGATGACGCACATGCGCTCGAGCCGTCCGATCTGCTCGGCGGCGAGACCGACGCCCTTCGACTTGTGCATGGTCTCGATCATGTCGTCCGCGAGTTTCCTGAGTTCGTCGGTGACGATCGCGACCGGATTCGCCTTGGTGCGCAGAACCTGCTCGCCGTATTTGTACACTCTGAGAATCATTCTGAAATCACTTTCTGCCGGTGGAACCGAAACCGCCCTCGCCACGATCGGTCTCGTCGATTGCATCGGTCTCTTCAATCTCGGGCTGCGTCACCGGCGCGATCACGAGCTGGGCGATCTTGTCGCCCTTCTTCACTTCGAAATCGACGTCGGAGGTATTGAGAAGAATTACCCCGACCTCGCCGCGGTAACCCGAATCGATCGTGCCGGGGGTGTTCAAAACGGTGATGCCGTTTTTAAGCGCAAGCCCCGAACGCGGACGCACCTGGCATTCGTAGTTCGGGGGGAGAATCATCACCAGTCCCGTATGGAGAAGCGCCCGCTTCCCTGCGGGGATGACTAGAGCGTCGACGCTCCTCACATCCATCCCGGCATCGCTCGGGTGAGCGTATGCCGGGAGAACCGCATCGGGATGGATGCGCTTGAACCTGAGCGTCATTATTCCGCGTCCTCGACGGAATCCTCGGCGTCGGCGTCCTGCTCGACCACCTTCTGGAAGTTGAGCTGCGCGAGATTCCACTCGGGCCACTTCGAAGCGACGTAGGAGAACTGGCCGCGCGCGATCGACATGGAGATCTGCTGCGCCTGGTTGCGCATCGAGATGCGCTCCTGCGCGTCGCCCGGCTCGCGGCTGGTGCAGACGACCACGACGCCAGCCTTGGCGTTGACGCCGTTCGGGATGAACTCCGAATAGGCGCCGGTCTTGAGATTGTGGGCGGCGGCGTAGACGGCGCGGGAATTGGCGACGCCCTTGAGTCCGTTGTAACCGGTCACGGTATAGGCTTCGCTCACGTCCTTTTCGGCGAGGAGGGCGTCCTTGCCCTTTTCGCGCACCGCGTCCGCCTTCGCCTTGAGCGCGGCGGCGCGGTCTTCGTTCTGGACGCGCTCGACGATCTTGGTCTTGGCCTCATCGAACGAAGGAGTGTAGGCATCCTTGCGGGCGACGACCTGGAAAAGCCACGCGGCGTTATCCGACGAAACGACGCCGAAGGGATTATCCTCGTCGGTGTCGGCGAGTTTGCTCGCGACATCTTCCGCGCCGGGGAAGACGCTCGACATGCGCACGGTGAAGCCCTTCAGATCGCTGCCGTCGAGGGCGAAGAATCCGCTCGTCTCGATGTTCTTGCCGTCCGCACCCGCGATCTTGGCGAGCCGCTCGGCGGCCGCGCCGGCGTCGCTCGAATAGACGCGCTGCTGAAGATTGGTGGCGAAGCATTCGACCGCCGCCTCTCTGGCGAGAACGGGAATGATCGACTCCTTGACCTCATCGAGGGTCTTCACGGTCTCCACGCCGTTGGTGTCGGTGGAGGTATAGAGTTTCTTCTTGTTGGTGTCGTAGTAGTCGCCGATGTCGTCGTCGGTCACGAGCGCCTTGGCCTTCTCGACCGCCGCGTCGTCGGCCGCGTACTTGACGTAGGCGACCTGGACGAGATCGGGGAGCGCGAGCGACTTCGAGTTCTCGTCGTACCACGCCTTGAGGCCGGCCTCGTCACGGGGCGCGATGGCGTCGGCTTCCTCCTTGGACTGGGTGAACTTGACGAGCTTCACTTCGACCTTGTCCGTCATGTCGCGGATGAGCTGCTCGACCTCCATCGGGGAGACGAGCGCGTCGGCGGAAACGAGCGACTGGTAGAGCGCGTTCATTTCGACGCGGTCGACTTCGCCCTGAGACATTCCTTTCGGAACCGGCAGCTTGATTCCGTTCTCCTCGGCGGTCTCGATCGCGGCCACGCGCTTCCACGCGTCCTCAGCGAGCTGCTCGTCGGTGATGTCGCTGTTGCGGGCCTCGCTGCGGAGCTCCGAAAGCGCACGGTCGTAATCCGCGGCCGAGATCTTGACGATTCCGTCGGCCTCGCTTCCGAATGTGCCGACGGTCTTGCCGGCCTGGGCTTTGGCGTTCTTGCGGTCGCTCAGAAGATCTGAGAAGCCGAACGCAAGACACACGCCGACGGCGAACACACCCCATACCCACTTGTTGCGGATAAGCTTATTGAACTGCAGAATAACCATTTTGTTCTAACTTTACTTTCTTTTTTCTTGTTGTGAAATTCTCTCCGCCGCATCAGAAATCGAGCTCGTCATCGCTCGACGAAGAAGAGCCGGAATCGTCGCTCTTGCTCTCGCTCGCGCTTTCGCCGGAATCGCTCGTCTCCTCGGCTTCGCCTTCGGCCGACTCTTCGCTCGCGGCGCCCTCGGTCGCCTCGGCGGCCTTCTTCATCGCGGCGTCACGCGCGTGCTTGTCCACAGGACCGATCTCGCCCGAATTGACATCGGCGAGCTGCTCGGCGAAAGCGCGACGGTTCTTGAGCTTGCCGTCCGCCCCGAAAGTCATCACCGAGACCGACATGCGCGAACCGATCGCCGGGAGCGCACGGTGAATGCGCACCGCGGTTTTGGGCGAAAGCTTCCAGTCGAGCGTCTTGGTAACCGACTCTTTCTTTTCAGTTCCACCCTCATCGAACTTCTTCTCCCAGACCGATCCCTGGTCAAGTTCGACCATGTAGTCGCCGCTCAAGCCGTAAAGCGCGGTCACGAGTTGATCGGAGGAAGTGCGAATTTTGACCTCGTTCGCCGCGTGCATTTCCTTGATCCTGAAATGACGGCCTTCGATCTTGAGCATTCCGGTCACGCAGCGCACGGTCGCGACATCACCGTCGACGCCGACGTCGTAGACATAGCGCGATTCACCGGCGGGATCATTCACGCTGAAGCCGGGAGCCGAGATCGTGAAAAGACCGCTCTTCATGTTGCGCGGCGATTCGAAGTCGATTGTTCCGCCCTGCAGCGAAATCGCGCGCGTCGCGGTTTCTTTCGGCGCGGTGAGCGGCTGCATACGGGTGGCGAACGAAGAGTCCGGCGAGAGCTTCACCGCCACCTCGCGGCCGAAACGCACGGTCGCGGTCGAACCTTCGCCGGTGCGATAGACGGAGCCGAGAGGATAGAACTTACCCTCTTCGGCCTTGACCCAATCCTCCGCACCGGGGTACCGAACCTCCAGAGTTCCGCGAATCTGTCCGCAGCTCGGAAGGATCGCGAAGACGTTCATCTCCCGCACCTTGGCCGGCGCGGCAACGCCGCCGGCATCTTCCGAAGCCGCCTCCTCTGAGGCGGTTTCGGCTTCGAAAGTATCGGCGTCCTCGTCCTCGGCGCGGACGGAAAGCCCGAGCGCGAACACGGCGGAAGCCACGGTCAAGGTACGGACAAGCGATTTCATCTTACGACCTTTCAGCAAAGGTTAATTGTTTCAGACGAGGTGAGCGCCCTGCGAGGGCTTGATAAGCGAGCAGACCGGCTCGTCGCCGAACTTCGCCTTGTACTCGCGGGTGATCTGCGCGGCGATCTTGTCCGCCGCCGCGGGATCGACCAGAAGGCAGCAGCTGCCGCCGAATCCGCCGCCCGAAAGACGAGCGCCGTAGACTTCGGGAATCGCCTTCGCCGCGTCGACGATCGCGTCGAGCTCCTCGCAGGAGTTCTCGAACCAGTTGCGGCTCGACTCGTGGGAATCGTACATGAGCGCGCCGAACGCCTTGAGGTCGCCCTTGGCGAGCAGGGCCGCGCCCTGAACGACGCGCTCGTCTTCGCCGATCGGGTGGACCGCGCGCTTCGCGGTCGTCTCGGAAAGTCCGCTGCGGTAGAGCACCCACTCGGCCATCGTGACGTCGCGGAGGTGCGTGACCGGCTTGCGGAGCACGGACGCAAAATACTTCGCCGCGTCCTCGCACGCCTGACGGCGCGAGGCGTAGGCGCCGTCGACGAGCGCGTGCTTGGCGTTGGACTTCACCATCATGAAGGCGACGCCGTCGCCCATCGGGACGGACTCGAATTCGTTGCTGCGGAAGTCGCTCTTGACGAGCGCGCCCGCTTCGCCGTACATCGACGAGGCCTGGTCCAGGAGTCCGCACGGGCAGCCGGCGAAGGTGTGCTCGGCCTTCTGACCGATCTTCGCCATCGTGGTCTTGTCCTTGGAGATGCCGTACAGCTTCGAGAGCGCGAGCACGGTGCACATCTCGAGCGCGGCCGACGAGGAGAGGCCCGCGCCAAGCGGAATGTTGCCGAGGAACATGCCCTTCCAGCCCTTCGCCGCGGTCTCCGGCTTGCCGTCGAAGAGCCAGTTGAAGGTTCCGGTAACGTAGTTCTGCCAGGTCATCTCCTTCGCCGGGGCGACGGTCTTGGTGGTGAACTTCGCCGTCTCCATGAAATCGCCGGCGGTGAGCTCGCAGCTGTCGTCGTCGGAGGCGGATACCGCGAAGAAGGTTCCCTTGTCGATCGCCGCGGAGAAGACATAGCCTTCGTTGTAGTCGGTGTGGTTGCCAAGAACCTCGATGCGTCCGGGGGCGTAGGCCACGATCTCGGGCTTCTTGCCGTACATCTTCTCGTACTTGGCGACGAGCTCGTCGTAAATTTCCTGGTTCAACATTTTACTGACTCCTTGCTGGTTTTTGGTGTTTGGTTTTAAAATCGATCAGTCGATCTTGATTTCGGGATTGACGTTCTTCGAGAACGCGAGCGCGTAGACGAAGAGGTAGGCGAGGCACACGGCCGGCACGACGAAGCTCACGAGGAAGCCCGCCTTGTCGCCGATCCAGGTCGCGAGCAGCGGAAGAAGTCCGCCGCCGACGACCATCGTCATGAAGAGCCCCGACGCCTGCTCGGTGTACTTGCCCACGCCTTCGGTGGAGAGATTGAAGATGACCGACCACATCACCGAAGTGCAAAGGCCCATGACGACGAAGCAGAACGCGCCGACCGGCACCTGGATCACCGTCGCGGCAGCGCCTTCCTTGCCCGCGACCTCCCAGCCGATCGTGACCCCGCACTTGATGAGCGTCACGCCGACGGCGAGCAGAACGAGCGAAAGTCCGGAGGCGCCGAGCAGCATCGCGCGCGGCGAAACCTTGCCGCCGAACGCCGCGCCGAGCAGACGGCCGCAGAGCATGAGAATGAAGACGAGTCCGCCCAGAGTGCCGGCCATCACCGCCGCGGCGTCGCCGCCGCCCATGAGCGCCTGGATGTCTTTCGAGCTCGTCGCCGCCGGGATGCCCGCCTCGACGCCCATGTAAAGGAAGATGCCGATGACGCCGAGAAGGCAGTGACGGAACGCGAGCGCGCTCCTTTCGTAGACGACGTCCTTCGCCTTTTCGGTCGGATTCTTGATCGGCAGGAACGCGATGATCAAGGTCGCCGCGATGAAGATCGCCGCCGCCACGAGCAGAACGCCTGTCACATCCGCAAATCTGGTGTTCGCGTTCATCTCGCCGACGATCGCGGGCACGACCACCATCGCCGCGCCCTGGAACATCGAGTTGCACGCGCCGCCCGCGAGGTTGAGCTGGTTGCCCTTGTTGCCGCCGCCGACGATCGAGTTGAGCATCGGGCAGATGACGCCGTTCAGGAAGCAGTTCGAAGCGCCCGAAATGAACGCGCCGAAGAGATAGATGAACCAGGCGCCGGGAATGCCCGCGACCTTGCCGGGATCGACGTAGCCGGAGGAAAGCTGCACAAGAATGCCCGCCGCGCCGAGTCCGGTCGCGACCAGCGCCGTCTTCTTGTAGCCGAATTTCTGCAGCACCATTCCCATCGGGTAGCCGATGAGCAGATAGGCGAGAAAGTTCATCATGTTGCCCATCATGCCCAGCGTGGCGTGACCGGCGATGCCCTCGGCCTCGCCCCAGATGCGCCCGGCCGGCGCCGCAAGATAGGTCATGAATCCGCACATCGCATAGAGCGCGAACATGGTTACGATGGCAATCAAATTGCCGCTTTTCCTGGTTCCCTCTGCCATACTGCTCCTTTTATGGTTGTTGTGTGAATCGGTTTCAAACGATTATTTCACGCGCTCTTCGATGTCTTTCGGCGGCTTGGAAAGAAACGCCGCGTAGACGAACATGTAGGCGATGCCGAAGGCGGGCACAGCGTAGGCGAGCATGAAGCCGGCCTTGTCGGCGATCGCGTTCTGGACGAGCGGAAGAATTCCGCCGCCGACGACCATCACCATGAAGAGACCCGAGGCCGCCGCGGTGTACTTGCCGAGCTTCTCGGTCGCGAGGTTGAAGATCGAGGGCCACATGATCGAGGTGCAGAGACCGCACAGCGCGAAGAGAAGCGCGGTTACCGGAACCTTCGCCATCGCGAAGCCGGTGCCGGTGAAGACCGGCATGCTGACCGTGGAGGTCTCGGCGAGCTGGGTGCCGACGACGATGAAGGCGAAGGCGACTGCGGTCGTGAACGTCATCAGGACGCGCGAGGAGACCTTGCCGCCGATGGCCGCGCCGACCGAGCGGCCGATGAGCATCAAAAACCAGTAGGTGCCCGCGACCATGCCGGCGATCGCCGCCGCGTTCTCGACCCCCGCCTTGACGAGCGGACCGTCCTGCGCCGAAAGCCAGAGGTTCATCGTGCCGGGAATGCCGACTTCGACGCCCACATACATGAAGATCGCGATGACGCCCAGCAGGCAGTGACGGAACTTGAGCGGGGAGAACACGCCGACGGACTCCTTGGTCGAGGTCTCCTCGGGATTCGCGATCGGAATGAAGAACAATGCCACGAACGCCGCCGCGAACACCCCCATCGCGATGAACATCACGAGATTCACGTCCGCCACCCTGGTCGCCGAAGTGACCTGACCGATCAAGGCGCCCACCAGCATCGGCGTCGCCGTGCCCGCGACCGAGTTGAACACCGTGCCGATGAGGTTGAGCTGATTGCCGCGGTTGCCGCCGCCGCCAAGGAGGTTGAGCATCGGGTTCACCACCATGTTCAGCATGCAGACCGAGAAGCCGCACACGAACGCGCCGAAGAGATACACGCAGAACGGACCCACCATCGAGCCCTCGCTCCCCGGTACCTTGCCGGAAAGGAACTGAATGAGAACACCGATGAAGCCGACCGCGATGCCGGTCATCGCCGTGAACTTGTAACCCTTCTTCGCCAGCATCTTGCCGGCCGGGATGCCCATGAAGACATAGGCCGCGAAGTTCATCATGTTGCCCATCATGCCGAGCATGTTCGAGCCTTCGATGCCAGGCTGATACTTCCAGACGTTGCCCATCGGCGCCGCCAGATTGGTGACGAACGAAATCATGCCGTAGATGAACATCATCGTGACGACGGCCACCCAGTTGATGCTTTTCTTCTGCTCGATTGACATAGGATGTATCTTTCTTTTATGAAGTACTTTGCCAAATTTTACCAAATGAACGGTGGATAGTCAATGGTGGCGAAACCTCACGGAGCCATCTCGGCGGCGCCGCGCTGGCGCGAACGGAAGTAGAACTCCTGCCCGGTCGCGTCCATCACGCTGCGCCAGAGATCGCTCTTGAGCGATATCGTCTGCCGCTCGATCGTCGCGAGCTTGATCGGCACGAGCGCGTAGCTCTCGCCGATGTTCCCCACCACGCAGTTGGTGCGCCCGGCCATCGCCGCGTGCACCGCGTTTCGGGCGAGCATGTAGCAGCGGATTGCGTCGGTGCCTCTCGCCGGAACCGACCTGATGGTGTAGCTCGGATCAAAATACTTCACCGAGCTCTTTATCCCCTTCGCCGCCATGTGCTCGGTGATCTTGCGCTTCAGAAACTCGCCGATGTCTTTCTTGAGGATGTTCCCCGAAGCGTCGCGCCGCTCGGGCTCGCCCTGGATGAGCTGCTGCCCCGCGCCCTCGGCGACCACGATCACGGCGTGGGTCTTCCCCGCCGCGAAACGGTTCTCGAGCGCGGCGAGAATGCCGCCGGGTCCGTCGAGAGTGAACTCCATCTCCGGCACGAGGCACATGTTGACGACCGGGTTCGCAATCGACGCGTACGCGGCGATGAAGCCCGAATCGCGGCCCATCAGCTTGACGAGTCCGATGCCGCCCGCCGTGCCCTTCGCCTCGACGTGGGCGTTGCGGATGACGTTGGCGGCCTCGGCGACCGCCGTCTCGAATCCGAAACTCCGGCCGATGAACTGCAGATCGTTGTCGATCGTCTTCGGAATGCCCACGACCGAGATCTTGAGTCCGCGCTTCGCGCACTCGTCACCCACGTCGCGCGCGCAGCGAAGCGATCCGTCGCCGCCGACGCAGAAAAGAACATTGATGTTCATCCTCACGAGCGTGTCGACGATCTTGTCCGTCGGCTGCTGTCCGCGCGACGAGCCAAGGATCGTTCCGCCAAGCTCATGAATGGTGTCGACCTTGTCCGGATCAAGCATGATCGGCTCGTAGCCGAGATCGGGATTGAGCCCGGCGTATCCGTACCGTATTCCGTAAACGTTCTTCACCCCGTAATCGAAGAACAGAATCTCGACGAGTCCCTTGATGACGTTGTTGAGCCCGGGAC
>R11__coassemble_744_pt1 | contig 20164 bp, 12 predicted proteins | sample R11__metabat2_low_PE_023 | metagenome-assembled genome bin R11
GTGTCGAACTGCGTGCAGGTTGCGTTTGGGTGCGACGCCGACGGGAACGGCGATCTTGCGCCGGAGGAGACGGATTTCGTTCTCGGCTGGCGGCGCGGCGAATACTTTATCGAAAATGTCGCGGATGGAGCGCGGTCATTCGCGGAAGCGTCGACAGAGGCGGATTCATCGCGTTTTCTCCAATTGTCCGTGAAGACGGACGGTGCATTCAAACCGAAGACGGCGGCGTTCACGAACGAGGTCGGCGCGTGCTTTTCGGATCTGGGCGTTCAGGAGTGGCTCTTCAGGCTGGAATGGAATCTAGCGAAGGTGACGCGGCGCGGCGTTGACCCGGCGTCCGAGTGGATCACGATCGACAATCGATATAGGTCGTTTGTCATCAGGCTCCGTTAAGTAGGGAATTTCTCGAAATGCGAGAACTGTTCGAGAGATTCCTCATGTGGGCGTGTTTCGCCGGGATCGGCGGAATCGCGGTGGCGGCGTTTGTCAAGGCAACATATTCGTCCGCTGCCGCGAAGGTTAAACTCGCGACCGAGAATGCAAAGCGGCAGGACGTCGTCGCTACCATCGCGGTCGTCCTGTTCGTCGGAGGGATGTTCGTTTACGGAAGCACGAAAAACAACACGCAGACGAACGAGCCTGAACCGCAGACTCAGATGCTGCTCGGTTCGAGGCGTATGGTCAGAACGATTGTTCCGCAGGAAACAACGCATCCGTCTGTCCGTGCGTTGACCGATGAAGACTATGAAGCCGGATTCGCGCTCACGCGCATCGGCACGAACGAGATATTTAACTTCGAAGCCCCCGTGGACGCGGAAATTTGTGAAGACTGGCGGGCGTTCGGTGCGCATAGTGATTGGCAATATGTAAAACTTGGAACTGAGAGTGCAGAGTGCAGAAGCGCGGATAAGGGGTGGAGCTTTGTCTTCGGAACCAATGTGATTGATCGTCTGGTCGTGTTCTCCTGTGGCACGGCGCGACCGAAGGTGAAAGACAAGGAGACTTTCATTTCCCCGTTCGAGACTTCGCTCGGAATTGTCTCTGTCGCGAACTGGGCGCAACTCGGCGAGACGAACAGCCCCAGCCAGTTCTGGCAGTACGTGACGCCGTCGAACACATACGTGATGACCTGGCAGAATGCGCTCGTCGAGCGCGACGCCGCGCAGCCGGTCAGTTTCCAGACGGAATATTGGCCGCAGGGCGACATTGTGTTTCGCTACGATTTGTCGAGAATGGAAGATGACATCGTCACGAACCTCGTTGTCGGAATCCGCAACGGCGGCAACGGGCGCGTCTTCAGCGAACTGCCTCGTGGAACAACTTCACTTACATGGTCGCGGCTTGATCCGTATCTCGCGTACGATACCGATCCCGACGGTGACGGGATCTCGACGGAGGATGAACTCCTGGTCTATCACACAGATCCGTACTCCGCCGACACGGATATGGACGGACTTTCGGACTACCGTGAAATCTTCGAGACGCATACCGACCCGAACGATCCGCATTCACTGAGCGACACCTATTGCGACGGCGTCGCGATTGTGATCGGCGATGTCAATCCTTATGACTATCCCGAAGGATCGACGAACACGGTCTGGGAATATATCTTTTACACCGGGACGACGAATACGCCGTTCGCGTATCCGCAATCGTCCGACGAGACCGGCGTTCTTCGCGTGTCGGTGAGTGGCACGGGGTCGGGCGAACTGATCGTCGGAGACAAAGTTGTACCACTGCTCGCGCCGCAGCCGTCCGACACGCCGATCCTGCTTTCGGCTGGCGATGAGGACGAAGTCGTCACCACGCCGGTCAACACGCTTCTCCTTTCAATCGGCAAAGGCGAGAAGAAGACGATCTGGTTCCGGAAGCCGGACGGGCTCGACATCGCGATCGACTCCGAGGATATGCTGATCGGCGAACTGCCGTCCCTGCCGTTCTTCAAGGGTTGGCTCGCGTTCCCGCATACGGACGCGACGATTCCCTGCATCCATGACCTTGACGGCGGAGGGAAGGATGTTTCGCTCGTGCATGGCGAGGAGTTCGATGGCCTCTGCGCTGAATGGGAGTCCGACGCCGATCATGTCGCGATCACCAACGCTCCGCCCGTTTCCGCGAAGGTCTATGGCAACTTCAGCAGGAACGCGACGCGGTCGATTTCGTACACGGTTACGCATTCGAACCTTCTGAACGCGGGACGGACCGGGTTCACATTCAGCCAGACGCTCCGTTTCTGTCCTCAGCTCACGGACGATGAGATGCTTGCGCTCGACGGCAATGCAGACGAAGATCAGGGCAATCTTGAGGCGTCCTGCGGATGCTCGGACTACTCTTCATGCTCCTGTTGCTCAAGCGTGGATTGTCGCTGCACGAGCTGGTATTGCAGCTGCCGTGGCGAACAGCCGGACACGTTTCCCGAGGATGACGAGGATGCGGCGGAGTCCTACACGAACATGACATCGTCGGCGATGTCCGAAGCGGACAACGTCCTTTATCTCTACCGCGCCAACTCGAAGACAATTCGTCTGACCGTGCCGGATGGCGAGCCGCGCCATTGCTGTCCGTGCCCGGAACACTGGATGACGAACTATGCCGCGCTCGCGTCGTGTTCCTCGCGCCTTGCCGTCAAAGGTGCCGATGGCGGCGAATTCAACGAGACTTATACAACGTGCGACGTGACCGTCTCCGGCGTGTCGCCGAGCCGCGCATTCGACGACTCGGTCGCCTGCTTCGTCACGAACGGCGTCGTCAGTCTTCAGCCTGCGTTCACGGTGCTCGGCGTCGGTTTCGAGACGGAATCGTGGCGTCCGCCGATCAGCAAGTACAATCAGCTCTCGACGGATCTCGGCTATCCGTTCACGATCAACACGAACCTCGACCGAGCGGTTTCGCTGCGCATCAAGTCCGACGTGCTCCTGACGAACGGCATCGTGCGTATCGCGGTCGAGAACGCGACGGGCGACCTCAAGCTGCATCTACCGACCTGGTACGACAACGAATCCAATTGGCACGATGTCGAGACGCTGCTCGACACCGCGTCGCGCACCGAGCGGTATTTCTCGATGCGCGAGTGGCGCACTCTGCTTGCGCGCTATCATGCGGCACGCGAACTTGAATTCATGCTGACATCCTCCTCGACCGGCCATGCCGATCTCGTCGTCGAATATGCGGTTACGAACGGCAATCACCGCATCCATGATTCCGCGCGCCAGCGGGTGACTTCGGTCAATCCTATGTTGATTGTCGACTATGACCGAGACGGGAAAGTCGGTGCTGTTGACCGGGAGCGGTGCTTGGCGGATCGGTACGCCTACTTCTGGGTGAACGACGACAAGTGGCGAGGTGACAACGCCTTTGAAACATATTTGTCGGCGAATTCCGGCAATGATGTAATTGACGGACGGAACGATCTGATCAACTTTCTGCCGATAGCCGTGAACATCGCGCCATTTGTCTCTCATTGGAGGAGCGGTGATGTGTATTTCCGTCTTGAGTCTGATTATAACGCCGTGAGAAATGGCAAGATAGCCCTTTGCGACATCCCGTGGAATGAAATTGGAACGATGCCGCTTGGAGAAAGATACGATATCGCCGGGAACCCTTTGCACGAATCCCCGGTGTCGTCCCTTGGTGGTGGAACCAATCTGCCGCCGGCTTTTGTCAATTTGTCGTCCGCTGGCCGCAGCACGATTCTGATGGAATTCCTGCAAGTGGCAAGATATGAGCGGTTGTACCTGAATATTTATTCAAAGACCAATGACACGTTGCTTCTTTCATCTTTCCTTCAGCTTCATGTCGGGGAGGTAGGGCGGATGATGGGATGGTCGAATCTTCGCGGCGCTGCCGGGGGAACGGATGGTATGCCGACGCAACTGGACACGGATGACTGGCCGACGGACGAGCACGAACCTGGAAATATCGTATTCGTGCACGGCTACAATATGGCCGAAGACGCGGAGGCGCCGCTCTGGGCGAAGAATGTGTTTAAGAAACTGTGGTGGGCGGGATTGAATCGCGGATTCATCGCCGTGCAATGGTTCGGAAACGAGGGACAGACCTACATCCCGCTTGTTGGATTCACAACGCCAAACTATTACGGGAACGTGCAGAATGCGTTTCGAACCGCTTCTGCATTGGCAAGCGCCATGCAGACCGTCCCCGGGCCTAAGTGGTTCATGGCGCATTCACTCGGGAACATGCTCGTGTCGGACGCGATACAGAATTACGGCATGGATCACGAAAAATATTTCATGCTTAACGCGGCCATTGCCCTCGAAGCGTTTGATCCTTCGGCCGGCATCACGGCGGAATCGCACGACAATATGACGCCCCGTTCATGGACAAATTATGTCGACAGGGTCAGAGCGACGCACTGGTACGAAAGATTTCCAGAGGGAGACGGACGTCGGCTGCTGACTTGGAAGGGACGGTTCGCGAATGTCACGAACATTGTCAATTTCTACTCAAGCGAGGAAGAAGTCGTCAATAATGGAGATGGTGGTTCGCATCCATTAATTGATCGAAATTTCGTCTGGTACAACCAGGAGGTGCGCAAGGGACTATGGCCGATGATGTTGCATGAATATGAAGGAGGTTGGGCGTTCAACACTTTCTATGACACGGTTACCTGGTCATGGGTAGGAAGCGAACATATTGAAGACAGAACCCGGATGGCACCTCAGGTCGCCGCAGGATTGTCGGACAGCCAGTTGCAGGAACACCCGTTCTTCCTTGATTTTGCCAACCCGGAGATGCATTCTTCATCCAACGGCATGATTGTCGCAACGAATCCGCTCTATCGTGCGGAGATGCTGGCGTATGCGATTCCTTCTGAATCCTACGCGGTCGGCGCAAATCCAATGCCTGGGTATTCCGTGATGACGACGAACAGCCCTTCAGCTGAAGTGTATGGGAACTACGACATGGCTGTGCTCTTTACAACCGGGAAACTGGATTTGCCAGAGAATGGAGAGGAGCCAGAAGATCGGCACCGTGACTGGCAACATAGTACATTTGTCCAGCGATCGTACAAGAGGACATATAAATTGTACAAGACAATAATGCAGATTATTGAGAAAGGTTCAGATTGAAATGAAGATTATTGTGGCAGTGCTTGCATTGATGCCAGTGCTTTCCGGTTGTGCTACAGAGAGACTGCATGTCAAGGTCATTGATGATGAAGGCGCACCGGTGTCAAATGCCGTTGTGAAAATCGGGTTCTCAACGAGTAAAGTCATTTTCGGAGGTGGGCATGGAGGAAAGTCTAAAGTCGGTCACGCAGAGGGACATACCGACTTGTCGGGATGGGCGACTGTCAAGTTTGATTGTCAATCTTCTGATTTTGGATGGCATGCGGAGGCCCCCGGATACTATCGCGGAAAAACGATGCGAGAACATTTTGAATTTGACGAAATTTTTGTTCCTCCCGTTTTCGTGAAGATCATCCTTCGTGAGCATGAGAAGCAGGGCGAAGCCTTGCTGTATCGCAAAAAGAATCCCAGACCGATGTATGCCTACACGAGGGAGATGGGTGTTAAGTCTCCATTGGCCAATGGACGATATGGTTTCGATTTGCAGTGTTTCGACTGGTTGCCGCCGTATGGCAAGGGCAAAGTCGCCGATTTCTATTATGTCAGAAACCGACCGGACGAGACCAATATGACGGTGAAGGCGAAATTCAACCAGAGCAGCTACACTGTATTCAAGAACGGAGAGCCGGGATTTCCTAAACTCGGGGAGGTTATCGGGCGAATCGAGTTTGATGAAGATTGCGGTGCCTATATCGGACGGAAGACCGGTTGTGAAAGTTTTCCGTCGGTTTACGCGGCTGACTTAAGTCAGGAATACCAAAAATCATTTCCGATTGCCATAACCGGCAATGGCGGGCATACGTTTTGGCTTCAGGAATCTGATGTTATCGGCCCTGGAGAATATATGGTGATTCGATCCCGTGTCAAGCGGGATGAAGCCGGAAATATCGTGTCCCAGAATTATTCAAAGATTAACGGGTCGTTCGGTCTCTCTTATTCCGTGAGCGCCGACGAGTTCGTTTTCAATCCTGATGAAAACGATACAAATCTTGAATTCGATCCAACCCGTAATTTATACCAAGGGAACAAGGGCAAGGGAATGATTCCGTGAGTTCGTCTGTGATGGAGTTCGTCTTTTCCGTCATCTGCAGATGAACTCCAAAAAACGAACCCTCGGGACGGGGGAGTTCGTTTTTCGGTTCACAGGAGTCAGAATAGGGAGGTTGAAAGGCATGAAGAGAGATCGAAATAGGGAGCCCGAAAAAGGCGTTTTCCCCCCCCCTATTTTTTCAAAGGCAAATATGGGCGGTTCGTTTTGGGGAACGGAGAGCTTAGAGTGCAGTGATTAGAGAAGTTTATCAGTCAATCGGCGCTCATGGAAAAAAGCCACACGGTCGTTAAGAATTTTGGTATAATACCCGGTCAATGGCAAAGAAGCAAAAAGACGAGCGTCCCAGCTGGGACGAGTACTTCATGGAGATCGCCGCGGTCGTGGCGAAGCGGTCGAACTGCATGCGCCGTCATGTCGCGGCGATCATTGTCAAAGACCATCACATTCTCTCGACCGGCTACAACGGCACGCCGCACGGCACGAAGAACTGCAGCGACGGCGGCTGCCCGCGCTGCTCCGGCAAGGCCGAAAGCGGCACCCATCTCGAAGAGTGCCTGTGCGTCCATGCCGAGCAGAACGCGATCTGTCAGGCCGCCTTCCACGGCGCGTCGGTGAAGGGCGGCACCATCTACATCACCATTTCACCCTGTCTCACCTGCGCGAAGCTGATCGTCAACTCGGGCATCGCCGAAGTCGTCTACGGCGGCGATTACTCGTTTCTCGCGACTGTCAAGAAGCTGTTCAGGGACGCGGGGGTGAAGGTCAGGAATTTCAAATCCAATAAAAAACAAGGAGAAAAATGAGCCGCAAGAAAATCATTGCCGGTAACTGGAAGATGAACGTGAAGCCCTCGGAGACCGCCGCCCTCGTGAAGGCCGTTGCCGAAGCGACCAAGCAGTACGATAACGTCGAGGTCGTGTGCTGCACGCCCGCGATCGACGTGCCGGCCGCCGTCGCCGCCGCCGCCGGCACCAACGTCGGCGTGGGCACCGAGAACTGCCACTGGAAGGAATCCGGCGCGTACACCGGCGAAATCTCGACCGGCATGATCGTCGACGCCGGCTGCAAGTATGTCATCACCGGCCACAGCGAGCGCCGTCAGTATTTCGGCGAGACGGACGAAACCGTCAACCTCCGCACGCGCGCCGCGATCGCCGCGGGCCTCACCTGCATGATGTGCATCGGCGAGACGCTCGAGGAGCGTGAAGCCGGCAAGCTCGTCGAAGTCATCGAGCGCCAGATGAACGTCGGCCTCAAGGACGTCACCGCCGCCGACTGCGCGAAGCTCGTCATCGCCTACGAGCCCGTGTGGGCGATCGGCACCGGCAAGACCGCGACCCCCGACCAGGCGCAGGAAGTCCACGCGCTCATCCGCGCGACGCTCGCCAAGCTCGTCGGCAAGGAGACCGCGGAGACCGTCCGTATCCAGTACGGCGGCTCGATGAAGCCCGGCAACGCGGCCGAGCTCCTCGCGAAGCCCGACATCGACGGCGGCCTCATCGGCGGCGCCGCGCTCAAGGCGGCCGATTTCGCCGGAATCATCGCGGCGGCGAGCGCCGCGAAGTAAGAGGGAAGAGGTAAGAGGGAAGAGTGAGGAGTGTTGAGTGAGGAGTGATGGAGGTTAAATTCATGAGAGTTAAAATTCCGACATTATTCATTATTCATTCTGCATTATTCATTCTCCTCCTCTCCGGTTGCTTCAACGAGCCGGAACCGGCGTACAAGTCGGTTCCGGCCGAGGCCCGGGTCTACCTGAGCGATCGCGGACTCAAGGACCTTTCCACGGTCCGCGATTCGCTCAAGGCGGGCGCGGCGATCGATTATCTCAATCTCGACCGCAACGAGCTCGAGACGCTGCCGACGGAAATCGCCGCGCTTGAAGGACTCAAGTGGCTGCGCCTTAACGACAACCGACTCTCCGAGCTCCCCGCGCTCGATCAGCTCAGGAACCTGCGCCGCATATATCTGCGCGGCAACCGGTTCACCGCGGTGCCGGAGGCGTTGAAGAATCTTCCGTCGCTCACCGACATCGATCTCTCGCAGAATCAGATCGCCGAAGTGCCCGCGTGGCTGGCGGAAAAGCGCGGACTCGAAAACCTTTCTTTCTCGGGCACGCGCATAACCTCGCTCCCCGAAGATCTTTCCGCCTGGGCGCCGACTTTGATTTCGCTGCAGCTCGGCGACCTCAGACTTTCCAAGGCCGAGATGGCGCGCATCCGCAAGGCGCTGCCGAAGACGAGAGTGGTGTATTAAGTTAGATGGCATTGAAAAAACAGGTCCGCAACGTCGAGGAGCTGGCGAGCGCAAGCATCGGCCGGCTCCTTTTCAAGTATTCGTGGCCGGCGCTCATCGCGATGTCGCTGAACGCGCTCTACTCCGTGGTCGACCGGTTCTATATCGGGCACGGATGCGGAGAGGCGGCGATGGCCGGGCTTACCCTCTGCTTCCCGATCATGCTGCTTCTGGGGGCGTTCGGCGTTTTCGTGGGCGCGGGACACTCGGCGGTGCTGTCGATCAAGCTCGGAGAAGGCGATCGGGTCGCGTGCGAGAAACTGCTCGGACAGCTCGTGGCGTTCAAGCTCGCGTTCTTCTTCACGATTCCGCCGCTCATCTTTTTCAATCTCGACACGGTGCTCGGATGGTGCGGCGGCCACGGGGTTAGTCCCGAGGCGCTCGGCGCGGCGGAGGATTATCTCAAGATCGTTCTTTTCTCGCACCTCTTTTCCCATCTCGCCTTCGGTTTTTCCGCGATGATGCGCTCGGAAGGGAGCGCGGTCAATTCGATGACCGCGATGATCGTCGGCTTCGGCACCAACCTCATTCTCGACCCGATCTTCATTTTCGGCATGGGCATGGGCATACGCGGCGCGGCGTGGGCGACGGTGATCGCGATGTTCGCGAGCTTCGCGTATGCGTTCCGACATTTCGTGTCGGGCAGGTCGGTGGTTCGCTTCAGGCTCAGGCGCATCGGCTTTTATCCGGGTATGCTCGCGAAGCCATGCGGCATCGGCTTCGCTCCGTTCCTGCAGCAGTTCTTCGGCGCGTTCATCAACGTGGTGCTGCCCGCGGCGTTCGCCAAGTGGGCGCCGGACAAGGCGGCGGCGACGACCCAGATCGCGTCGCTCGGCGTGTTCCAGAGCGTGATGATCCTCACCATTCTCCCGATTTTCGGCACCCAGCAGGGAGTGCAGCCGATCATCGGCTACAACTGGGGCGCGAGAAACTTCCGCCGGGTGCGCGAGGCGCTTTTGCTCGGCTTCTGGGTGACCACGGCGCTCTGCATCATCGCGTGTGTCGTGCAGGTGGTGCCGCCGCTCCCGACGTACCTGGCGAAGATGTTCGTCGACGAGGCGGAGAATCCGCTTCTATTGAAGATCGCGGCGAAGGATCTGCAGCTCTCGAACTGCATGCTCTGGTGCATTTCGATAAATGTGATCGCGACCACCTACTTCCAGTCTATCGGGCATCCCCGCACGGCGATCGTCCTGTCGACGATGCGACAGGGACTCTTCCTGCTGCCGATCGCATGGTTCCTGCCGTTCTTCATCGAAGACCACACCTTCGGCGTGTGGCTGGCGCTGCCGGTGTCGGACGTTCTCTGCCAGCTCACCACGCTTCTTCCGCTTTTCCTCCAGCTGAGGTTCCTTTCCAGAGTGAAGTCAAGGGAGAAGTCAGATGAAGCTTAGTCTGCTCGCATTGGCGATCGCGGCGGTTCTGCCGGCGTGGTCAGACTGTCTCGACGAATTGATGCCGGTGCCGCGCGAGGTCATCCGCGGCGCGGCGACGGTGAAGGCGCCGACCGGGAAAGGCGCGTACCAGCTCGTCATTCGCGGCGGCAGGCCGAAAATCTCCGGCGACGCCGAGGGACAGCGCTACGCGAAGGTGACGTTCGGCCAGCTCAAAAAACTCGCCGGCGGCGCGAAAATACCCGACTGCACCATCAATGACTGGCCGGAGTTCAAGTACCGCGGACTCATGCTCGACTGCGGCAGAAACTACCAGTCCGTCGAATCGATCCTCGATCTCCTCGACCATCTCGCCAAGTACAAGATGAACGTCTTCCACTGGCATATCGTCGACAACTACGGCTGGCGGCTCGAATCGAAGAAGCATCCCGAGCTGCAGAAGCGCGAGGCGTTCGGCAGGCAGGTCGGGAAGTTCTACACCCAGGAGGAATTCAAGGCCGTCCTCGCCCACGCGAAGAAGCGCGGCATCACGGTTATTCCCGAGCTCGACATGCCGGGGCACACCCTCGCGTTCCGCAAGGCGACCGGCTTCACCACCCTCAACGACGACAAGGCGATGGCTATGCTGGGCGAGCTCATTGACGAACTCTGCTCGCTCGCCTCCGCCGAAGACATGCCCATCATCCATCTCGGCACCGACGAGGCGCGCGAGCCCTCGGAGAAGGTGAGTCAGGACCGGCTCGACTACTGGGCGAAGAAGGTGACCGACAACGGACGCGTCCTGATGGGCTGGTCGCCGGGGTTGAAGCTCCCCGGGCAGACCGTGAAGCAGCTCTGGATGGGCGCGAATGATCCGCGCGGAGACCGGTGCGGATACATCGATTCGCAGAACAGCTACTACATCAACCATGTCGATCCGGAGGAGCTCCTCTCGGTAGCGGCGTATCAGCAGCCGTGCCGCTGGGGCGGGAAGGACGAACATCTCGGTGCGATTATCGGGGTGTGGCACGACGACAACATCGCCGACACCGAAGACGTCGCGAGGATGAACGCGGTGTATCCGGCGGTGGTGCTTTTGTCGGACAACTTCTGGCGGGGACGGGAGAAGGACGAGCCGGACCTGTACGCCCGTCTGCCGCGGCCGGACGATCCGCGCTTCGCGCTCGCGGCCGATCTCGAGCGCCGTACGATCGCACAGCGCGACAAGGTGCTCGCCACGCTGAGGCATCCGTTCCCCTACGTCGCGCAGACGATGATGCGCTGGAAAATGACGGACAAGTCCAACGGCGCCGTTCTCGCGACCGACATTCCCCAGGCCACGGTCTATCCGCGGCACTTCTGGTTCCCGCGCGGCGCCTACGCGCCGGGCGCGAACGGAACGGTCGTCCTCGAGACCGTTATCACCGCTCCTAAAGACCTCGACTGCGGCGCCTGGATCGGCATGACCGGCTTTTCGCGCTCCGACGGCAGAAGCCGCGACGGACGCACCCCGAAGCTCGGGGAATGGAACAAGCACGGGGCGACGATCGAACTCAACGGACGCAAGATCGATCCGCCCGCCTGGGCCCATCCGGGCGTCGGCGGCAACCCCAAGGAACAGCCGCTCGTGGACGAAGACTACTGGTACCGCGAGCCCGCGAAAATCCATCTGAAGAAGGGCGAGAACACCGTGAAGCTCACACTCCCCAAGAACGGCGGATGGAAATGGATCGGCACCTTCACCCCGATCACCGGCTCGAGCGATCATCCCCGCGAAGTGCCCGGACTGGAATACAAGGGAGAAGGGATGAGTGATAAGTGATGAGTGATAAGTGATGAGTGATGAGTGATAAGTGAGGAGGGAAGAGGTAAGAGGGAAGAGGTAAGAGGGAAGAGGTAAGAGGGAAGAGGTATGAGGTACGCGATAATTTCAGATGTTCATGCAAATTTAGAGGCGCTGGAACGTGTCATTGAAGACGCGGCGCGAAACGGGGTCGAGCGGATGGTGTCGCTCGGGGACAGCGTGGGGTACGGACCGCTCCCGGCGGAGGCGCTTCGCAGGGCGCGCGAGGTCTGTGCGGTCGTTCTCGCGGGCAATCATGATGACGCGGTATCCGGACGCGTCGACGCGTCGGAGTTCGTCAATCTTGCCGCGGAGGCGGTGAAGCGCCATCGCGAGGCGCTTTCGAAGGAAGAGATCGCCTATCTCGGCTCGCTCCCGTATGTCGCCGAGCTGGAGGGGGCAAAGGCGGTGCACGGCGATCTGGTGGACCCGAAGAAATTTTATTATGTCGACGATGAAGCGGGCGCGAGGGCGAATTTCGAGGCGGATGATTTTCAGCTCCTGTTCGTCGGCCACACTCACGAGCCATGCCTTTACCTGACCGGCGCCTCCGGAGCGGTCTACCGGACGGCGGCGCAGGACTTCACGCTCGAGGACGGAAAGCGGTATATCGTCAATCCCGGATCGGTCGGGTATCCCCGCGAGAGGAATGGGGAATGCTTCTCGAGCTACGTCATTTACGATTCCGTCGAGGGTACCGTAAGCTACCGGTTTCTTCCGTTTTCGGTCGCGAGCGTGATGCAGCGCGGATTCGTCCCGGTCGTCCGGCGGCATCGTTTCGCGGTCGTCGGCGCGCTCGTCGCGGCCGCGGCGGTCGCGATCGGCGCGGCGGCGCTCTGCACCGCGAGAGCCCCTGCGGAGCAGCCGGTTGCGGAGGCTCCGGCGGCACCGGCGGCACCTTGCGTGGTGGCGCGGAAAGAGGTTGTGCTTCTGCCCGGGGCGCATGAGCTCAAGTCAGATTTGATGTTGAAGCGCGGTTCCTCGTCGGTGGTCTTTAGATTGACTTATGTCTATCAAAATGGAACAACGGAGCAACGTGACTATCAAACCGTGAAGGGACAGTGGTTTAAGTCATACAGTAATCTTCCAAGTGATGCGGAGAAGGCGATTTTTACACTGGAGAAAGTCGAACCGGGCGATGAGCCTGTAATCAAGCACTTCGATCCACACCTTGAATGACCGGTTGGCTTTAAAGAGCAGTGACGGATTGAGTGATGTTTGAGAAACGGGCATATCTGCTTGAAATCACATTGAGGCGTCCGACCGAGTCGGCATTTCGTCGACTTATCGATCGCCTCGCGATGTGCCGTTACAACGAGTTCTACGTCTATCGCACGAAAGAGTCGAAGCCCCTAGACGGCAAACTTTCCGCATACGCCGCGATGAAGGGAATAGCGCTCAAGGAGATCGGGCGGGATGAACTTGCCGAGCTCGAACGCGACTCGACCGTGTCGGTCGCCACCGAGGCGGCGCGATCGCTGGCCGGTCGAATCGAGGAGCTGCGTGATCGTATGGCGAAGGCCGAGGCGGACGGACGACTTCGAAAATGTCGACGTTTTCTGGTTACCGATTTTTCGGACGGCTTCGACTGGCATTCGCCGGTTGTGTCACTTCCCGGCATCGTGCTCGGCGGCTATGTCGCTTCGGTAGGGGCGAAGGCGTCGAAGATTGATCTGGAGCGCGAGCTCTCGCTTTTTCTCGACGCGCCCATCGCCGGCCATTTGCTTCGCCTTGGAACGCTGTATCTGCGCGGCGGGGCGGTGAGGAAGGATGCGAGCGAGTTCTTCAACATTCTTTCTTCCGACCGCGGCTACTCGCGGCATCCGGGGCTCACCGATTCGATTTTGACAGAGGTGTCGACGATCGCGCTCGGAGTGATGAAGGCGTTGGAGCCGTATTTACCCCTGAGCGAGTGCGCCAAGGACCTGCAGTACACCGCGCTTCTGCTGGTCGCCGCCTGCAACCGCCGCAACGAGGCGCGGCTTAGAACGATAAAGGAGGAACTCGCGAAAATGTGGCGTCGCGGCTTTGACAGCTTCGGCTGTGCCGAGGCGCTCGCGAAACTGCCGCGATTCTGATCGGTGGCCTTTTAGCGCGTGAATGACCAATTCGGGTAGGTGCTTTACGCGGGGAATTGGTGGTATAATATCAATGAAGAAAGATACTCTCTTTACGGAATTACTTTATGAACAAAAATGCCGCAATAAAAGTCGCGATCATCGACGACCACAGCGTCGTGAGGATGGGGCTTAAATACATGTTCTCGTTCGCGAAGGACATCGAGCTCGTCGGCGAGACGGGCGACGGCGAGAACGCCGCCGCGTTCGTGAAGAAATGCGGAGCCGAAGTGACGCTCCTGGATGTGCGAATGCCGGGGACGGACGGCATAGCGGCGCTCGCCGACATCCTCGAGGCCGATACTTCGGCAAAGGTTGTGATGCTAACCACTTCCGACGCGGAGGAAGACATCTTCCGTGCGGTGACGATGGGGGCGAAAGGATATGTGCTCAAAGAGTCCGATCCTCAGAAGCTGCTGGACGCGATTCGCACCGTCGCCGCGGGTGGAACCTGCCTCGCGCCGGAAATCAAGAAGATTTATGACATGCGCGCGGCCGAGCGCGGCATAACCGCCCGCGAACGCGAAATACTCGGCTATGTCTCGAAGGGATTCTCGAACGAAGAAATCGGCAAGATTCTCAATCTGAGTTTCAATACCGTCAAGGCGCATCTGAAGAGCATTCTCGTCAATCTCGGCGTGAGCGACCGCGCCGAAGCGGTAGCTGAAGGAATTCGAAGGGGCATCATTTCGTGATCGAAGTCTTCGCAGTTCTTGCTGCGACGCTTTGCGTCACCGGACAGGTGACGTACGTCGATCGTGAACATTCGCGTTCCGGTATCGTCAAGCCAGACGACGGCTCGCGGGCGCTATGGTTCGCCGGGGAGAACAATTCCGAGATCGTCGCCGAAATGAAAGGCGATGCGGACTTGAAACCCGGCGACCGAGTCGTGATTCGCGGCGAGAATTACGATCTCGGTTTCGCTCCCGGGATCATTGCGAATGAAATCGAACTTGTCGATTCCGGCGAACTGCCGTCGGCGCGAGAGGTGCGATTGCGCGATCTCGACTGGGGCGTGATGGATAACGAGCGTGTCGCGCTCGAAGGCGTGCTCGTCGAATCGCGTCCGGACGCGAAGGGATGCGTACGGTTGTCGTTTGCGACCATGGATGGACCGTTCATCGCGGTGGCTCCGCAAGCCGCGGCGGATTGGCCGTCGCTTGTTGACGCCAGGCTGCGGCTCGAGGGTGCGGCGATGAGCCGCTTCAATATCCGCGGCGAATTCGCCGGGGTGATGTTGCAGGTGGTCGGGCCGGATGCCGCGAAAGTGCTGGAATATCCGAACGATCCGTTTGCGCGTCCGCTCACGCCTCCCGATGCGATTCTCCCGTATTCTCCCGAAGGGGTCGATCTGCACCGTCGGCATGTGCGAGGCACCGTGACTTATGCGAAGCGAGGCGAATTCCTGTGGCTCGAAGACGGCATGGCAACGCTCAAGATCTACACTGACGCGAAGACCGTGCGGCGCGGCGACCTTGTCGAAGCGGTAGGCTTCGCGACGCGCGAGCACGGACTCGGCGCACTTTCGGCGGCGGAGGTACGGGTCGTCGGTCATCCGGGAGTTCCCGCCGCGGTGCATGCAGGTTGGGTGGAGCTTGAGAATTATCCGGTTGACGCGCACGGAAAATTTCTTAATTTCAACGGACGCCGTGCGCAGTTCGACTGCAGAATCGTTTCGGCGGTCAAAGAATCGGGATCGCTCAAGCTGACGCTCGAATGCGAGCATACCAATCTCGTTTCCGCCTGCGTGGACGAAATAGGCGATTTGAAAGTGGAGGAGTCGTTCGGATATCATCCAAACGCCAGTGTGACCGGAATCATGGAACTCGAGACTGACGACGGTCGGTTTGACGGACAGATGCCAGGCATCAAGGCCTGGAATCTGCGTGTCGCGACGATGGATGATATCGAGATTGTGCACGACGCGGTTTGGTCGGCGAATGCCGCGCGCAGGATGTGGCAGCGAGTGCTCCTCGTCGTGCTCGCGGTCGCGTTGATGGCGCTGGTTGGTTTCGCCGTCTATCTTGTTCGTCTGCGCGCCGATCGCCATCGGCAGAACATCCTCGCCGCGGAGCGCAAGCGCATGGCGGCCGATCTTCACGATACGCTTGAACAGAGTCTTGCCGGCGCGCGGATGGTGCTCAATTCTGCAGTGACATTTACTCCCGGTGTTCCTGAACCGGTCAAGGGCGCGGTCTCGCAGGCGAACGAACTCCTCGCTCGCGCAAAGTCGGAGATGCGCGCGCGTATTTTCGATATGCGCAGCGATGTTCTCTTCACGCAGGGACCGGAAAAGACGCTCAAGGCGATCGCGACGAAAATCGATGCCGTGGGTGTCGTCAAGGTTCGCACCCGATTGCATGCGCTCCCCGGGCATCTGCCCGAGCAGGTCTTTTCTGAACTCGTTTTCATCGTGCAGGAGGCGATCACCAACGCGATCAAGCACGGGCGGGCGAAAAACATCGTTATCGCGGCGGACCCCGGACGACTCACGATCGCGAACGACGGTGAGAAATTCGATCCGAGCGCCGCGCTTGGTCCTGAGGCCGGCCATTACGGACTCTCCGGTATGCGCGAGCGCGCCCGTCGCGCCGGACTCTGCCTGTCCTTCGCCGCCGAAGGCCGCTGGATGAAGGTCGTGGTTGCCTTTACCCAATAGGGCTAATGACGCCTTGATGGCGGTTTTGATAAAATCACAACCATGAAAAAGAACATGAATTTGCTAGTCCTTGCCGCGGTTGCGGCGATGTCGTCATACGCTGAACCGGTCGCGAAAATCGACGTCACGCATCCGCTTCATCAGGTGCCGAAGACCTTGTACGGCATCTTCTTCGAAGACATCAATTTCTCCGCGGACGGCGGAATCTATCCGGAGCTTATCGAAAACCGCGGCTTCGAAGCCCATGACATGAAAACGATCTTCGGCTGGGAGCTCGACCGTCGCGAAGACGGCAACTGCCGCTTCCAGCTCGCGTACGGGAAGCCCGTCCACCCCGCCTCCGCGACGCATCTCCGCGTCGAGTCGTTCGGACGCGGCCTCGCGGGTGTGCGCAACAACGGCTATCACGGCATGCATGTCGAGGCCGGAAAGAAGTACGACCTTTCCTTCTACGCCCGCGGCGTCGACGCATACCGCGGCGGTTTCAAGGTCGCGCTCGAAGACAAGGACGGCGCGACGCTCGCCGAGCTCGCGGTCGCGAACGCGGAGATGAACGTCGGACCGAAGGTAGATTCGCCGGTCGCCGCGACCGAGGCGGAGCTTCCCGACTGGAAGCGCTACACCGCCGTCTTCACGCCGGACAGGACGACCGATGCGGCGCACCTCTCGCTTCTTCTCGACTCGCGCGGCATCGTCGAGTTCGAGCAGGTTTCGCTCTTTCCGCGCGACACGTTTGGCGGTCGCAGGAACGGACTCCGGAAAGACCTCGTCCAGCTCCTCAAGGACATGAAGCCGGGAATCGTCCGTTTCCCCGGCGGCTGCCTTACTGAAGGCCGGGATTTCAACCTCTGGTATGACTGGAAGCTCTCGGTCGGCGACGGCTCGCTCGAGTCGCGCGGCCAGATGTGGAACACCTGGGGCTACTGGCAGTCGCTGGGTCTCGGATATTTCGAGTACTTCTGCCTCTGCGAGGACATCGGCGCGGAGCCGCTCCCGGTCCTCGGCTCTGGTCTTACCTGCCAGTTCGCGAACAATGACAACGGCGCGGCGATCGAGGACATGGACTACTTCGCGACGAACGCGATACACTTGATCGAATTCGCGAACGGCGATCCCGCGAAGTCGAAGTGGGCCGCTCTGCGCGCGAAGATGGGGCATAAAGAACCGTTTAACCTCAAGTATCTCGGCATCGGCAACGAGAACTGGGACAACCAGTTCATCGACCGGTATCTCAGGATTTCCGGTATGGTCAAGGCGGCTCATCCGGAGATCCGCATCGTCTCCTCGGCCGGCGCGGGTCCGGACGGCAGGATGTTCGATCTCGCGATGGACCGACTCAATAACACCAATGCCGACGTCATCGACGAACACTACTATGTTCCCGCCGAGTGGCTGCTCACGAACTCGAAGCGCTACGATTCGTACGACCGCGCGACGCGCGCGAAAGTCTACGCCGGCGAGTACGCCTGCCATCTTCCCGGTCGCGAGAACAACCTTTATTCCGCCCTGTGCGAGGCGGCGATGATGACCGGCTACGACCGCAATTCGGATGTCGTCGAGATGACGAGCTATGCGCCGCTCTTCGCGAAGGTCGGCCATCAGCAGTGGAAGCCCGATCTCATCTGGTACGACAACGCGAAGAGTTTCGGCACGCCGAACTACTATGTGCAGCAGCTGTTCGCGGTGAACCGTCCGACCCGGATGCTCAAATGCGATTTCGAACCGGCAGGTGAGCCGATAGCGATTTCCGGCAAGGCGTTCCCCTCGGTGTTCGTCTCGACCGGCATCGACGAGGCGGCGAAGGAGATCGTCGTCAAGGCGGTGAATGTTTCCGAGAAGGCGCAGCCGTTCACGATGGAGTTCGACTGTGCGCTCGCCGCCGCGAAGGCGACCGTGATCACGCTCGCCGGCAAGCCGGGCGACGAGAATTCGCTTGCCGAGCCGAAGAAGGTCGCGCCGCGCGAAACGAAGGCCGACTTCCCCGGCGGCAAGTCCTGGAAGGTTACGCTCGCTCCGAGCTCGATGACCGTCTACCGGGTTCCTGTTTTGCGACTGTAAGCCGTTGCGGGGTGAAATTTGCTATAATACCCCTTGTTTCCGGCGGGGGAAGGAACACCGGAATCGATAGACCGGGAACTGATCGTAATCCTTCCGCCACTCCACCCCCGGCCGCGCGCGAGGCACGACAATTTCAGCATTACTGCTGCAAGACGTTCAATTGGAAACGTAGGAAATTTTCAAAACCTGAACGAACTGCGAGCAGAGATGCGCCACCATTGGCGCATCTTCTGTGTTGCATTCAGGTTTGGGCTTTTCCTACGGCCTCCAATTGAGTGCAATCGGAAGATGCGCTCTGCGAGCTGGTGGCGGAGTTTGGTCCGCCTGACTATGTGGAGGGTAATGGTGCAAACGGCCAGGTGCTTACATATGAGCAGAGCGTTTCTCATCGCAAGTACGATCGAAATGTGTCAAGCTATGTTTATGGGATGCAGTATCAGACGGTGTATGGTCATGTGTATGATAATGGAAACTATTCGGCATCTGACGATGCCATGATGTCGGCATCAGGGAAGAGTAAGGTGCGGTTTCGGGCAGAAGATTATATTGCCATCGAACGTTTGTGGATAAATGTTGGCGCGGATGGCGTTATTGTATCGATTGGGCGTCGTACCAAGCGCGATGGTGGGTATCGTCGTGAGAGGGGTGATGCGTTGCGCAATTACTAAAGAGGGTAGATTATGAAGCAGATGTTGTTTTTGGCGGTGATTTCGGCGGCACTTTGTGGATGTACGACGTATACGAAGATGGATCCGAAGCCGGTAAAACTTAAGCCAACAGCTGTAGAGGATCGCTATTTGGGTACAAAGATGCCCCTTGAAGACGATTCAATGGATTAAGAGAATCTATAATCCCAAAAGTTGCACGGAACAATATTTGCTGGTGCGAGAAGGGCGGCTGTTACAGGACGGATTCTGAAACGGGTGAATCCTGGGGCCCGTGAGCGGATTTTTGCGCGGCCGGGCGAGGTCGGCGTATGATCCGCTTCAGCCAGCGGACCTCGCCAGTCCTCCTCCGTCGGACGCTCGGGACGGCGAGTGATTGTACGGAGGCATATCCGGGAAGAGTAGAGATTTTATTACTCGGAATCCAATTTCAACAGTATACGCGGTGGGAGGCGTTTCGGAAGATGATGACGCCAATTGGGAGCTGTCCGGCGAAGGGGCATCGGGTTGATTAAAAATCTGTGAGGGAAATGTTTATATAAACATTTCCTCGGCCTTTGTTTATGCGGTCTTCTGCAATGTAAAAGTCCGAGGACAGAAATATATGTCCCGGAGGATGGTGACGCGATGGATAGAGAAATGGTATTCTATGCGCGTTGCTGCGGATAAGCGCGGCGATGGATGAAACGAAACTCGGAAATGGAGGTGTTGTATGGATGAAAACAAGGTGAACGGCTGGGGACTTCGGCTCGCAACGCGGACGATTATCGACGCGGTCGCGCTGGAGTACGACGGATACGCGATCAAGCGGTATCTTTTTCCGAAAAAGGGCGATATGGCATGCTGCATGGACGGCGTCGAAGGTAATCAGTGGCCTAATTACGAACTTAACCGCGATCGCTATTTTCTGCGTTCGCAGCTTTTCGCCTATCAGCGCTATTTCGGAAAGTGGGGCGGGGAGCGTGTCCCCGAGTACGATCTTGAATACAGCAAATGGTATTTTATCTATCTTCAGT
>R11__coassemble_781_pt1 | contig 19622 bp, 10 predicted proteins | sample R11__metabat2_low_PE_023 | metagenome-assembled genome bin R11
TCGGTGCCGCTCCACTGATATTCCTGACCGCCCCAGTCGCCGGGCTTATCCTTCATCTCCTTCATGTAGCAGTCCGTGCCGCGGCTCCCCGTGTTCTCGGTGACGACGCGGATCTTCGCCGTCTCACCCGGCTTCACGAAGGGCGTGATGTCGTAGCCGCTCGCGGTGATGCCCGCCTCGTAGAAACCGGCGAATTTATCGTTCACCCAGAGGTAGACCGAGTTCCTGACCGTCTCGAACTCGAGGAAGAAATGCTTCCCCTGCGGAACCGTGATCGTCTTCTCGTAGCACATCCAGCCGCGGAAGAGTTCCTTCTCGCCCGCGTCGATAGCGTGCCCGTCGTAGGAGTCGGCCGCGTTCACGCAATGCGGCACGGACACCGTCTCCCATGATTCCGGCTTCACCGCTTCAAGTTTCTCCAGGGCGGCGTCGAGTCCGTAGATGTTCTCGCCGATTTTGGCGAAGCGCCAGTCGACGTTCATATTGAATTCGCGGGCGCCGACGGTCTCGAACAGAAATCCGAGCGCGAGTACGAGTGTGAATTTAAGCGTTTTCATATTTTACCTGTCGTAGCTGTTGAAGTCGGGTTTGAAGGGAACGATCCGCTCGGTCGGCTCGCCGAAGAGTGCGCGGAAAGCCGGCGTCCAGCTCTCAGGAGTGAGACGCGCGATGCGGAACGAACCCTTGAGCGTCTCGCCCGCGAGCGAGACCACCGTTGCGATCAAGAGAATAGCGTTCATGGTGGATATTATGCCATAATCTCCGTCACCCTTTGATATCCAAAAGTGTAGTTCCCGGCGCGGGCGAGGAAGCAGCCCCAAAGCCGCGACGGAGAGCCCCGCCGCAACCAAACGGGCATATTCCTCATTTGGGAAGCCCGAGAAGTTTCTTGAGTTCCCGTGCCCAGATACGATAGCCGGCCGGATTGAGGTGGATGCGGTCGATGTAGCATTCCGCCTTGATCGAGCCGTCATCGTTAAGGAGGAACGGATCGAGATCAAGCCACGCCACCTGCCCGTCATGCGCGGCGAACTCCTCGAGATACCTGTTCGCTCCGCGGACGCGCGCGATCACCTCGGCGTCGACCTTCGGCGGATGAATATCGTCGCGCGGAAGTATCTTCATCAGGACGATCTTTGACTCGGGATGCGCCGCTTCGATCGTCTTCACGAGCGCCTTTACGCCCTCCGCGATCTTCTCCGAGTCGTCCTGGCGGTTGTTGGTGCCGATTAAAACGCAGAACGCGCCCGCCTCGTAGCCCTTGAGCTCGCAGTTTGCAAGCCGCCAATGGAGGGTCTCCACCCGGTCGCCGCCGAAGCCGCAGTTGAGAACCTTCAGATTCGCGAACTCGTTCGTCCAGACGTCAAGGCCGAAGACTTCCTTCTTCGTCCGCTCGCGCGACCAGTTGTGGGTGATCGAGTCGCCGCAGAAAACGATGTCGAAACGCTTCGATTCATTCCGCTTGATCTTCCCGAGAATCGAGTTATGCCGGTTCAGATATTTCTCGGTGTGCGAGTCGTTCCGCCTGACTGGAACGTCGATCCGCCCCTTCTCATACGCGGCGGTATGCCCATCGTCGTCCTTCAACTCCCCCGCCGTTCCGGGCAGGACCGCCAGCGCCGCAAGCGCAATTGCCGTTATTCCAAGTATTTTCATGCCGCGCATTATACCACTTTCCCGACCGTGCGACACTACACTTTCGGTTATCCGCCGCCGACGGCACAATGAAATTGGCAAAGACCTGTCTTGCCAGTTCGGGGCTGAATCAGTACAGCAGGCCGAACATCCATAGCGGAATCTTATTGCCGAAACCGATCTCCGTATCATCCGCCGCCACGAAACTATTGGCGATATCCTTGATCTGATCGAATCCTTTGCGCTCTCCACCGACTTCGAAGAGCCCCTCGCCATCAACAACGAAATCGCCCCTCGCCGGCGCATAAATTTCATACCCGGCGGCAGTAAGTTGATTGGCGAAAAACGTCTCGCGTATGGCGCCGATATCAGGATTCGCAACCAGCGCATACATTAGATTCGGATCTCCGAGAAATATCTTCTCCGGGCGGGACAGATGCTTCAACTTCGGCTCTTTCAAATCCACCGCGCTGAAGAGTTCAGCGCGCTCGAGCGCTCCCAATAGCCGTAGTCCCATATTGCGCTCGGTTTCCAGTTGCCGATACAACTCCGACATGTTCGGCTGTTGCGGACAGCTCTTCGCCAGCACCATCAGCATTTTCCTCGCCTTCCTGACCGTCGGCGGCGTGACCCCTTCTACCGCCGGTAAATCAACATCAAGCACATTGTTCACCACCGCCACCAACCGATCGTCGAAATGATTCTCACTCTTTTTATAGAATGGATAATACCCGTGTCGAAGATATTGCTTGAATAACGGAATGATCTTGATATCGCGGCAGATTTCCGCCGCAATCGTCCGATGCGATCCGGTCAATTCCGACAGCGTAAGTTTCGGGACTCTCAAGCCATGATCGAACTCCAGAAATTCACGGAAGGACATTCCCCTCAATCTATATTCGGTCTGACGACGCGACAAATCCGCACACCCCTTATCCAATTTCAATATTGAGGATCCACTGTACACTACCTTCAATCCCGGATACGAATCGGCAATCGTCTTGATTAACCGCGACCATTCCGGATAATGATGCACCTCATCAATAAAGAGATGCGTGTAAGCGTTCTTGAAGAAGTAGTCGACCGCCTCGATGGGTTGATGATCGGCAAACCAGATATGGTCAAGCGAGAAATAAGCGACTTTGTCTTCCCTGCTCGTAAAAGTTTCGTTTATATGCTGGAGTATGAGCGTGGTCTTGCCGGTACCCTTCGGTCCTTTAATGCAACACAAATCCTCGTTCCAATCAATACTCTGATACAAATACCGATGGAAATCATTCTTTGCCGACGCTATCAATCGCGCCGACGACTCCATTAAGATTGACAGATCTCTATCGTTCATATAGTTCGTTCTTTTTAGAATTATTTGAGTCGTGAATTTCGTTCTAAAAAACACGAACATTATACCATATTACTTTCCAGCTATGCAATAGTTAATCGACACGCACCTTCAAGATGCTACGATTTGTGCCTTCGCCATCTAATTAAGTCGCCGCGCTGAAGCCTCCGATGCTCGCCGACAGACCGCCTCCATAATTCTTGTTCGTACACTTTTCGTGACGAACAAGAATTATGTATGGTCCCGGTAACCGGTTCAGAAGTGAGCAAGAATTGGCAAAGAATGACCTGTTTTGCCAGTTTGGGGAGGGACCTGTTTTGCCAGTTCGGGACGAGATCAGCGCATGCGGATGACGAGCGGAGAGGACGCGCGCTTCACGACGAGACTGCCGTTTGAAATGCGAGCCACGAATTCGCAGGGGAGAGTGACGTCTTCCGGCCAGGTGATCTCAAGCGACTTCGCCGCGGCGTTGGTAAGCCCCTTGAGCGACTTCGCGGTGATGAGCGTGAACTCGGAACTCTTGGTGAGCCTGTCGATTTCGTCTTCGGTCATCGCGGTCATGTCGATCGCGGTGAGACCGGAGATGTCGACCTCGACCGTGGCGTCGTTCCAGCTGTCGACTTTATAATGCCAGACGCCCGAAGCGGAATACGACGCGATCACGCTCTTGTCGAGCTCGGTCGCCTCCGCCGAGGTCGCGAGAATACCCGCCGACTTGACGTCATAGGCGATATACGCCGTCTCGCCGTCACCAAGTGCTGGAAGGACGAGCGTGCCGTCCTCGACCTTCGTCGCGCCGGTGTACGCGGGCGCCGCCGACAAGGTCAGCGTGCCCGCGCCCTTCTTCGTGAACCCGCCGACGTTCGACGCGGCAAGGGCGGTCGACCAGGTGCGATTCGTACCCTCGTCATCGAAGATGATGGCGGCAGTGGAATTGACAATCTTGGCCGAAGGATCAACCGGCACCGCATTGGTAATCGAATCGTCCGTCTCATCCGCAATGAGATCATATCCAGTCTTCAAAGTGCCGCCATTACCGGAGAAAGTAAGCGCAGTAAGCGGCAAGCCATCGGAGTTCACCAACTTGAGCGTGCCGCCGCCGGTAAGCTTTTCTACCGCCGTCTTCGCCACGCCGTAGTTCATTGTCGCCGAAGTTGCGACCCATTCAAGTTCAATATTAACGTTGGCTGCCTTATCGCCGGAGCGCGCCTTAAGCCAATCGCCGGTAATCGTGCAATCCTCATTTCGCGCACCAACCTTGAGGTAAGGGGCGCCGCCATTGTCTTCACTATAGTAGTCTACCGAGCCATTGAGGGCGCCCATTTCATAAGTGGCATTCTTTTCCTGGAACGGAAAGATTCCCGCGTAACCCTGACTTCCGGAATACTTGAGACACACACTCATTTTGGGACCGACCGACTGAGCCTTGCTGAAATGGTGATAGCTGCGATTGTAGTTATTATTATCCACCAACCGCACCTCGCCCTCGAAATCGGCATTATCGCCCGAGAGCCAGTTGCCGCCGCGACGACGGCTATCGTGGGCGGTCAGAATAAGGCAACCCTTGCCGGACAGCGAACCACTATACTCGGTGTAGATGTAATCGTCATTCGACTTGCAAGCAGTCATGAAATAGTTTGTCGTACCCTCGACAATTTCAAAGTCATTAGCAATGACAATCGTCGACGTGTTGTCACTGGAGCCACTGGATGTATATGAATTAGGACGCAAGCAAGCGTTCTTAAGTGTAATCTTGCCGCTACCATTAAAGCCATAGAACACAAAATACCGCTTCGTCGTAGCATGACCTTCGAGTGTCATCGCAGTATTGAAAATCATATTGGAAACATTGAAATCGCTCGCGGAATTGGAGATGGTCTTGGTAACCGCGCTATCATTGAAGGCCACTTCATCCTTGCTGCCGGGAGCCACCGAAGTGGGCATTCCCGCGACGAGCCAGTTCGCCGCCTTCGACCAGGTCGAATCCTCCGCGCCGGTCCAGGTGAAGCTCGAGGCAACACGAGTCGCGGTAAAGCCCGACTCGCTATCGTACGCGAGGGTATACGGACCCGCCGCAATGATATTTTCGGAGGAGAGTCCACTAGGAAGAGTAAAGGTCATAGTGCCATCCGCAGGAACGATAACCGCGAGCTTGGAATTGCTCCCGAGCGTAATCGTGCCGATTCCATGGTCATCGTTGACCACGACCGTCATATCATCTCCGATAACCACGGTATCTAACGAGCTCGGAGCGATTTCCACACTTTCGCCGCCGGAAGTCCAATTCGAGGCATCTGACCAGAGTCCGCCTGAAGTACCAGCCCAAGTATAAGTACCTGCCTCACGAATGACATTAAGCGAGGTCGTTCCCTCAGTTTCGTCCGTAACGAGCAAAAGCGAAAGTGACGAAGGCACGGCAATATCAAAAGAATCAATAGTCGCAGAAGAACCGGCCGTAGTCCAAGTAAAAAGCGTCTCCTCTTCACCGGAAAATTCATCGCATAAGCCGATCTTACCATTTTCCACCACTAGCGGACCATTGAAAGCTTGCTTCTTCAACGAAAGCGTGCCTGACCCTTTCTTGGTGAGACCCTTCTTATTTGAAGCATCAATCACAGTTGCCCAAGTGCGATCAACTCCTTCATCATCAAAAACTATTTGCTCAGTGGAATTTTTGATTTTAGAGGAAACATCAAGACTTGTCAAATCCTCGCATTCAAGATTATCAATCTTGAGTATTCCGCCATTGAAGTAAATATTTCTCGGCACCGAATTCGTCGATCCAACTCTATACACACCGTTGGAAAGATCGAGGCTATAAATCCACCCACCTGTAAACTCAAGTTCCGCAGTACCAACCTTGATTATATTCTTCTCATACGAATTATCAGCATATCCTTGCCAGCCGCCAAACGAGCAATTCTCGTTTCGTGAACCAATGACCATCTTTTTCACGAGTCCCGAAGACGCGTTTTTTCGTAGATTAACTTCCCCGTTAAGCGCACCGATATAAACGCTCTCGTTGTCAGAGAAAGAAAACGGATAGCTACTACCTTGTCTATTACGGCCGCAAAGGTTATAGTTCGCCTTTGGGCTGACGGAAAGATAGCTACCAAATGTGCTTTGGCTACCGCTATTACCGCCAAGTTTATTCTCAACAAAAGAGCCGGAAAATTCCTGCCAATTGCCAGTAATCGTAAAGCCATAATATAATTGATTTGCTTCATCAAATCGAATCATTCCGGAGCCGGACGCCGAGCCATTCATACAGAAATATGTATAGGAAAGGACTTTGATAACATTGGTTGTATTATCGGCAATAATAACATCGTTATCCAAATAATAAGTATAAGTGGTTTTTGTACCACCTGCCTTGGCACCGCAGAGATTCGCACCTGAGAGTGTAATAACGCCAGTACCGTTCATACGATAGAACGAAAGCATACCCGAACCAGTCAGCGTGGCGTTCGCGTTAACCACAACGTTGCTAGTCGAAACATCGGCGCCTATTGTGACCGTGACGCCTTCAGTTGCAATAATTGCCGTTGTGTCGTCATCAAATGAGTTCGGATACGCCTCCGCCGCGCTACCCCCTTCGCTCAGCGACCAGTTCGAGACGTTCGCCCACTCGCCAGACTCTCCGCCGATCCAGTAGTAATCGGTCGCGAAAACGCACGCCGAGAGTGCGCAGAATGCAACGGCGAGGCCGAGTTTGTTGATGCTCATCTTCAATTTCCCCTTTTCATGATTTTAAACTATCGACTTGAATTATACCATCATCGCGGAATCACCGATATACCCTTTGGGGGAGTGGAAGGGGAGAGAACGGGAATAGCGAGTGAATGAGGGCACCCTAAAGGGCGGCCATCAAAGCGAAGCGAACCGACGGATCATCCCCATCGGTTCGCTTTTGGTCATTCGCAAATACTCACCGCGTCAGCGGATCGAAACGGCGAAGCCGGGTTTGTAATCGCGGCTGTCGAGATATACCGCGCTCGAGACCTTCGCGCCGACGCGCGCCTGCCATCCGTACCGCGTCGCCGAGCCAGTCGGCTGATATCCCTCGCGCACTTTCTCGTCGAGCCAGGTCGTCTTCTCGGTCGCGGGTGCACCCGTGATCGAAGTGGCGGTAAGGAATGTCGGAATCACCGTCCAATCGTCCATCGCGCCCTTGACCGCCGCCGGGAGCTCGCCGGAGTTCGTCACCTTGAAGGTGAGCTTCGAGACATCAACCGCCCCGTCGATCTTGAGCGTCGTGATCTTAAGACCGTTCGTGGTGACGGTTGTCAACTCTTCCTCGCCCTCGCCGGTCGTATCGCTCGTCGTATCCCAGCTGACCGCCTGCGCGATCACCGCGCTGCCGGCAAATGTCGGCGCCGCGATCATCGCATTGCCCGAGAGCGTCGCGCCGTCCGCGACCTTGATCGCCGCGGAGATGTTGTCCGCATTGATCGTCGTGTAGCTGTCCGCCGCGCAGTCGAGCGTGTAGGCGTACTGCGTCGTCGTCGTGAGCGTGCCCGAATTCTTGATCGTGCAGGTGGCGCAGCCGTTCTTCCAGCTACCAAAGGTGCCGTCCGTATTGCCGCTCTCGAAGAAGCTCACATTGTCGTTGAGGTAGCTCGTACCCGTAAGTTCCACCATGATCGCGGCGCCGTTCAACACATTGAATCCGCGGTAGCCGCCGTTCTTCAAATAGGTTAAGTTGTTGAACTTGATCGTTCCCTCGGTGAAGCCGAAATACGACGAGCCGCTAATCGAGACGCTCGACGAATTAGCGAAGCCGGATTCGGCGGACATAAAATAGCGCGAATCATTGCTCGCCTGGAAAACCACCTTGCCGGTATGTCCGGAGTTGTCGCCGTAAAAATAGATATAATTGCGGAAGATAATATATCCGGCACCGGTGATCTTACCGTAGATATAAAGCGGCTGATTCGAATAGCCGGTGCCTTCGATCCAGCTGTCAGTCGAATACGGCAGAATCTCGACCGTGGTATCGGCGGAGATGCGCGACGGCTGCCAAGACGGACCGTAATTGCCACGCGCCTTGAGTCCGGTGCGATAGAGCGAGATCTTGTGCGCGCCGTTGATCTCGTAGAAATAGAGCGAAAGGTAACCGTTGTTGTAACTGAGCTGGACATCGGCGTTGAGCACGACGTTCGACACCGTCTTGTCGCTGCCGGTGGCGCCGTCGAGAATCACGTTGACATCATAATCGAACTCCACCGTCTGGTCGGCGGTCGGAATACCGAAATCCCAGTTGGCGTTGTCGGACCAGTTGCCGCCGCTCGTGGGACCGACCCACTTATTGTTGCCTTCCTTCGCCGATACCGCCGTCATCGTGATAACACCGTCATCACCAAGCGACGCCGTCCAATTGTACGCGGTGCCGCTCGTATTGAACGTAATCGCGGAGAGATCCACGCCATCCGCGAGCGAGACATTCGCGAGCGCCGCGGTCGAACCGACTTCAACCTCCGTCGCGGCCGACATATCGAGCGTGATCGTGCCAGACTTCACGACGAGATTGGTGCCGCTATCGGCAAGCTCGCCGTACGCCATCGTGAGCGCACCGCCGTCGAGCGTGTAGGATGTAACCGGCGCCGCCGGAAGCGTGCCCGACCAGCCCGCACCGAGTTCGAATCCGCCGATCGTCACGCCGTCAGCGAAAGTCGCGGTGACATTGCCGACGAGACGGATCTTGCCTTCGACATTCGCACTGAAGGCGATCGAACCCGCAGTCGCGGACGAGTTGGTGATCGTGAGCGTACCCGTGCCGGTAATCGCCTTCGGGAGATTGACGGCGTGTCCGTTCACGTCGATAATGCCGCCGTGCTCGGTGACTTCGACCGAAAGCGTGTCGTCATTCTCGATGATGTAGGTGTTATTGCCACTATCGACACCGAGCGACTTCAGCGTGCCGCCGTCGAAGACAATCTTCGAGCCCGTATCGGTCGAGACCTTCTCGATGTGCCACACAGCGAGCGTGCCGCCATCGTTCAAGTAAAACTCATTCGCTGCAGTGCCTGCCGAGTTAACTTTCATCCACTTCGCGGCGGTTTCACTACCCACATTGAGGACGCCGCCGTTAGAGATGGTGACGACATTCGTCGAGCCAGAACCGTTCAACTGGCCGAAGAGCGGGTCGGCGTTGAGGTTGAGCGTGCCGCCGTTGACATTCAGCTCCATGTAGGCGTTGTTGCCGTTGCCAAGCGCGAGCTGGCCCGAGAAATTCATCTCGCCGCCCGAGATATTCGCGACCGCATGGGTGTTATTGTCCGCTCCCAACCAGCCGGTCGCCGCGTTGACCGTGCCTCCGGTCTGATTGTAGGTCGCGGTCGAACCCTGAATGCCGACATTGAACTGACCGGAGCAGGTGACCGTACCGCCCGACATCGTCATTTCGCCGTTCGCGCCGCTCAATGCGCCGACATTGAGAGTATACGCATTCACGTTGCCGTCCGAGAGCAAGAAGTTACCGTAGCCGCCGCTCTTATAGCCGACTTGAATCGTGCCCGAAGACTTCAACTCGCCGCCAGCAACCTCGACCGCGCCGGTGACGCCGGCAGCCATGCCGATTTGCATACTCGAGGGCGTAGTGAACTTACCGCCGTTAACCGTAAGCTTGCCGGGCGAAATCTCGGCGATGTACGGAATCGCGCTCGCGTAGACCTCGCCGCCGTTCACGATCAGCTCGCCGTAGTTCGAGGCGCTGCCGACCGTGCCGATCGACATGTGGGAAGAACCTGAGTTACTGTTGGTGACCACGCCGTCGTTGACGGTGAAAATCGACACGCAGCCGGTATCGGTTTTCGCGTTCGCGCGGCTCACCGCGAACCAGCTCGTGACCTCGAGGAGGCCGCCGTTCATCACGAATTCGGACTGCGAATTGTTCTGACGGCTCATATTCAATTCGCCGCCAACCTTGAGATGGCCGCCGTTCATCACCACCGCGCCCTGTCCGTTCGCGCCGTTGCCGAGATACATCGTGCCCGAGAACGTGTAGTCGCCATCATCAATCTTGAGTCCGCCCTTCGTCGCGGTGCCGATGGTGAGCGTGGTGCCGTCCGTAAGGCCCGCGCCGTCCTCGGCGTCGGTCCCTTTCTTCCAGGTCACCATCGATTCGCCGTTGGTGACGCCGTTCTCGACCCAGACGCCGCTCGAGATCGCGACCGCGTTCGTGAAGGTCACGGTCGAGCCGCTCACCTTGTTGACCCAGTTGCCGCTCGAACCGGTCCAGTTCGCCGCGTCGCTCCAGTCAGTGGTCGTGCCGCCGCCGTTCCAGACATAATCCGCCCGCGCCGCCGAAGCGAGGCCGAGAATTGCCGCCAGCATTATTGTGCGTCTGCTCATATTGTTTTCTCCAAGATTTGGTGTTGCGGTCATTATACCATTATCACCGCAAGGCGCTAAATCCCCCAATTGGAACAGCGGCAGTGGCTAGCGACGCATCAGCCTGAGGCCAAAAATCACCGCGCCGCGGCGGGCTCCGTTATCGACGAACTCGACCTTGAGCCGGTCGCCTGCGGCGAGAGCAGCTTCGGGAATCGGGAAGTTCTCCGAGTAGAAGTCTTCATCCTTCTGCCCGTCCTGCTTCACGGTTCCGATCCGGACGCCATTGACGAGGATGTCGAAGTCGCGGTCTTTGTCACGTCCCCACATATCGATTTCAAGCGTGAGATTCTTCTCGCCCTTCGCGTCAAGGAAATATCCAAAATGCTTGCCCGCGCGGCAATGCTCGCCATGATAAAAGCCGGTGGTGCTTGTCTTGACGGCGAACATGTCATGCTCGGTCTCGGGCTGCTGCTCGCCCGGCTGGAGCGAATCGACGGTGTGCTCCTCGCGGTAAATGCGCCGGGCCTCTTCCGCCGCAAGTCGAGCCTTGCGTTCGGCGATCTGTTCATCGGTCAAGAACTCCCAGTAAATCTGGTAGCGGCATTCCTGAAGCTGATAGAACGGCACGAGGCCTTCGATACGGATTGGTTCGCCGACCTTGTAATACTCGACCTCGTTCGCCTTGACGAGCGGACCGTAGGCAACATGTCCCATGCGCGAACCGTCCGCGAAAAGTCCGAGAAGATTTTCGGTGCCGCGGCGTTTGCCCATGACGATCGGACCCTTCATGATCGCGCCCCACGCCGAGCCGTCGGGAAGCATCTCGACGTGATAATCCATCGGCCGCGATGCGGTCAACTTCTCGCCGCGCTTCCAAGCGCCGTCGTGCCGCGCATATTTGTCGCCTTCGCGAATGTAGACCGTCCCGGTGAAATCCTTCAAGAATTCGATCACAGTCTTTCCGGACTCGGGGAAGTCCGTCGTCTGCCGCAGAACTCCCTTGAGTTCAGAATCGATGTAGAGGTTCACGTAAAGGACATTGTCTCCCTCGTGAGCATAGATGAACTTGCCGTACTTGCCGGGATTCTCCATTCCCGTCCCGACACAGCACCAGAAGCAGTTGGTCGGCGTCGAATAGACACGGTAATGATCTGGACGGGTCGGAGTGAAGTAGACGAAGCCTGGCGTCTTCACATTGATCGCGGAGAGAAGGTGATTGAAAAGCGCGCGCTCGTAGTACGCCGCGTATTCCGCCTTCGGCTCGTGCGCGAAAAGCCGCTCGGTGAGACGGAGCATATTGTAGGTGTTGCAGGTCTCGGGTCCCTCGCGGTCGGCCATCAGTTTCGCGAAGCTGTCGAGCGCGTGGAAATGCTCGTTCACCGAGTTGCCGCCGAACGCGACGCTGCGGCGGTTGACGATCGTATGCCAGACGAAGTCGCATGCATCCCAGCGGCGCTCGTCGCCGGTAAGTTCCGCCGTGCGCGCGAGTCCGCCGAATTTCGGTATCTGGGTGTTCGCGTGCAAGCCGGTAAGTTTATCCTCGTGAGCGTATAGCGGGTCGATCACCTTGCGGTGCTCCCAGCGGTACGCCGCGTCGAGATACTTCTTCTCGCCGGTGAGCGCGTAGACATCGGCAAAGACTTCGTTCATCCCGCCGAATTCCTGATCGAGCATCTTCTGGAACGTCTCGTCGTCGAGCTTCTCCGTCACCCACAGCGTCCAGTCCGCGAGTTTCACGAGCACGCTCTTCGCCTTCTTGACGCCGGCGATTTCGTAGGCGTCACGAAGGCCGGCAAAGGTCTTGTGAATGTTGTACCAGGGAACCCAGAGCTTACCGAGCGGCTCGATATCGTTCTCGCGCAATTTCCGCCACGCACGCGGCGATTTCGGAATGCCGTCGAGCCGTCCGTTCTTCGCGGCGTTCTGGCAGCGTTCGAGTTCGTCGACAAGGTAGACGAGGCGGCGCTTGAGTTCGCCGTCCGGATCATTCCCGGAGGCGATCATGTTCGAGAGCGCGGAGAGATAGTGCCCGAGGGTGTGCCCGTCGAGTCCGCAATTCTCCCAGTTGCCGTAACTCTCAGCTTTCTTCGGCAACCCCGCCTCACGGAGGAATGGCGCGAGGAGCATGTCGCAATCGAGCGCGAGCATGTATTCGCAGTCAGCCTTCACTGCCGGATCAAAAACGCTCGTCTCGGCGACGCGCACCTCAGAAATCGGATACAGTTCCGCCGCCGGCAGCAACGCCGCCGCGGAACACACGACAAGGAACAAAGGATATTTCTTCATGCTCTTATTCTATCAATTTTCCGGCTTCCCGGTCACTCACCCAAATTGGGCATCTGAGATCGGCGTTTGAACAGTTCCGCCAAACGCCCGATCACGCACGGTCAATGCACACAGGCCTTGGCCTCGAAGGTTTCTTCAAGAATTTCTTCAATCAAGCTCGGCCTTGGCCCGCGCCTTCTCGATCGCCTTCAAAGTGTCGATGACCGCGGCGGAACCCGGGATGAGTTCAAGCGCCTTCTTCGCGTTCGTTTCCGCCGCGTCGAGCCGGCCCTGTTCGAGCTCGATCATCGCGAGGTTGTTGTAGATCGCGGGCTCCTTGGGACGCTTGATGAGGCAGCGGCGAAGATAGCTCTCGGCGCGCGAGAACTGACGCTCCTGCATGTAGTGCATGCCGAGCGCGAAGTTGGCGTCCGGATTCTCCGGCTCGACCTGAAGAATCATTTCGGCGAACACCTTCCCGGTGGTGAAATCGGCGCGCACCAGCGCGAGCTGAAGCCCTTCTCTCGGAGTGAGCTTCTGGTTCATCTCCTGATTGCGCTTCTCGAACTTCTTCAGGAGCGCCTGATAGGTCTCGTTCGCCTCGTTCATCTTCTTCTCGAGGTCGATCTCGAAGACTGCGTTCTGAACGTCGCCGGAAAGGTCGCTCTTTTCGCCGCGGTAGCGGCACATGCGCGAAAGCCGCCACATCACGTCGAAGAAGCGCTCGCTCACTTCCTTGTCGGGCGCGTTCTTGAGCGCGTACCGGCTCGCGAGCTTCAAGGTCTCGATCGCGAGCGCCCTGCCGCGCTCGACCGAGGCGAGGCGCGCGTTTTCATCGGCGTAGCCCGCAGGGAGCGAGAGGAGTCCGCCCATCGGCGGCAGCGGCTTGCCGGCGCGTTTCCAGAGATCGAAGCCGATCTGCACCGCCGCGCGGTCGAGGCGCTCGGGCCGGTCGCGAATCCATCCCCGAAGGCCCATCGCGGCGTCGAACTTGAACGAGAAGAGGTCTTCGGCGTCTTCGGAGAGTCCGCGCTTGCGCAGATACACCGCGAGGGGTCCGCCGCCCACCATCGCCTCGCAGTAGACGAATTTGCCGCGCTCTTTGGCGGTGAACTCGACGGCATCGTCTAGGTTGCCGTCGGTGAACAGATACATCGGCGCGGACTCGCCGTTCGCGCCGGTGCGCACCGGCAGCTCGTCGACGATCTCGTCGATCGTCGCCTTGGAAATGGCGAGCATCGCGCGGGTGGAGCCGAGGTAGCGCCCCGGGAGCACCCAGACGAGGATGAACGCGGTGGAGATGACGAGCACCGCATAGCTCATGATGCGGGTGGTGCGTATCTTGCGGTATCTGCCGCGCGAGACGGTGCCGTCTTCCTCGTCCTCTTCGCTCACGCCGAATTTCTCGCGCGCGAGGCGGCGGTGGTTGCGGCAGAAGACGTCGACGCCAAGCACGGTCGCGGCGGTCGCGATGGTGAGCGCGAGGAGCGTCATGCCCATCGTCTCGAGGACGGGGGCGTTCACCGGCATGTAGGTCCAGAGCCAGAGTTTGGGGAACGGACCGAACGGTCCGACCAGTATCCCTACCCCGAGCACGAGATACACGATGCCCGCCGCATACGAGAGGAGCTGCTCCTCGTCGGAGGCCTTGATGAAGAGGACGAGTCCGACCAACGCGCAGACGAGGCAGAGGAGGAACGCGATCCAGCCCGGACCCGTCGCCGCGCCCGCGAGAAGCGTCCACAGTTCGCGTCCGTACTTGAGCGGAATATCCCCGACCGCGAGCGAGCCCGCGACGAGTCCGTCATGCGCGAAGAACGAGTGGAGATCGATCGCGAGTCCGAGACCGAGCGCCGCGACGAAGAAAAAGGTCATGTACCACTTGCCGGTCGCCATCACCGCCGGCTTGAAGAACGGACTCTCCAGTATCGGCATGAACTTGAGTACGCACAGATTAAGCACGATGAAGATGACAAGCAATACAAACCCGATCGGCGACTCCGCCGAAAGCAGTCCCAGCAGAATCGCGGTTATGTAGGCGTAGCGGAGCTTGCCCTTGCGAAGGAAGGCGAAGAAGAACTCCGACGCCGCGAAGACGAGCGCGATCAAGATCGTCGACTCGCTCAGGAACTGACCCGCCACCCACATCCGCTGCGAGGTGATGAGCAGGAACGTGCCGACCGCCGCGGCGAGGCGCATCACCATCGTGCGGTGACGCGAAACCTGCGGATGCGCCCGCATGATGAAGGTGAGCATCTCGCGCAGAACGCCGTAGACGGTGACGGTGAGTCCGGCGAGAACGACATGCCCCAGAAGGCGCAGGACGAGATTGCCGCCGGAAAGTCCGAAGAGCGAGTAGATAAAGGTGGCGAACGCCGTCCAGTATCCGTGCGCGATCGACACCGCCGGACGAGCCCCGGCCGCGACCGCCGCGTCGCTCCACGCCGACGGATGCATCCACGGATACTCCCAGCAGAACTGCAGCGCGACAAATCCGAGCGCCATCGCGCCCGCAATAAGAAAATCTTTCAGCCCGAGCTTCTCGGACTGAACGATCGCCTCTTGATCGATTGTATCTTCTTTCATCTCATTGACGACGACGCTTCAAAGCCATCAAAGCAAACCCGATCATCGCCAGCATCCCGCTCGTCGGCTCCGGCACACCATAAGTGCCGCCGGTCCAGGCAACCGCAGTGCCGGGAGTGAGCGAAGTCGTATCAACGACATAGTTGGAAGCGCTGACCGCAGTGTACGCGAGCGATTCAGACTGCGCGATGGTGCTCCATTTCTTGCTCGAAGTGTCGTACTGAATAATCTCGATTACAAACGAGGACTGGCTCGAACTGTAGGACGCGAGATCAATGTAGTAACCAGGGCTCTGAGCGGTGGAGAGACTCACAATCGAGGATCCGGTCGAGGTGCCGTCGGTCGTGCTCTGTGTAACCGCATTGCCGCCCAAAGTCACCTGCACACCGTAAATCGCCGACGAATCAGTCGCATAAGCGGCAACCGCCTCGCTAGAGACCTGCCAATAGAGGTACGACGCCTTGGCCGAGAACGCCGCCACGGCAACCGCCGCAATCAAGAGAATTTTTTTCATTGTTCAACTGTCCTGATGTCGTATGAAATTAGAGCGAGATGGTGCCGCTGCCGCCTCTGGAGATGTACCAGTAGCCGGTTCCGGCCGGAACGGTCGCCGCGGTGAATGTCGAGATGAACTTAGACTCGCCGCCGTTCCAGACATCGCTCACGGAACCAAAACCCTTTTCGGAGACGTACGAATACGAACCCTTCCCTGGAATGTAGACGGTATCAGCCGCGTTGGGCGTGAAGCTGCCGAGCGTGGTCGTGTCGAGCGTGACCGTAGTGGTGCCGGTCGGCGCGACCAGCGTATAGGTCGGGGTGGAGGAAGAACCGGCGGCGATGGTAGCCGAAGCCGCATCGGTCGTGTACTGTCCGTAGAGATAAATGCTCGTCGCGGCAGCAGGAGCGGTCGCGTACGAGAAGCCGATCGCGAGGCCGCGCGAAATGGTGTCGGTGTCGGTACCGGCGGCGGCGGTGATGTCGCCTTCCATCTTCTGACCGACCCAGCTCTTGACACCGTCCTCTTCCTTAAGGATGAACGCCTTGGAATAGTTCTGACCGTCGAAGACGAAAATCTGATCGCCGGCGGTAAGGTTGGAGGTCTTCACCAGATCTTTGACGTAGACCTTTCCGGCGGTTTCCCCGGTCGCACCCGCGGCTTCCCACGGTACGGCGATAACCAGGTTCTTGGTTCCGGCCGCAACATCGACCTTCAGCACGCCGAAGGTGGTGGAGGATTCGACCGTGTCGGCGAAAACCGAGAGCGCGCCGGCGAACGTGAATGCAACGATAAGCTTCTTCATTTTGAAATTCCTTTTTTACTCGCCCTTGATCGAGAAGAACTGCGCCTTGTCCGCATCAACGATGAAGGTCGTGTCGCCGTTGATGAAGACCGGAGCCGTGAGCTCGGCCGCCTTGCGGTCGAGACCGCCCGATACCGAGTACTTGACGCCGGGAACGAGATCCGAAACCGTGATCTTGACCTGGGCGCCTTCGACCTTGATGCCGGTGATGACCGGCGCCTTGATCGCCGAAGCGGCGAGCGCGGTCGCGGTGATCACGCCGTTCGCGGTGTTGTCAGCCGTATTCTCGGCGACGACCGAAGTCGCACCCGCGGCGGAATAGGTCTTGGCGACGACCGCGCCGTTGACTGCGGTCTTGGAAAGCGTGGTGACGGTCGCACGGGTGTCGAGGAGGAGCACCTCGTAGACGCCGTCGGTCTTCGCCTTGGCGGAATCGATCTGGAAGACGACCGGCGGGCACTTGCCGTCCTTCGCGAGCGAAGCGACGAAATAGACGATGTCGTTCTCGTCGACCGCGGTGCGATCGGCGGTGAAGCCGTCGAAGTTGCCGTCTTTCGACCACACGAGCGCGTACGACTCGCCGTCGATCACGGTCGTGCCGTCGGCGTATTTGTCGGGGCCGGGAGTGGAAAAGGAAATCAGAGTGTTCGCCGCATCGGCGAAGGCGCCGCCGGCGAGCATCGCGGCGGAAGCGAAAGCGCAGAACTTGATCATCTTCATTTGTTTTTCCCTTTTGGTTGACGGCATACTATGCCCAATCGTCGACAATTATATCAAAGAACGGGCATCGATGTCAATGGTGATTTGAAGAGCATTCGGGGGAGGCCGAACGGAGGAGATCCAGCGCCACGCCTTCACCGTATCGCTCGCCCTCGCCGAGCGCACCAGCACCTGGTAGCGGTACCAGCCCTCCGCCTTCTCGATGACCGCCGGCACGGCGTCGGCGACCTGAAGTCCCTTAACCTTCTTGAGCGATTCGGAGTACATCGTCGCCCAGTCGCCGACAAGTTTCAGATCTTTGCTGCGGAGCGAGATCATCGAGAGGTGGCAAAACGGAGGAAAGCCGCACTCGCGGCGGCCGGCGAGTTCGCCCGCGGCGAACGCGGCGAAGTCGCCTTTCGCCGCGGCGCGGATCGTGGGGTCGGCCGGATTGTGCGTCTGGATGAACACCTCGCCCGGGAGCTCCGCCCGGCCCGCCCGGCCCGCGACCTGCGAGAAGAGCTGATACGCCCTTTCGGTAGCCCGCGGATCGGGCATATTGAGCGCGCTGTCGGCATTCAGGATGCCGACCAGAGTGACATTCGGAAAGTCGAGTCCCTTCGCGATCATCTGCGTGCCGAGGAGTATGTCGGCCTCGCGGTTGCGGAAGGCGCGAAGGAGGTCGTCGTGGGAATTCTTGCGCGAGGTCGAGTCGGCGTCCATCCGGATGACTCTCGCCTCGCGGAAGCATTTCCTCAGCGCGTCTTCGGCGCGCTGGGTGCCGATGCCCTGGTAGCGAAGCGACTTACTTTTGCACATCGGGCACGACTTCGGGGTCGGGATCCAGCCGCCGCAGATATGGCAGCGGCAGCAGTCGTCCGCCTGATGGTAGGTATAGGCCATCGAGCAGTCCGGACACTCGAGGACGTAGCCGCAGTCCTCGCAGGTGACGCAGCGGGAGTATCCGCGGCGGTTGAGGAAGAGTATGGTCTGTTCGCCGCGCTGGAGGCGGAGGCGGATTGCCTCGAGGAGCGCGGACGAGTAGATCTGTCCGTGCGCGCCCTCGTTCATGTCGACGATGTTGACGAAAGGGAGAGTGCCAGATCCGGCACGGTGGCGCATCTCGGCGAGCGCGTATTTGCCGCGCTTCACGTTCATCCAGCTCTCGAGCGAAGGCGTGGCGGAGCCGAGGACGACTTTGGCGCCTTCGATTTTTCCGCGCATCACCGCGACATCGCGGGCGTTGTAGCGCGGGGTCTCGTCCTGCTTGTAGCTGGACTCGTGCTCCTCGTCGACGACGATAAGTCCGAGATTCCGGACCGGCGCGAATACCGCGCTGCGCGGACCCACCACCACGCGCGCCTCGCCGGAGCGGATGCGGTGCCACTCGTCGTAGCGTTCCCCGTCCGAAAGCGCCGAATGCAAGACCGCCACCCTTCCACCGAAACGCGACGCAAACCGGTTCACCGTCTGCGGAGTGAGCGCGATCTCGGGCACCATCACGATCGCGCCCTTCCCCGCCTCGAGCTCTTTCGCGATCGCCTGCAGATACACCTCGGTCTTGCCCGACCCGGTCACGCCGAAAAGAAGCGTCGGAAGCGACGAATTGCCGATGATCTCCAGCGCCTTCGCCTGATCGGGATTGAGCGGGAGGGGTTTGGTGGGGAGCACGCGGCCGGACTTGAGCGGATCGCGCCGCCGCGCTTTCGCCGCGATCTTGATGACGCCTTTCGCGCCGAGCGCACGCAGGGTCGCCGGAGTGGTCTTGAGTTCGGCGGCGAGCTGCTGAAGCCATCCGCCCCCGAGCCGCGCGATCTGATCGTAAAGCCACTGCTGATGCCTGGTGAGCGTGACCGGCGCGGTCGCGAGCGCGGGCTCGATGAACAGCAGCTCGCGCGGCCGCGCGTTCGGCTTCATCACCGCCGCGGGCACGGCGGCCCTGAGAACGCTCTCGATCGGCGCGGCGTAATACGCGGCAATCTGTTTCACCAGCACGAGCAGCTGCTCGCTGAAAAACGGCGTCTCGTCGACAATGGCGGAGATGGGGCGGAGATTGACCGATTGACCGATTGACCGATTAACCGATTGGGAATTGACCGATTGACCGATTGACCGATTAACCGATTGTATTGGAGGATTGGGGGATTGATTGATTGAGGTGGTGTCGCAGGTAGCTGTCGTCACAGTCGAGACCGGCGACGAAGACTGGCCGGTTGGCCGGTTGATTGTTTGGCAATCGGTCAATTGTGACAATGCATCATTACAATCGGTCAATCGGTTAATCGGTAAATCGGTCAATATGACCTCCATCGCGAAGCCGCGGGCTTCGCGATGGCCGAACGGAACGGAAAGAAGCTGGCCGACGGCCAGCTTCTTCTCGAGTTCGACCGGCACCGAGTAGGAGAAGAGCCGGTCGAGCGACAGGTCTATGGCGACCTTGACTAACACGTCATTCCGAGGTG
>R11__coassemble_790_pt1 | contig 19500 bp, 14 predicted proteins | sample R11__metabat2_low_PE_023 | metagenome-assembled genome bin R11
ATGCCCGCCTTGTTCACGTTCTGGTAATCGCCGCCACCGTCGTCAAGCCGAAAGACGCTTCGGCGGAAGGCGGAGATGTGCCTGAAATCGCCGACATCCCCGATATTCCCGCCACCTCGGTCGTTGCTCCCGCTCCGGTCGTCGAGAAGGAGTCGAAACCTGCGGGGGTGCTCGAGACGATCAGTCTCATCGCCCTTGAAGCCGCTTGCATTGTCATCGGCGTTCTCGGAGTGATGCTCTACCTCGATTCGCAGCTCAAGGAGTTCTGCGGCGGCACGGTTGCCGGAATGTGAGGAAGTTTTTCTCGATAACCGGGGCGACGTTCGAAGAGATTCTCAACGAACCGCTCGCCCTCCTGTTGACGGTCAGTGCGCTCGCGCTGGCCGTCTTGGCACCTTTTCTGCACTTCCACGAATTCGGCGAGGTGACCCGCACGGCCAGGGACGCCGGAATTTCGGCGTTGACGATGTTCGGTCTTCTTTACGTCGTATTCCTCTCCATACGTTCGCTTCGCCGCGAGTTCGAGAACGGGATCATGAACCTTACGCTGGCGCATGCGGTGTCTCGTTCGATGTATGTCGTCGCCAAGGCCGCCGGCGTCTTCCTCGCCTACCTTGTCTTCGCGCTGACGCTTTTCGCCGAAACTCTGATCACCGTCAAGGGCGTTGAACTGGGCAACCTGATGCGCGGCGGCAATGAGTCGATGCCGACTTTGAGCGGAGTTTCTCTCGCGCTTTCGATCGCCCCGATATTCCTGCCGATCATTTTCGCCGGACTCGCCAATCGCTTTTTCGGACGGCGCTTCACCCTGAGCGCGGCGCTGACGATGCCGGTGATCGCGTTCCTGGGTACATTCTACCATTTTGATTTTCCGCTCATCGCGCGGATGCTGCCGGTCGCCGTGATGCCGACGTTTCTCGCGGCGATGATGACTGCCGCCTCTTTCGCCGCCGCCGCGGTTTTCAAGGCGAATCTCGCCGCCGGCTCGGTGTTCGCGCTTGCCGTCGCCGCGCTCCCGGTGATCGGCAATCACTGCCTTGTCGACGCGCTCTCGCAGGGCGGAACGCTTTCGTGGGGATACGTCGCCATGGCGGCCTTGGCTGCGTCCCCGATCATCGCCGCGTTTCTGCTTGCAGCGAGTTGGATTCTCGAACGGAGGGATGCCTGATGGATGACGTCATAGTTCTCGACGGAGTGAAAAAAGTCTTCCGGGATTTCTGGCTTAAACCCACCGCCACCGCAGTCGAAGCTCTCGACCTGAGAGTGCGCCGCGGCGAGGTTTTCGGACTCCTCGGACCTAACGGCAGCGGCAAATCTACCACTATCAAAATGATCCTTGGCCTTGTCAAGCCCACCGCCGGCAAGGTCTCATTGTTCGGATTCAATCCCCATGCGACCGAGGCTCGCAGGAAGATCGGCTATCTTCCCGAGCTCAGTTATCTTCATCCGTTCTTGACCGCGCGCGAGACGCTCGCGTATTTCGGCGGACTCTCCGATCTCACGCGCAGAACCATCCGTGAGCGCACCGGGGAGCTTCTGGAGATGACCTCTCTCACCGCTGTCGCCGACCGTGCCGTCGGCACCTTCTCGAAGGGCATGGCGCGAAGGGTGGCGCTCGCCGCCGCGCTTATCGGCAGGCCTGAGCTGCTCATTCTCGACGAGCCGACTTCGGGACTCGATCCCGTTTCGACCCACGAGGTCAAGACACTCGTCACAGCGCTCGCGCGCTCGGGCATGACCGTGCTCACCACCTCGCATCTCCTCGCCGACGCCGAGGATATCTGCGACCGTTTCGCGATTCTCAATCACGGACGAAAAGTGGCAGAGGGCGCGGTCAAGGACATGACCGGTTCGCTCAGCGAATGCTTTCTCGCCGCGGTTGGCGACATCGGCGATTTCAAGGTGGCGCCGTTTCTCGTATGAACGGATTTCTCGAGAGCTGCCGCCTCGAGCTGAGGCGCCTTCGGCGGTCCTGGACTCTGCCGTCATTGCTCGCCGCGTCGCTTGCGATCATCTTTTTGATGCCGCGCTTTCTGTCGGGCGACGGAACCGTCGAGGGCCTTCGCGCACTCTGCATCCGTTATTCCCTCGGCGCCGTGTTTGCGCTCCTGATGCTTTCGCTTGGCGCGAGCGCGGCCGGTTCGATCGCGTCCGATCGACTCGCCCATCGGTTGCAGCTCGCGCTTACACGTCCGATTTCGCGGTTCGCTTTTGTCGCCGGTCGCCTTGCGGCACTGACCCTCGCCGGGTCGCTGACGCTCGCCGTCGCTTCGGCCGCGCTTTGCGCCGTGCTGTGGTGCGGGGCGGGACGGAATCTGCCGCCGCCGGGTCCTTGCGCCGAGGTGGTTCGTCCGCTCCTGGAAGATTCGCTTGAAGTCGCCAAACGCCGGTACGCCGAGATGCGGGCCAATCCGGAAGCCTCGGAAGAATCACGGGCGCTCGCCAAACGTTTTGCCGCGAAAGACATGACTCCCGAGGCGGCGAAGATTCTCGAAGCGGCCTCGATCAGATGGCTGGCCAAAGAGGAAGAGTCCCGGTACGATCTCATCACCAACACTGTTGCCGTGTGGCGCTTCCCCGATCTAGCCGATCGCAGTGAGCGTCCCCTGGCGGTGAGGGTCGCCGCCTTGCGCGCGGGTGACGGATTCGCGGGCGAGTTTTCGCTCGGCTCGCGGCGCGCCCGGGTCGCTTCGCTTTCACGCCGCTTCACCGTCGCCGCGCTTGTCCCTGACGACGCGCCGGTCGATGAGGAATTGAGGCTTGAGCGAACCGCCGGCAAAGAGGCGCTGGTGATCAATCCGCGCGAACAGCTCGCGGTGATGGTCAGGTCCGATTCGTTTTGCTGGAATCTTTTTCGCGCCTGGCTGCAGCTGACGTCGGCGCTCGCTTTCGCGCTTTCGATCGCCCTGCTCGCAGGCTCCCTCGCCGGCCGCCCGGTGGCGGTCTTCGCGGTGATGTCGATATTGGTTCTGGCGGAACTCGCCCCAGTTGGATCGGTGGGCTACACCAGCGAACATCCGACGGCGGGAGAAAAATGGAACCTCATGCTGACGAAATTCTCCGCCGCGGTTACCGCGCCGATCGGCACGCTTGATCCGCTGACCCCGCTCTCCGAAGGCGAGGCGATACCCTGGGGCGAGACTGCGATGCGCCTTGCGCGAGACGGCGTGGCGATACCGGCTCTGCTGCTCGTCGCCACTGCGATTATCGTAGGCGTGAAGCCCGATGAATGTTAAACGCCGCGGGTGAGAAGAAGAAAGGATGAAACGGATATGAAAATAGCGGTCGGTCTTTCCGGCGGGGTCGATTCTTCGGTGGCGGCGCTTCTCTTGAAGCGTGCCGGACACGAAGTCGTTGGCGTGACGATGAAGCTCTGGAAAGAAGGGCGTTACAAAGGCGGCGGCTTCGACGCCTGTTTCGGTCCCGGAGAACTCGACGACATCGCCGAGGCGGAAAAACTCGCCGCGAAACTCGGCATTGCCTATCACGTCTTCGATTGCGCCGACCGATACGAAGCCGAGGTCATCAGGTATTTTCGCGAAGAGCGCGAAGCGGGCCGCACGCCGAATCCGTGTGTCGTCTGCAACCGGCTGATGAAGTTCGGGCTTCTCCCCGAGATGGCGCGCGAAGCGCTTGACTTCGACCGGTTCGCGACCGGACATTACGCCCGCATCGTCCCTGCCGCCTCCGGAACCTCTCCGAGGCACGATCTACTGCGGGCCGTGCATACGCAGAAAGACCAAAGCTATTTTCTCTGGCGTCTTACCGAAGCGCAACGCGCGATGGCGATGTTTCCTCTGGGGGAGCTTACCAAGACGGAGGTGCGCGCCCTCGCCCGCGAGGCGTCGCTCGCGATGGCGGAAAAGGCCGACAGCCAAGACTTCTATTCCGGCGACGTGAACGAACTTCTGTCTCTCGCCCCGCGCGAGGGCAATATCGTCGACACTTCCGGAAAAGTGCGCGCGAAGCATCAGGGACATTGGCATTTCACCGTCGGGCAGCGCAAGGGACTCGGCTTCGCCGCCGGCGAGCCGATGTATGTCGTCGATGTCAACGCCTGCCGCAACGAGGTGGTCGTCGGTTCCCGCGCCGAAGCGGTGGTGCACGATTTTTCCATCGATTTAAATAGCGTCAATTTCGTTTCGATGGAACCGACCGACAGACCGGTTGTCGGTCGCGTCAAGGTAAGAAGCGCACAGGAGCCGGTCGGACCCGTCGTATACGAAAACGGCGCCTTCCATTCCGATGCGGGCATCTTCGGCGTCGCCCCGGGACAGTCCGCCGTGTTGTACGCCCTCGAAAGCGAAGAACTTCTTCTGGGCGCGGTGATCGGCGGACGAGGAACCGTGGCCGGCGAGAGATCGTCTTGAACGGAAATGCTTTCCCTTGCAGATAATCACGCAACAGGAGAACGGAAAATGGCATTGAAACATGAACCGGTGAAGATCGCGATAATCGGCGGCGGCGCCGCGGGAATGTTTGCCGCGGCGGTGGCGGCCGAGCGTCGGCTTTCGCGAGTGCTGATCGAGCGCAAGGCTCGGCTTGGATCGAAGGTGCTGATGACGGCGAACGGCAGGTGCAATTTCACCAAAGACATATCGGCCGACCAGTTTCTGAAAGATCTCGAATGCGCGGGCGACGGCGCGGCGGCGAAATTCGTCGCGAAGGCGGTGCGGGAGTGCCCGCCGCGAAGCATCATCGCCGGCTTCAAGTCGCTGAACGTTCCGCTCCGGCGCATGAGCGACGGACGAATGTTTCCGGCCGACGGCAAGGCGACGACGATCGTTCACGCCTTCGGCGATCTCCTGCGCGACAGCGAAACACCCGTCCTCACCAACTGCGCGGTGACCGGCATTCAGCCGCAGAAGAACGGATTCATCGTCGCGACTAGAAACTTCACCCTCTGGGCTGAGAATGTGCTCATCGCAACCGGCGGCGTGAGCTATCCGAAACTCGGTTCGGTGGGGGACGGACAGAACTTCGCGCGTTCGCTCGGCCACCGCATCGTTCCGTACCGTCCCGGCTTGATCGGACTCGAGACCTCCGACCCGCGCATCGTCCGCCGCGCCGGTCAACGCTTTGAGGACGGACGCGCCAAGGTGATCGCGCCGGACGGCGCCACGCTCTACGATTACAAAGGCGAGGTCGATTGCGAATCGTTCGGACTCTCCGGCGCGGCGGTCTACAACTCTCAGCGGTTCATCGAGCATTATGCACGCATGAAGGGCGAGAAGGCGGCGGGTGAGCTTTCGCTTGAGGTTCAGTTTGCGCATGAGCGCATCGTGTTCAAGGGTTTGAAGCCGCGTCCGGTCAAGGAGGCGATCGTCACCATCGGCGGAATTGATTTGAAGGAGGTCGATCCGAACACGATGGAATCGAAGAAAGTTCCGCACCTTTATTTCGCCGGCGAAGCCTTGGATATCGACGGACCCACCGGCGGTTACAACCTCACCCTCGCTTTCGCCACCGCGCGCAAGGCGATCGATGCCATCGCCGCGATTAATACTAACGGGTAATGGTTCATAGCGGGGAAAAGATGGTATCATTTAACCATGAAAATTTTCATTGCCATCCTTTTCTCCGCCTTGGCCGTTCTCGCGACGTCGGCTGCGCCGCTTCGTGAAGTCTACAAACCGTATTTCAAACTTGGCGTGGCGCTCAATGTCCGCCAGGTGATGGATCCGGTTGCCGGGACGCTCGCGGTGCGCGAATTTTCATCCGCCACCGCCGAAAACTGCATGAAAGCCGCCGAGATACAGCCGAAGGAAGGCGTGTTCAACTGGAAGTATGCCGATGAGTTCGTTGCCTTCTGCGAACGAGGCGGAATGAAGCCGATCGGGCACTGTCTAGTCTGGCATTCGCAACCGGCGGAATGGATGTTCACCGGTCCGGATGGCAAGCCCGCTTCGCGTGAGCTGCTCTTACGGCGCCTCTACACCCATGTGAAGACGGTGGTCGGCCGTTACAAGGTAAGAGTGAAGGGATGGGACGTCGTAAACGAGGCGTTCGACGGCAAAGGCGAGCTTTCGAAGACCAAATGGCGCGAGCTGATCGGACCGGACTATATCGAGCTGGCGTTCAGAATGGTCCATCGTGTCGATCCCGATGCCGAACTCTATTACAATGACTTCGGGATGGACGGCGCGAAAAAACGCGATGCCGTCTGTGCGATGATTCGCAATCTCAAAGCCAAGGGCATCCGGATTGACGGCGTGGGCATGCAGACGCACGTCAATCTCAAGCATCCGGATTTGAAAGAGTTCGAGAAGTCGATCGAAGCCTTCGCCGCCGAGGGCGTGAAGGTAATGATCACCGAAATGGATATCAGCGTTCTCCCCGCGGCATGGAACGTGACCGCCGAGATTTCGACTCGTTACGATTATGACGAGAAGTATAATCCGTACAGGAACGCTTTGCCCGAAGCGGTGGCCGATCAACTCGCCAGGCGATATTGCGATTTCTTTTCGATTTATCTTCGCCACGCGGGCGACATCGACCGCGTCACCGTTTGGGGTCTGGAGGACGGTGGAAGCTGGCTCAACGATTTTCCGGTCAACGGACGCACCGATTATCCGCTCCTTTACGATCGTGCGCTCAAGCCGAAGCTCTGCCGCGACGCCCTCGAACGGTTGCCCGTTTCCTTTCGCGGCAACAAACGCTGACTATTTGCGTCCGGGATGATTTTCCCATTGACTTGGGGATGGTTAAAGTGATAAAATCTAATCACTCTTGCATAGGGGGACGGGTGTTCCTCGGCAGGAGCAAAAGAAACAGAAGGAAAAATCAAGATGGAAATCTATGTTGGTAACCTCGCTTACGCGACGACTGACGATGGACTCAAGGCGGCGTTCGCGGCTTATGGCGAAGTTACCGCTGTTCGTGTCGTGACCGATCGTATGACCGGCCGCAGCAAAGGATTCGGCTTCGTGACGATGCCCGACGCCACTCAGGCGCAGGCCGCGATCGACGCCCTTAACGGACACGAACTCGACGGGCGCACGGTGCGCGTGAACGAGTCGCAACCCAAGCCGCGTGAAGAGCGCGGACCTCGCGGCGGCTTCGGCGGACGCGGCGGTTTCGGTGGCGGACGCGGTGGCTACGGCGATCGCGGTCCTCGTCGTGAGACCCGCTGGTAAGCTTAAAATGGACGAAATCGACTTCGATTCCGATCCGTTCGACGACATCGTCGCAAAAGACCCGCGCTATCACGCGCGGGCCTATTGTTTGTTGACGGACGTTCTCAAATTTCTGATGGAGGACGGCGGGCACGCGAGCGGTGAAGAGATCATGGAGGAGTTCCGTGAAAGGGCGCTTGATCAGTACGGACCCATGACCTACACCGTGCTCACCGAATGGGGAGTGAAGAGTTGCGAGGATATCGGCGAGATGATGTTCAATCTCGTCGAAGGGCATCGCATCGGCAAGGATCCGAATGACGATCCTGAAATTTTTACCGGCGGTTATGATTTCAAGGAGGCCTTTCTGGGGCCTTACGCCGTGTGATTTTCTAGTTCAATTTTCGAGTTCAATTTTTGAAAGGAGTTCCAAAATGATTCTCTTGATTGGCGGCGATGCTTATTCGCCTTTCCGTATGGATGCGCTTAAAGCCGGCATGGCGAAGCTTTCGCCCGAGCTCGGCAGTGTCGCCGTGGAGGCGAAGTGGGTTTACGCGCTCGAGATGTCGGGCGAGGCGTTCGATCCGAAAGAGCTCGAGCGCGCGGCGGTGCTTCTGAACGCCGAAGGCAACTGCGAGCCGACGAACGAAGGCGCCGAAGGCGGCACGGTCTTCTTCATGACCCCGCGCAAAGGGACGATTTCGCCGTGGTCCACCAAGGCGACGGATATCTTCCGCAATTGCGGGCTTAAATCGATCAAGCGCGTCGAGCGCGGCGTGCGCTTCAAAGTGACGAAGCTCAACAGCTTCGGCGCACCCGATGCGGAAGACCCGAGCGTTCCGCTCGGCGCCTGGGTGGGCGCCTTGTACGACAAGATGACCGAAGGCGTGTACGAGTCGCTCGTCGATCTCTTCGACGTGGACGATCCGCGCCCCGGCCGCACCTACGACGTGATGGCGAAGGGCGTGGAGGCGATTCGCGAGGCGAACGTCGAGATCGGCCTTGCCATCAGCGAACCCGAGATGCAGTATCTCGCCGACAGCTTCAAGGCCGCCGGCCGCAACCCGACCGACACCGAGCTCGTCATGTTCGGACAGGTCAACTCGGAACACTGCCGTCACAAGATCTTCGGCGCCGAGTTCATCATCAACGGAAAGAAACAGCCGAATTCGCTCTTCGGCATGATCAAGAACACCCACGCGAAGCGTCCTCAGAACACGCTCTCGGCGTACAAGGACAACTCCTCGGTGGTGACCGGCTTCAAGACCGACGTCTTCGCGATCGATCCCGAGACCCACGAATACTCCTTCAAGAAAGATCAGCTCGAGCAGCTGATGAAAGTCGAGACCCACAACCATCCGACCGCGATCTCGCCGTTCCCCGGCGCGGCTACCGGCGTGGGCGGCGAGATTCGCGACGAAGCGGCGACCGGCACCGGTTCGCGCACCGTCGCGGGCATCTGCGGCTTCATGGTTTCGGATCTGCGCATTCCGGGCTATCCCCAGCCGTGGGAGCGGGTCTACGCCGAGTTCCCGAAGCGGCTCGCCTCGCCGCTCCAGATCATGACCGACGGACCCATCGGCGGCGCCGCGTTCGGCAACGAGTTCGGCCGTCCCCAGCTCTGCGGCTTCTTCCGCACCTACGAGGGCGAGATCGCGGGCGAGCTTCGCGGCTATCACAAGCCGATCATGCTCGCGGGCGGCATGGGCGTGATCCGTCACAGCCAGGTGCAGAAGAAAGACGTCAAGGTCGGCGCCCTGATCGTGCAGATCGGAGGCCCCGCGATGCGCATCGGCCTCGGCGGCGGCGCAGCCTCGTCGATGATGACCGGCACCAACTCCGAAGCGCTCGACTTCAACTCGGTGCAGCGCGGCAACGCCGAAATGCAGCGTCGCTGCCAGGGCGTGATCGATTCGTGCAGCTATCTGGGCAGGGCGAATCCGATCCTTTCCATCCATGACATCGGCGCGGGCGGGCTCTCGAACGGATGCCCCGAGCTCGTCGAGGCGACGGGCGGCGTGTTCAAGCTCCGCGAAGTGCACAACGAAGAGCGGTCGATGAATCCGATGGAGATCTGGTGCTGCGAGGCGCAGGAACGGTACGTGCTCGCGCTCAAGCCCGAAGCCAAGGACTTCTTCACCGCGCTCTGCGAACGCGAGCGCTGCCCGGTCGCCTACATCGGCGTCGCGACCGGCGACGGACAGCTCGTCCTGGAAGACTCGCACTTCGGCGACAAGCCCATCGACATGGATATCAAGGTGCTTCTCGGCAAGCCCCCGCGCATGGTGCGCAACGTGAAGCGCGTCACGAAGAAGCACGAGCCGACTCTCTTCGAGGGCGTTAACGCCCAGGAAGCGCTCATGCGCGTTCTCCATCTCCCGGCGGTCGCGGACAAGACCTTCCTCATCACCATCACCGACCGCACCGTCACCGGAAGGGTGGCGCGCGACCAGATGGTCGGCAAATATCAGCTGCCGGCGGCGGACTGCGCGGTCGCCACGATGGGCGACAAGACCTACGAAGGCCAGGCGATGGCGACCGGCGAACGCTCGCCGATCGCGCTTCTGGACGGTCCCGCCTCGGGCCGCATGGCGGTCACCGAAGCGATCATGAACCTCGCCGCGGCGGATGTCGGCGACATCGGCGAGATTCGGCTTTCCGCCAACTGGATGGCGCCCTGCGGCGATCCCGGCGAGGACGCGATTCTCTACGACACCGTCGAGGAAGTCGGCCTCAACTTCTGTCCCGCGCTCGGGGTCTCCATCCCGGTCGGCAAGGACTCCTGCTCGATGCACACGCTCTGGACCGATTCGGAAGGCAAGGAGCACAAGCAGGTCGCCCCGCTTTCGCTTGTCGTCTCCAGCTTCGCGCCGGTGAAGGACGTGCGCCTCACGCTCACGCCTGATCTCAAGCCCGATCCCGAAGGCGAGAGCTCATTCCTCCTCCTCGCCGATCTCGGCAACGGCGACGCGCCGCTCGGCGCGACCGCGCTCGCGCAGGTCTACAACCAGCTCGGCGCCAATCACGCCGACGCGGATGCGAAGCTGCTCAAGAACTTCTTCAACGCGATGCAGCGCGTGGTGCGCGAGAAACTCGCGATGGCGTATCACGACCGCAGCGACGGCGGCCTCGCGGTGACGCTCGCCGAAATGGCGATCACCGGCGGCCGCGGCATCGTCGCCAAGCTCCCGGACGGCGACGCCCTCGAGGCGCTCTACAACGAGCAGCCCGGCGCGGTTCTCCAGGTCTCGGAAAAGAATGTGAAGGCTGTTCTGGACATCTTCGCCGCGGCGGACGTCCCCGTCTCGATCATCGGCGCGGTGACCCGCTCTTCGCGTAGTTTCGACATCTTCGTCGGCGAGCGCCAGGCGATCAGGACCGATCTCACCGCGCTCCGCCGCGCCTGGAGCGAAACCACCTACCAGATGCAGGCGCACCGCGACAATCCGGTGACCGCGAAGGAAGAGTACGACAACGCCCTCGACGAGACCGATCCCGGCCTCAGCTTCAAGCTCACGTACGACCCCGACGATAAATCGATTAATCGACAAATCGACAAATCCAAGGATTCTCCCCGCATGGCCATTCTGCGCGAGCAGGGCGTGAACGGACACATCGAGATGGCCGCGGCGTTCGCGCTCGCCGGCTTCGACTGCCAGGACGTCCACATGAGCGATCTCATCGCCGGACGGGTCGACCTCGCCGACTTCCAGGGACTCGTCGCCTGCGGCGGCTTCAGCTACGGCGACGTTCTGGGCGCGGGCTCGGGCTGGGCGCGTTCCATACTCTTCAACGACCGCCTGCGCGAGATGTTCAAGACCTTCTTCGAGCGTCCCGACACCTTCTCGCTCGGCATCTGCAACGGCTGCCAGATGCTCTCGCAGCTGAAGGACATCATTCCCGGCGCGTCGAAGTGGCCGAAGTTCGTCAAGAACATTTCCGAACAGTTCGAAGCGCGCTACGCGACGATCGAAATCGAACCCTCGCCCTCGATCTTCTTCAAGGGAATGGAGGGCTCGCGCCTCCCGATCGCGGTCGCGCACGGCGAAGGGCGCGTCTGGACGGACGGTTTCGCGCCGTCAATCTGCGCCGCGCACTTCGTGGACGGACGCGGCAACGCCACCGTGCGATATCCGTACAATCCCAACGGATCCATCGGCGGCCAGACCGCGTTCACCAGCGAGGACGGACGCGCCACCATCATGATGCCCCATCCCGAACGCGGCTTCCGCGCCTGCCAGCTCTCGTACAACCCCGGCGTGTTCAAGGTCAACGGTCCGTGGATGCGCATGTTCCAGAACGCCTACGCGTTCGCGGTCTCGAAGAGAGGTTAAAATTCCACCATTCCACCATTCTTCATTCTTCATTCTTCATTTTTCATTCGCTATGAACGGTGCGTTGCTGCTGGTTATTGCGTCGGCGTGTTTTCTCGCGGGATACTTCGTGTATTCGAAGTTCATCGCCGCGAAGCTGGGGGTCGATCCGTCGATCCCCACGCCGGCGCACACGAGAGAAGACGGGGTCGATTACATACCGGCGCATCCGACGGTTTTGTTCGGCCATCATTTCGCCGCGATCGCTGGGGCGGGTCCGATCGTGGGACCTGTCCTGGCGGCGGAGTTCGGCTGGGTGTCGGTCGCGCTCTGGATCGTCTTCGGATGCATCTTCATCGGCGCGGCGCACGACATGATTTCGCTCTTCCTTTCGGTGCGCCATAACGGCGAGTCGATCGGTTCGGTGATCGGCACCATTCTCGGCAAGCCGGGGAAGGTGCTGTTCCTGCTCTTCAGCTGGTCGGCCTTGATTCTGGTGGTGGCGGAGTTCACGCGGCAGATCACGGGGACCTTCGTCGCCGATCCGTCGATCGCGACTGCGTCCTTGCTGTTCATCGCCGAGGCGATCGTGTTTGGACTGTGCGTAAACAAGTTCAAGATGTCCGTTCTCTGGACCTCGCTCGTGTTCGTGCCTTTGATGTTCGCGTTCGTCTGGGTCGGCAACCTCTTTCCGCTTGATCTCGTTTCGATGTTCGGACTTTCGCCCGAGGCGACAGCGACGGTGTGGATGGTGGTGCTGCTCGTGTACTGCTTCTTCGCCTCGACCTGTCCGGTCTGGATACTCCTGCAGCCGCGCGACTATCTTAACGCCTATCTCCTTTACGCGATGATGGCGCTCGGCTTCATCGGCGTCTTCGTCTACCAGCCGACATTGCAGATGCCGGCGTTTGTAGGCTTCACCTCGGCGGTGAAACCGAGCGGAGCGGTCGACGTGCTCTTTCCGTTCCTTTTCGTGACCGTCGCGTGCGGCGCGTGCTCGGGCTTCCATGCGCTCGTCGCCTCGGGAACCTCGGCGAAACAGCTCGACAACGAGCGCGGAATCCGTCCGATCGCCTACGGCGGCATGCTCCTCGAGGGCGTTCTCGCGATCATCGCCCTCATCGGCGTAGCGGGCGTCTATGCCGACCACGCGAGCTATTTCAAGGACCTCATTCCTGACGGACTCCACGCCCAGCCCGTCCAGATGTTCGCCTCCACCATCGCCCGCTTCTGCACCAGCGTCTTCACCGCCGTCGGACTCTCCGAAGCGACCGGCGCGATGATCGCCAAGAGCTTCATCCTCCTTTCGGTGAGCGCCTTCCTGATGACCACCGTCGACGCCGGCACCCGCCTCGCCCGCTTCAGCTGGCAGGAACTCATCCGCTCCTGGGGCACAATCGATCAATCGGTTAATCGGTCAATCGGTCAATCTCCTACAGCAATCGGTCAATCGGTTAATCGGTCAATCGGTCAATTCTCCAACATGTACTTCGGCACCTTCCTGGTGGTGCTGCTCGCGGCGGGCTTTTTGATGAACAAGGAGGCGTCGTCGCAGCTCTGGACGATTTTCGCGTCCGCGAACCAGCTCCTCGCCTCGCTCACGCTTATCGCCGCCACGCTGTGGTTCATGGCGAACAAGCGCGGCAAATGGTGCTGGATGACCGCGATACCGATGGTGTTCATGCTCGCGGTCTCCTCGTGGGCGCTCGGGGCCATATTCATCGGCAGTGTGAGCGGTGAGACGATCAACTGGGCGAAGGCGGGGGCGACCGGCTTTCTGCTCACGCTCGCTTTCGTGCTGGTGATCTACGGAGTGAAGGCGGCGGTAAAGGACCGCCGCTGAACGAGGGCGATGCAGGAACTTGAAAAGATTCTGATCGTAGAGGACGATTCGACCATCCGTTCGCTCCTCGAAATGGCGCTTCTGGGGGCGGGCTACCGCCATGTCAGCACCGCGGCGCGAGGGGACGAGGGACTCGCCGAGGCGCGTCGCATCGTCCCCGATCTCGTTCTTCTCGACGTGATGTTGCCGGGACTCGACGGCTTTTCGATCGCCCGGAGGATACGAGAGACCCCGGAACTCTCCGCCACGCGCATCATTATGGTTACCGCCCGCGTCGAGAGCGATGACATCTGCCGCGGACTCGACGCGGGGGCCGACGATTACGTCGTCAAGCCCTTCGACCGCCGCGTCCTGCTCGCGCGGGTTAAAGCGGTATTGAGGCGGTCGCATCCGCAGGAACCGGAGACTTTCGATGGTCTTGCCCTCGACGTTCCGTCACGCCGCGCGGTTCTGAACGGCGCCGAATTGAAACTCGCCCCGGGAGAGTTCAAGATACTCGTTCTTCTCGCGGAAAACCGCGGAAGGGTGCTCACCCGCGAGCGCATCCTCGACCACGTGCAAAGCGACGGCGCCCAGGCGACGACCGAGCGGACGGTTGATGTGCAGATCGCCAATTTAAGGCGCAAACTCGGGGAGTGGTCCGACCACATCGAAACCCTACGCGGCATCGGCTATCGGGTGAAATGAAACGCCTGCTCGATTTTCTCGCGCCGCTTCTGGCGCTTCTCGGTCTTGTCGGCACCGTCGTCGTGTTCGTTTTCGAGCTGCACGGATTTCGCGAATCGGTCCTCGGCTGGGCCGACCACGATCTCGAAGAGCGCGCCGCGCTCGCCTCGCGCAATCTGCGCGAACCGCTTGAAACCGGTGATTTCGCCGCGGTGCACGCCTTCGGCGCCAGCTGTTCCGAAGACGGCGTTCGCCTCACCGTGTTCGCGCACGAGGGCGGACTCGTCTTCGACTCGATGAAGCGCGGCACTCCCGAACCCGAGGCGGTTTACGTCACGGCGGACTGCGGCGGAATGAAGGTCCGCCTCGGGATGCCGCTCGAACGCGTGCTCGCCCCGTTCTACCGCGCCCGCTTCGCGCTCGCGCTCTCGGCCATGATCGGCGTCATCGGGATGCTGCTCGTATTTTTCCTCTTCTACCGCCAGCGGGTGCGCATCGCCGAACTCGCGCGGCTGGAGAGATTCCGCCGCGATTTCATCGCCGACGTCTCCCACGAATTCAAGACTCCGCTCGCCGGCATTCTCGGCGCTGCGGATATGCTCGAGGACATGGGCGGCGACGAGGCGACGCGCGCTAAGCTGACCGCGATGATCAAGAAGGAGGGCTCCAGGCTCGATTCCCTCGCCCGTTCGATTCTCGATCTCGCCAGGCTCGAGCGTCCGGACATGAAGCCGCGTCTCGAACCAGTCGATCTCGTCCGGCTCGCGAACGACGTCGCCTCGTCGCTCGCAGATCAGGCGAAGCGCGCCGGCGCCGAGATCGTCGTCGAAGGGGAGGAGACCGCGGTCATGGCAGATTCGGAACTTCTTTTCAAGGCGGTAGCGAATCTCGTCGCGAACGCGATCAAACACTCCGGCTCGCCGGTCGTGAAAATCATCGTCGAGCGAAAATCGATTTCGGTCGAAGACCGCGGCGTCGGCATCGCCCCGGAACATGCCGTGCGCATTTTCGAGCGGTTCTACCGCGTCGATTCGTCGCGCGCCGCCGATACGGGCGGGAGCGGACTCGGCCTCGCGATCGTCCGCCAGATCGCCCGCCTCCACGGCGGCGAGGCGACATACGCCCCGGTCGATCCGCACGGCTCGCGTTTCACTCTGATCTTTTCAAAACCCAACGCAAAAAACAAGGAGATATTGCCATGATGTTCACGGTTCTGCTCGCCGTTGTCGAGCTCGTTTCGCCGGTAAATGACGAAGAAGTTCGGCTCTTGCCGGAAAATCAGCGCGCGGTGCTCAAGCTGGAGACGCTTGAAGAGCGCAAGGCGCTGTTCGCGAAGGATATGGAAAACGGAAAGATAATCCGGCACGGACAGTGGCGCGAGAGTGTTCCGCTGGAACTCAAATGGCGCGCGACCGCCGGCGAGTACGGTCCGTGGCTCGTTGAGATCGGCAAAAAGCCCGATCTTTCCGATGCGAAGTTCTATACCTGGGTCAGGAACGGCGTCGAGACCAACATCGTCCACCACGTGCGCACCGGCAATTTCGAGATCGCGACGAAATACTACTGGCGTGTGACCCCCGATTATTACTGCGACAAATGGGGACACGGCCGCACCTGCGATTGTCCCGGTCGCCTGACGCAGGCCCAAAGCGCGATCGGATCGTTCACGACCGAAGATCTGGCACCGCGGTGGATCAAGATCGAGGGACGCGTGGGGAATTTTCGCGATCTCGGCGGCAGAATCGGATTGAATGGCCGCCGCGTGAAGCAGAACATGGTTTTCCGTTCCCAGGGACTCAACGACAATTCGCCGGACGGCGTGATGCTGCGCGGACGCAACCGGCTGACGATGGAAGACAAGCGCTATCTCGTCGACGAGCTCGGCATCAAGACCGATCTCGATCTTCGCTCGCCCCGTGAAGTCGTCGGCATGAACGGCGTCTCGCCGCTCGGCTTCGAGGTGAAGTACATCAACCACTCCTCCTGCGACTACTCCAGGATCTTTGAAGAGCACGGCAAAAAGGTGATGGCGGAAAACTTCCGCGTCTTCTGCGACCGCGCGAACTATCCGATACTCTTTCACTGCATCGCCGGGGCGGACCGCACCGGCGCGCTCGCGTACGTTCTGAACGGCGTGCTCGGCGTGAAGCGCGGCGAAATCGAGACGGACTGGGAGTCGACGTTCTATCCGAACATCCCTGAATTCAATAACGGTAAACCTGGTGAGCTCTCGTGGAATTCGGAGCAGCGTTTCAACATCGGCTTCGGCAAGTTCGGCGACGAGAATTCGACCTGGAACGACCGCGTGGTCCTGTACCTCAAGAGTTGCGGCATCACCGATGAGGAGATTGAGACTTTCCGTTCGATCATGCTCGAAGATCAAACGAAGTGATCGCCATCGCCCCTTTCGGGGGCGGCGGAGGATGTCGTGTTTTGATATAATGAGACCATGATTAACGCAATACTCATAGCCGCCACGGTGGCGAATCCGGTTCTTCACTTCGACTTCTCCGATCCCGACGTATGCGTCGGCAAGGACGGCAGGGTCTACATGGCCGCGTCGAGTTTCGGGGGTCTCCCAGGGATTCCGGTGATCGCGAGTGAAGATCTCGTCAACTGGAAGTATGTCTCTTACGCTATCGAGCGCCATCCGTTCGAGACCCTGTCGCCCGAACACGGCAATTCGGTGTGGGCGCCGTCCATCCGCTACCGCGCGGACAAGGACGAATACGTCATTTACTGGGGCGATCCGGACCGCGGGGCGTACCGCGTTTCGGCGAAATCTCCTGAGGGTCCGTGGGGCGAGCCACGGCTCGTCATCGCCGCGCGCGGAATGATCGACGTCTGCCCGCTGTACGACGACGACGGAAGAATCTACCTCGTGAACGCCTGGGCCAACTCGCGCGCCGGGATGAACTCGGTCTTGACTGTGCGCGAACTTGACGCGGATGAGACGCGCGAGATTTCCGCCCCGGTGATGGTCTATGACGGCGTCCCGGACGGAAACTTCACCACCGAGGGACCGAAGTTCTACAAGAAAGACGGCGAGTACTGGCTCTTCTTCCCGGCGGGCGGCGTCGGCGGCGGCTGGCAGGTCGCCGCGCGCGCGAAGTCTCCGTACGGACCCTACGAGGTGAAGAAAGTGCTCGAACAGGGCGACACCTCGGTCAACGGTCCCCATCAAGGCGGGGCGGTGAGAATTGAAAATGGAAAATGGAAAATGGAAAATGAATGGTGGTTTTACCATTTTTCAGATCGCGACGCGTACGGCAGAATTGTCTATCTTGAGCCGATGAAGTGGGAGAAGGGCGAGTGGCCGGTAATCGGCGACAACGGCAAGCCGATGGAGAATATTCAAATCGACGAATCGACGAATCGGCGAATCGAACAATTGCCTTTTTCCGGCCTCGCGGTGTCGGACGAGTTCGACGCGCCGTCGCTCGGCCTGCAATGGCAGTTCCTCGGCCGTGGCGCGAATCATGCGGCGTGGCCGACGCCGTACGGATATTTTCGGCTCTATTCCACCGCGTTCCGTTCCCGGTACGCCAGCTGCAAATCCTTTGTTTCCAGCTCGTACAAAACCGAGCCCGACCGCAATCTGTGGAAGATACCGAACCTGATGGTGCAGAAATTCCCGGCGGCGAATTTTACCGCCACGGTGAAGGCGCAGGTCGGCGCGAAGCAGAACGACGAAGACTCGGGGCTCGTCGTGATGGGCCGCAGCTACGCCCGCCTCGGACTTAAATACCACGACAAATTCTTCGACGTCGTTTATGTCGAACTCGCCGACGCCGACAAGGAAAAGTGTGAAGGCGAGACGAAGCCGACCGTGCTCGCGACCATCCCTGCCACCGTGATCGGTGCGGGTATCCGCACCGCACAGACCTGCGACATCTATCTGCGGCTTGAAGTGCGCCAGGCGAAAGAGAAAACGCACAAAGACCAGCTCTGTCCCCCACCGATCTGCACCTTCTCGTGGTCGACCGACGGCGAGACCTGGCACGCCGCACCCCGGACCTTCGAGGCGCGGGTCGGCAAATGGATCGGCGCGACCTTCGGCTTCTATGCCGTCAACGAGCCCGACTGCAAAGATCGCGGATGGATCGACCTTGATTGGCTGCGTGTCGAATGAAACCGCCGCGCCTCCTACTCTTGACACCGCCGTTCGTGCAGGTGAACACGCCGTATCCGGCGACGATGCACCTCACGGGCTATCTGCGCTCGCGCGGCTTCACCGTCTTCCAGCGCGATCTGTCCATCAAGGTCGCCCGCGACGTGCTGATCGAATATGGTGGGGACGAGGCGGAGGAATTGCTCGAAACGCTATCCTCGTCCAATCTTCCCGACGAGGCGAAACTCGAACCCTCGAAACTTATTGACGACCTCGCGATCGAGATACGCGATCAGATCGACGAGAGTTTCGGCTTCTCCCGCTACGCCGAGCGTATTAGCGCCCAGGCGGCGGATTTCGGCGAAGTCGAGAAACTCGTCCGCCGTCGCGGAGTTATGGATAAACCGCTCGAACGGCGCCTTGAAGAGGCGCTTGCCGAGACGCAGCCGACCGTCGTCGGCGTGACCTGTCCATTCCCCGGCACCCTCGTCGGCGCGTTCAAAATTGCGCGGTATTTGAAAAAACATTATCCCGATATTTTCACCATTCTCGGTGGTGGATTCGTCTCGACTGAGCTTCGGGAAATGAACGATCCGCGTCCGCACAAGTATTTCGACCGGTTTCTCTTTGACGAAGGCTACTCCCCGATGGAGACACTCCTCTCCTCAATCGGTCAATCGGTCAAATCAATCGAAGAATCGAAGAATCGACGAATCGAACAATTTTCTCCCGTACCTCCTTTTGTCGCCCCGTCGTACGACGGTATCGACTGGGGTGAGTATTTCGATGTGGTCGAGACAGAGAACCCGATGCACCGGCTTTGGAGCGTCGGCAGGTGGCGAAAGCTTATCATGGCTCGCGGATGTTACTGGCACCGCTGCGCGTTCTGCGACGTGAAGCTCCCGTACATCAACTGTTTCGAAATGCCGTCCCCCACCGCAATCGTCGACGCCATCGAATCCCTTTCCCTCCCAATCGACGAATCGACGAATCGACAAATTTCTGCGCTCCCGGTGCATTTCGTGGACGAGGCGATGCCGCCCTCGCTCATACGCAAGGTGAGCGAAGAGATAATCCGCCGCGGACTCAATGTCGAGTGGTGGGGAAACGTTCGTTTCGACTCGAGCTTCACGCTGGAACTTACGCGGCTCATGGCGAAGGCGGGATGTATTGCGGTCACTGGGGGACTCGAATGCGCGAATGATCGGCTCCTCAAGTTGATGAATAAAGGCATTACTCTCGCCTCGGCGAAAAAGTCTCTTGGAGCATTCAAGCGTGCCGGGATTATGGTACACGCCTATTTGATGTACGGCTTTCCCACCGAAACCGCCGAAGAAGCGTACGGGGCGCTCGAGTTCGCGCGCGATCTCATCCGTGACGACCTCGTCCAAAGCGCGTTCTGGCACCGCTTCGCACTCACTGTTCACTCCCCCATTGCGCACGATCCGGAGG
>R11__coassemble_806_pt1 | contig 19178 bp, 8 predicted proteins | sample R11__metabat2_low_PE_023 | metagenome-assembled genome bin R11
CGACATAACTCTCCAACTACTGCGGTCGCGAGATGCCATGTGAAGTGTCTTTTCATGTGGGAACTCCTTGTCTGTTTTCGTAGTATGATGAAATTATAGCAAAAAAGCGGGCGGTGTGAATAGTCGTTTTTTTGCATTGGGTCAATGGGCCCTTGGGCAGGTTAAATGCAACAATTTCCTGGCAGGGCGCATTTAATCCGTCCAGAGTACCCGCATCTCACCGATGCCGGTATGTTCACGCGCATCACCAAGACGCTGCACATGGCGGATGTAATTGAGGAGGAGGTAGTAAGTCGCCGAAAAGTGCTTTTTATGCTGAAAAGTGCAGCATAATTGGCGCGATGGGTTCGCTTTTGTTTCGCATTCAATTCGCATTGGTTTCGCATTCAATTCGCTTTTTGGCGCGAATCCAGTGCGAAACGAAGGCGAAACGAAAGCGAAATCAAAGCGAAACGAAGGCGAATCAACGGCGAATTTCCGAGAAGGGTATGACGGAACAGTCGGGCAAGGCCGAATTATGAGACAGTAGTGTCCGAATTATGAGACCCTAGCGTCCGAATTATGAGACCCTAGCGTCCGAATTATGAGACCCTATCGCCAGAATTATGAGACCGTAGCTCTTCAAGCGAAACAGTCAAGACAGTCAAACAGGAAGGAGCAAAACATGAGTCACAAACCAACTGGAAGGTCGCGCGGGCGTCCGCGGAAGATCCCCATGGACATCGGCGCGAAGATACTGGCGTCGCTCAGACGCCGGGTTGATCCGGAGACCGGGCTCGTAAGGCCGCGGTGGCGCGAGCTCGGACGCGAGTTCGGGATCAGCCGCTCTTCGGTCTCGCGGATAATGCCGGCCCTGCACGCGAGCGGACTGGTTGAGTCCGTTCTCGTCAAGGTCTCGCCGAAGATCAGCGTCATATACTACCGGCTGAAGTAGCTGCCTGCCGTCGCGGCGGGCTTCGCTTTCAGCTGGAGTTTACCCATTTTTTCGGTGCCAAAGTTGACTTCACCACGATAAAATAAGGGCGAAGTGCATTTACAGAAGTGTAATGGGCGTTTTCCCGACGAGCGGGATTAACTCCGACCAGCTCAGCTCTCGCTACCGCTTCGCAGAATGATCAAGGCTTCGCGACATTCATTCGATCTACGCTGAAGGAGATTCAAGGGCGGCCGACCAGTTTCTTTACCGCGCTTGAGACTTGTGTAGTGGCCTTTTTACAACGTATTCCGACATGTTGGCTTATCTGAAACTTCAGCGGAAATTGGTTGACTGTCGCGAAGCTCTATAAAACCGGCGAAACGGTAGTGAGAGCTGCGCTGGTCGGAGTTGATGATTCGCGCTGCTATCCGCACCAACCCGGTGCAGTTACTTCCGCAATCCAAAGTGCGCAATCGGTCAGAAGGTTGGTGCGGAATTGGATTGCCACAATTGGGGGATTTTTGGTAAAATTGTCGCGTGGTGATAATTTCCTCTTCTGGGAAACGATATAAGTGGCGTTTTTCTCGGGGGGGGGGTGATTCATCGAATTATCGAAAGGAATGCCCCGTATGAAGAATCTTCTTCGCTTCGTTTTCGCCGCGCTCGCGGCGCTGGCCGGTTTCGGCGCAACGGCCGGCGAGTGGACGACCGGCACCTGGACGAGCGCCACGGCGGCGGAAAACAATCTCGCTCGCGGCACCGGCGTCGAGATTTCGCAGTCGGGTAACGGCGGTCAGATTTCTTCGCTCACGACCGAGGCGTGTCTCGCGCTTTCGGTGAACGGGATTTTCGAGCGCACGACAGCCGGAGGCAACATTTACGGACTCAGCGACAACGCGGTCTGGACCGTTATGTTCAACAACACCGCGAACGTTAGCGGCTTTAACATCTACACTTACTGGAGCGACTCGGGGCGCAACGGCATGGGTTTTACGGGCATCGAGGTGACGACGGACGGTACGACGTGGACCGCGCTCGATGGGTCTGCAATGGCGAAGTGGGATCCGAGCGACGGGGGCGGACTGTACGCGAAATTCGCGAACTCGGACGGAAGCAATCTTGCGACCGGCGTCACCGGGCTCCGTCTCGTCTGCGCATCGATGGATAACAAAGGTACCGGCGTTTCTGAAATCGAGGTGATCGGCGAATTCACCGGGTCGGCTAAAGTCTTCGAGGTGATTGCGACCGGCGAGGCGTGGAGCGGCACGATTTCGACCGTCGATGACATCAATGCATTCGCGATGGACGGCGCCGTCTGCAATCTCGATCAAGGGACGCGCTCGGGCTACATGGTCGATTACACCGACAAGACTGTGCTCACGGACGGCGTCATCGCCGACGGCGGCAATCCCGCGACTACCGAGGCGGTGGAAATCGGCAACGGCGCGACGCTCGAGTACATCCTTCCGTGTGCCCGCGACCTCGCCGAGCTTCGTTTTTATTCGCGTTGGGGCGACGGCGGACGCGATGCAATCAGCGTGAAGACGATCGAAGTGAAGACCGCGGAGAACGATGAGTACACCGCGCTTGATTTTGCCGCGTTCAATTACGACGGCAATAACAAGGTGCTACTCAAGGTGATTCCCAATCCGGAGTCGGAAAACGCGAAGAGCGTCATTGCGAACGATGTCACCGCGGTGAAGATCACTTTCGGCGCGATGGACAACAACGGCACGGCGATGATCGAGGTGCAGGGCCTGGTCTCGAAGAAGAGTGGCTATGCCGTCTGGAGCGACGAAAGCTGGACGAGTGCCGATCGCTCGGCGGTGAAGAATCTGCTGCGCCGCGACGGCGCGAGCGTGAAGGTAATTTCCAATCCGAACGCGACCGAGCGCACCACCGAGTCGGGTCTCGCCGCGATGACGGACGGCAAGTGCGTGCAGAATTACAACAAGCCGGATACCGAACTTTACTGCATCGGGAGCAGTGCGGTCATCGAATACGATTTCGACCGCTCCACGAATCTTTCCGGACTCGACTTCTGGACATACTGGGACGCCGGACGCGACGGACAGAGCATAAAGGAGATTCTCGTGCGCAAGAACGGCGCCGACATCTTCCTCCCGCTCGACACCGTCCTGAGATATGCGACCCACACCCTCGCCGTCGATGGCGGCAATACTTCGGCCGGAGCCTATCACTATATGCTTCGCCCGACGACCGACGGCGCTTTCCTCGCCGAGAAGATCGACGCCGTTCGCATCGTATTCGGCATCCAGGACAACGCCTATACCGGCTACCTCGAACTCGAGGCGTTCGGCAGGTCGGCGGAAGGCCTCGCCATTATCGTCCGCTGAAATACAGAGTGTAGCCTGGACATAATTCTTGTTCGTCACGAAAAGTGTACGAACAAGAATTATGTGTGCGCAATCGGTCAGAAGGTTGATGCGGAATTGGATTGCCACAGCGGGGAATTTTTTGATAAAATTGTCGCGTGGTGATAATTTCCTCTCTTGAGAGCGATATAAGTAGCGTTTTTCTCAGGGGGGGGGTGATTCATCGAATTATCGAAAGGAATGCCCCTTATGAAGAATCTTCTTCGCTTCGTTTTCGCCGCGCTCGCGGCGATGGCCGGTTTCGGCGCGAGCGCCGACGAGGTGACGGTCGCCGCCGGCGAGACGCTCGAGGTGAGCGATACGAAGTCTGACAAGGTGATGAACTACACCGTCTACGGCGAACTCCTCTTCACCGGCTACGGCGGGCGCGACGAACTCGACAAGAGCGGCTCCACCGTGGTGGTCAAGGACGGCGGCACGCTGAATTTGAAGTGCAACGGCAATTACGACGCCGGCATCACCCTGAACAGCGGCGCCTCCATCACCGTCGAGAAGGGCGGACAGCTGCTCGAATCGAACACCTCGCTCATCGGACGCAACACCGCCGGCCTCATCTACCTCGACGGCGGCTCGCTGTCGATGAAGTCGACAAGCGTCGACAACAACGACTACCTTCCGTATTTGCAGCTCGCGAACGGCGCGACGATCACCGGCGGCACGATCGGCTTCGGATGGGCGACCGAATCATGGGGCGCGCGCACTGGTTATTTGAGCAAGATGTCCGTCACCGGCACCAGTCCGAGCTATATCAATACCGACAAGATGTATCTTGGCGGCTGCAATCCTGCGACCTTGGAGGCGATCACCAATGCCGGCAAGACGATTTCCAACGTACTCGGTCTCGAACTGACGGTCAATGAAGTCTCCGATGACGACGCGAGCGATCTTATCGTGAATGCTGAGGTGGTGCATCACAGTTCGCTCGTCGACTGGCCGGCTGATCAGTACCAGATCGAGAAGAAGGGCGCGGGCACGGTCGAGTTCACGAAGACGGTCGGCTCGACGATGGGCCTCAAGATTTCCGAAGGCACGGTCAAACTCTCGGGCGCGGCGAAGATCGACGGCCCGACCCTGCTCTTTAATGGCGGCACGCTCGATCTCGGCGCGACGACCGGGAATAATCCCGCGGCGATTTCGGTCACCGCCGATTCGACTCTGAAGGTCGGCGAGGGATCGGTGATCGCGCTCAATTCGCTCACGGTCGCTGAGGGTGTGAAACTCACAATCGACGGCGACCTGACGCTGGCGACGGTGACGTCCGGAGCACTGGATGAAGACACCCTGGGCAAGATCGTGTATAACGGCGTCGCGGGAACGCTCTCGGTCACCGACGGCAGACTGCTGCCCGCAGGCGGAACGTTGACCGTCACCTTCGTCGGACTGAACGGCGAGACGCTCAAGACCGAAGAGGTTGAGATGGGCGAGGACGCGACGGCACCCGAAGCCCCGGCGGTCGAGGGCTACCGCTTCACCGGCTGGGACAAGGAATATACGGCTATCGTCCGCAATACGACGGTCACCGCGCGGTATGTGAAGGTGTGGACGGTAGTTTTCTACGGATACGATCGCGTGACCGTGCTGTCGAGCCAGACGATCGACGAGGGCACGGATGCGACGCCGCCGGAGGCACCGGCGGTCGAGGGCTACCGCTTCACCGGATGGGACGGAACTTACACCGAAGTGGCGGCCGATGAGTGCGTCTACGCGATTTACAAGGCGGCGGGCGATCTCGACGACGAGGCCGCCGCGGCGCTCGCGGCGAAGGGTGTCGGCTACGTGTGGAACGGCGGCGCGAATGGAACGTGGGACGGCGCGAGCGCGAACTGGCTCGACAAGTCCGGCGCGGCGGCAGCGTGGGCGGACGGCGAAACCGCCGCGATCGCGTACGATGCGTCCGTCACGCTTTCCGGCGACAAGACGGTCGCGGGGCTTTACGTGAACGGCGATGCGACCATCGGTGGTGGTGACACGCTTACCTTCGCGGACGGCGCGAAGGTCGAATTCAACAGCGACAGCCAGGTGACGATTGATTCCGGCGTCGCCTTCGCGGGAAGCTTCACGCAGGCGAAGACCGCGATGACCGAGCTCACCGCGCCGGCGCTCACGATGGCGGATCAGCTCCTGTTCCCGGGCGTGCAGCTCAAGCTCATCGCGACCAACACGATGTCGCTCGTCGCCTGCCGCGAGCGCGACAACGGCGGGTGGTCTTCGACGGGCACGCTGAATAACTTTTATTATCGCAGTGCGGCGACGGGCAATTACGGACACGGCGACGGCATTTACGAGTTCACGATGGCGGAGGACGGCGAGTCCGCCAGTTTCGAAGTGATGGTCGGGGTGTACAACTACGACCATCCGTTCGGCGCGAAAGTCGTGCTCACGCAGCAGGACGATGGCGTGCACGGCTATGTGGAGCGCGTGCGGTATCTGCTGACCGGATATGTCTATGATTGGCGTACATCGCTCGATGACGAGACGATGATCGCCGATACCGCCGGTGCGCCGGAAGTGACGCTCCTTACCACGACCGACGCGGTGCTGGCGTTTACCGAGAAGTACGCGATGAGCATCACCGACTGGAAGGTGAAGTTCAATCCGTGCGTTTACACCGACGCGACCAAGACGGTGGTGAACGGCGAGTTCACCGACGACAACACGATTACGGTCAATGTCGGCGACTTCGTCCTCAACGGCACGGCGACGCTGGGCGGACAGCGTGTGACCGCCGACGGCGGGCGCATCGTGATCGGCAGTGACGGCGATGTCGTTTTCAACAACGAGAAGAATTCCACGGATACGCTCGTCGTCAAGGGCAAACTCACGGTCAACGCCCGCGCGGCGCTCCCGAACAATGCCGGCTCGACCACGGTCGAGAACGGCGGCGACGTTACCTTCAACTTCGGCGGCTACTATGAAAACGGCGTCTCCGGGTCCGCGCCGATCACGATTATGACCGGCGGCGTCGTGCGGGTGACGCGAACCCAGCAGCTCGGCACCAATAAGCCGTTCACGCTTGACGGCGGCGAGCTCGTCTCGTCGATCGCGACGACCGATTACAAGATGCTCGCGAGCCCCAAGTCGCTGACGCTCAAGGACGGCGCGAGGATTTCGGGCACGGTGTTCGGTCTCGGCGTCTCCTCGTACAGCCACGCGAACACGACCCCGGTATCGGTCGAGGGCACGACGCCTTCGTATATCGCGAGCGACGCGCTGGTGCTTGGCCGCGACGAGAATCTGGCCGATGATCAAAGCAACAAACGCATCGAGGGCGGCGACATGACTGTGAACGACGTGACCGGCGACGCGGCGAGCGATCTCGTCATCAGCGCGAAGGTGGTGCAGAACGGCGCGATCACGATCACCGAAGCTACGCGCGCTATTTACGGCTTCATCAAGAAAGGCGCGGGCACGCTCGAATTCGCGAACGAACTCGATTTCGACGGCACCATCTACGCCGAAGCGGGCACGATCAAATTCACGGGCGCGAAGGCGATGGTCGGCGAGACCGAGGTCGGCATGGATCTCGTCTTCACGAACGGCAACGCGAAAGTCGATTTCGGCACCTCCGAGAATACGCTCAACGCGATAGATGTCGCCGAGGATGCGACCGTCAACATCGAGAGGGGCGCGAAGATTACCGCGAGTTCGCTCACGGTTGCCGAAGGAAAGAAGATTACGCTTACCGGCACGATGGGCAAGCAGGCGCTGAAAGTGACGACGGCACTCGACGCGGATACGCTTGCGAGGATCAAATATGTCGATGCAAACGGCAATGAAAAGTCGGTCACGCAGGATGCGGAGGGGTATATCTGTCCGCCCGGCGCCGGTCTCGTCTTAATCATTCGCTGATCGCGATACCTGCACTCGTCGCCTGTAATTCAGGTGATGCCTGCCTTGACCGGTGCACCGATTATGGTATAATTGGCTCGTAATATGAAATTACGAATATCAATGTCGGCATTGGCTTTTGTGACGTTGAGCACTGCATCGGCGGCGGAGCCGCCACCGATGGGGTGGTCGAGTTGGAACGCCTTTGACATCCGGATCGACTCCTCGCTCATCCGTCGTCAGGCACGGGCGATGGTTAAACAGGGACTTGCCGCACGGGGTTGGACTTACATAAACTGCGACGCCGGCTGGCAGGAGAAAGTCGCAAGAGTCGGCGATCGGCGAAGTCCCGGACCGATCCGTCCGAACGAGAAATTCTCCGACATGAAGGAGATGATCGCCGATATCCACGGGCTCGGACTCAAGGTCGGGCTTTACTCCTCGCCCATGATTTACACCTGGGGCTCGGGCGGCGGGGATATTTTCGTCGGTACCGGTGAATTCCCGGTCGATGCGTCACGAAAACTCGCATTTGCACCGTTCGGCACGGAGGTGAACGGAATCGGCTCGACGCGTCACTGCGCCGAAGATGCGCGGCAGTGGGCGGAATGGGGCGTCGATTGGATCAAATACGACTGGGGCAGGACCGAAGCGGCGCTCGGCGCGGAAATGCGGCGGGCGCTGGATGATACCGGCCGCAGAATGATTCTTCAGCTCTGCACCCAGTGCCGCGTCGCCGAATCCAACGAATACATGCGTATCGCCGAACTCGTCCGTGGCAGCGAAGATTCGCTCGACGTCTGGGAAGGCCATCGCGGCGTTCCCGCGCTGATCCGTGCGGCGGATGCATGGCGCGGTTATTCCGGCGCCGGACATTGGTACGATCCGGATATGCTCGTCATCGGTGATCTGCAAACCGGCACCAACCGGCTTACCGCCGCGGAGCAGACTCTTCATTTTGCCTATTGGGCGCTTGCCCCAGCACCCCTCGTTCTCTCGTGCGATCTCGAGAAAATATCTCCTCTTGCGCTGGAACTGGCCACCAACGAGGAACTCATTGCGATCAATCAGGATGCGTTGGTCGTGCCGGCGAAAGTTGAAGAACATGACGGATTGCGCGTCGCGACGCGACCGCTTGTCGGCGGCCGTCGTGCGTGGGGATATTTCAATCTCACTGACGAGCCGCGGATCGTGCAATTGCCGTTCGCAGGGGTGACAGATGTCCGCGACGTCCTTTCGCGACGTCCGTTCAACGGGAACTCTGAACGGTTGAGTCTTCCGCCGCATTCCGCACGGGTATTCACCGGCAGAATCATCGGTGCCACACCTCCCGCTGCAGCTGATGCGATAAATATATTATGATAACAAGGCGGTCTCGGCTGCGCAATCGGTCAACGAAAATTTGCGTGATAGTGAAACACATTCTTTCGATTCTGTGATACAATAGAGGTATTCTTTAGAAAGGAAACTAGAAAATGAACATCGCAAGAAGAAGTTTTTTGAAAGGTCTGGGGCTTGCCTCGGCGGGCGGAGCGCTCGCGGGGTGCTCGACGATCGCCGGCAGCACGTCGGCGCCGAAGTCGGAGGCGGTTCTCGACGCCGAGGAGCATGACAAGCTGCCGCGGCTGAAATATCCGGTGCAGGATCTTCGGGCGAAACTGAACCGCAAGGAGCCGATCACGGCGGTGGTCGTGGGGTGCGGAGCGCGCGGCCATACCTATTCGTGGTATGCGAAGCAGTATCCGGACCTCTTCAAGATCGTCGGTCTCTGCGATCTCAATCCGGTGCGCACCAAGCGTCTCGGCGAGCGTCAGGGCGTGCCCGAGGCGGATCGCTTCACCGGCGATTACCGCGACTACGTCGGCTTCAAGAAGCGCCTTGCGGATATCATGATCATCGGCCTCCCGGACGATCTTCACTACGACCCCGCGATGAAGGCGCTCGATCTCGGCTACGACCTTCTTCTCGAAAAGCCGATGTGCCAGACCGAGGAAGAGTGCCGCACGCTGCTCAAGAAAGTCGAAGAGAAGCAGGCGCTCGTCGGCATCGGACATGTCCTTCGCTACGCGCCGTATTTCCGCGCGGTGAAGGGCGTGATCGATGACGGACTCATCGGCGAGGTGAAGTCGATTCAGCACATGGAGCCGATTCAGTTCGCGCACATGGCGCACAGCTACGTGCGCGGCAACTGGCACGATTCGAAGAAGACGACGCCGATCATTCTCGCCAAGAGCTGCCACGACCTCGACATCATCAAGTGGTGGGTCGGCAAGCACTGCGAAGAGGTTTCGGCCGAAGGCGACCTCAGCTTCTTCAAGGCGGAGAACGCGCCCGAAGGTGCGCCGTGCCGCTGCACGGACGGCTGTCCGCACGAGGGCGAGTGCCCCTACTCCGCGATCGAGATCTACAAGCGCCGTCACTGGCATCTGCATGTCTTCGACCTTCAGAACCGTCTCGCCAAGGGCGACGCCGGCGAAGAGGAGAAGGCGGCGAAGCTGAAGGCGTTCGATGACGAGATCATGGAGAAGCTTCGCACGACGGATTACGGCAAGTGCGTCTTCCACTGTGACAACGACCAGCCCGATCACTACATCGCGAACCTCAAGTTCGAAGGCGGCATCACTGCGGCGTTTTCGATGGAAGCGTTCACCCCGTGGGGCGGCCGCCGCACCCGCGTGATGGGCACGAAGGGATTCATCGAAGGCGACGGCGAAGAGTTCACGCTCTATAACTTCCGCACCAAAGAGCGCTTCCTCTGGGACGGAAAAGTCTCCGAGGTCGACACCTACAAGGCGTCCGGACACGGCGGCGGCGACCTCGCGCTCGTCCGCGACCTGTTGGAGGCGGTCGACACGCGCGATCCCGCCAAGCTCTCGAGCTCGGTGGCCGCGTCCGTCGAAAGCCACATCATGGGCTTCGCCTGCGAGAAGAGCCGTCTCACCGGCACTAAAGTCAAGGTTGTGATGTGACGCTGGCCGCGTTCACATTTCTGGTGTGGGCGGGGGTGACGGCGGGGGGGGGCGACTCCCCGGCGGCCCGTCCCGACTTCCCGGTATCCGGGGCGATCGAATGCGCCGGCGCACCAGCGCCGGTTTTGTGTCTTTCCGAACGCTCGTGGCCGATCGCCGCGGGATGGAACACGGACGGTCGGACGGTTTCGCCGGTCGCCGCATGTTCGGAATACGGCAAGGGACGCGTCGTCGCTTTCGGGCATCCGGATTTTCTCACCACGACTTCGCCGCGGCGTGACACCGCCATGGTCGTCGATTGGGCTATCAAGTAGGCGGGAGGGAAAGCGAATCCGAAAATCGCGCGTTCGAACAAGGTCGAGCATGCGGATGTGATCGTGGTAGTGGGCGAGCCGGAAGACCCGAAGGACATGCTCAAGTTCGTCAAGGCGGGCGGCGGAGTGGTGATGGGTGCGCTCCCGTGGGCGTGGAAGCAGTTCCGCGAGCGGGGCGGACTCAACTCGAACCTTGCGGTCAATTATCCCGGCAACCGTTTTCTCGCCCCGGCGGGACTTCTTCTGTGCGATATGTCGGTAGGCGGAAATCCGTCCGGCGGGGGCAATCCGCTAGGATATGACTTCCCGGAATGTTCGTCGCCCTTGAAGGCGATTTTCAAGGCGGCGAAGGGGAAGTTCGCGAATGACGCCGAGAAGGAACAGGCGGCGCGCTCGCTCGTGCAGACGGTGGACGCGCTGCCGCCGGATACGCCAGGATGGTCGAAGGCGTTTTCGAATCTGGCGAAATCGCCGATCGCGGGCAAGTTGCCGAGTCCGTCGAAGCCGCTCGGTCCGGACGACTGGGCGTCGCGCTGCGCGATTGTGTTCAGGAAGAATTTCTGGCAGGCGGATCCGTCGGCGAAGCTCGAGCCGGATCCTGCGCATACGGTTTATCCGGGCCCCTGCAAGGCCGGCGCGAAGGGTGCGGTCGAAGTGGTGACGATCGATGTTTCGACGCCGCGCTGGCATTCGACCGGCCTTTACGCTCCGCCCGGTGCACAGGTTTTGTTCGAGTCCCCGGCGGGAATCGAGAAGAAGGGATACGGACTGCGTATCGGCACGACGGCGGATGATTTGACGGCGGCGAAGAGCGAATGGATGCGCGCGCCGCTGGTGACAGTGACGGTTCCGTTGGACGAAAGGAAGAAGACGCTGGTGAATCCGTTCGGCGGTTTCATCTACCTGGTTGTTCCCGGCGGACATGAGCAGAAGGCGCCGGTGAAGCTCAGGATCACCGGGGCGTTGAAGGCGCCGTATTTCGTGCTCGGCGAGACGACCGACGAGGAATGGGCGGCGATGATCAAGGCGGCGACGGTGCCGCAGGTGGAACTCGCGTCGAAACATCTGGTGGTCACGCTCCCGCTCAAGGCGGCGCGGCAGATAAAGAGTCCGGAAGGCGTGATGAAGTTCTGGGAAAAGTCGATGCGGTGGTACGATGAATTTCTCGGGGAGAAGAATCCGGCGAAGAGCGCGGAGCGGATCTGCTGCGACGTGCAGATCTCGCTCGGGTATCTGCACAACGGCTATCCGGTGATGGCGCCGGTGGACGCTGCAGGTGCGGGGGCGTTCGAGAGCGCGGCGAAACTGAAGAAGGAAGGCGCGTGGGGAATATTTCACGAGCTCGGACACAACCGGCAGAAGCCGGAGTGGACCTGGAACGGAATGGGCGAGGTGAGCGTCAATTTCTTCTCGCTTTACCTTACCGGCAAGATGTGCAAGCTTGGTCCGCGTCAGGCGTTCGGCGAGAACACCTCGAAGTCGCACGGCGAGCGGGTGGTCGGCGAGTGGGTGAGGGGCGGCAAACGGTACGACGATCTGTACAAGGATCCGTTCCTCGCGCTCGAGTTCTTTCTGCGCCTTCTTGACGCGTACGGTGACGACTTGATCGCGAAAACGCTGCGGAGCTACGGACCTGACGACAAGCCCTCCACCGACGCGGAGAAGGTGTCGCTTTTCGCGGAAAAGATTTCCGCTGCGGCGAACGCGAACATCGCCGCGGCAATGGCGGCGTGGGGCTTCCCGGTATCGTCCGCCGCCGCCGCGAAATGCGCCGCGCTCCCGGCCTATTCACCTTTAATAACCAAAGGACTATGAACATGAGAAAAAACAAAGCCATCGTCGCGTGCATTGTCGCGACATTCGTTGCAATGGTCGCCGGTGCGAAAACCGACGCAGAACTCGAAACGCTTCTGAAAGGAATGACGCTCGAGGAGAAAGTCGGGCAGCTGGTGCAGCTCTCTTCGAGCGGCAAGACCGGCGAGAAACTCGCGGAGGACGCGAGCGGCGCGGTGCTCCCCAAAGACGTCGCCGACTGGGTGAGAAAGGGCGAGATCGGCACGCTCCTGGGCGCGTGCGGAATCAAGAACTACAATGCGCTGCAGAAAATCGCGGTCAATGAAAGCCGCACGGGGATTCCGCTCATGGTCGGCCATGACATGATTCACGGCGTGCAGACCCAGCTGCCGATTCCGCTCGCGCTCGCGATGACCTGGGATGAAGACGTGTGGTACGCGGCGGGAGACATGATCGGACGCGAAACGCCGACGAAGGGCGCGAACTGGACCTTCACCCCGATGGTCGACACCTCGCGCGACGGACGCTGGGGACGGATCGCTGAGAGCGGCGGACAGGACGCCTACCTCACCTCGCGCATGGCCGCGGCGATGGTGAAGGGCATTCAGCGCGACGAGAACCCGACCCGCGTCGCCGCCTGCATGAAGCATTACGTCGGCTACGGCGCGGCGATCGCCGGACGCGACTACAACGCGGTCGAGATGAGTGAATCGACTTTGCGCAACTTCTATCTCCCGCCGTTCAAGGCGGGCGTCGATGCGGGGGCGATGACGGTGATGCCGGCGTTCCACACCCTTAACGGCGTTCCCTGCTCGGCTTCTAAGTGGCTCCTCACCGACATTCTGCGCGGCGAGTTCGGCTTCAAGGGCTTCACGATCAGCGACTTCAACGCGGTGCAGGAACTCGTCGGACACGGCGTGGTCGCGGACGGTGCGGAGGCGACGGTCGCCGCGTTCAACGCGGGAATGGATCAGGACATGATGTCGGGCGATTACCGCGCCAATCTCGCCGCGGCGGTCCGTTCGGGCAAAGTGAAGGAGGCCGACGTCGACCGTTCGGTGATGAACGTTCTGAAGATCAAGAACGCGCTTCATCTTTTCGAGAAGCCGTATATCGACGAGGCGGAGCTCGCGAAGAACGTCGACCTCGAGGCCGACGCGGCGCTCGCCCGCGAAGTCGCGGCGAAGACCTGCGTGCTCATGAAGAACGAAAAGGGTGCGCTGCCGCTTAAGCCGGGGGTGAAAGTCGCGCTTATTGGTCCGTGCACGGACCGGAAGGCGCAGTTCAACGGCACCTGGGCGAGCTGGGACGACAACGCGAAGAACATGACGCTCGTCGAAGGACTCAAGGCCGACGGCGTCGACTTCGTCGCCTGCGAGGGCTATGACTACGAGCAGATGAACATCGACAAGGAAGGCATTGAAAAGACCGCGGCGGCGGCAGACGTGATTGTCGCCGTATTCGGCGAATACACTCCGCATTCCGGCGAGGGACAGAGCCGCATGAAGCTCGAGCTCGAGGGACGGCAGCTTGAGGCGTTCGAGATCATGAAGCAGACGGGCAAGCCGATCGTCGCGGTGGTGATGAGCGGGCGTCCGCTCGCGATCCCGGAACTCGCGGAAGGCGCGGATGCGATCGTCGAGGTGTGGAGCCCGGGGACGAGCGGCGGGTGGGGAATCGCCGATGTCCTGACCGGACTCGTGAATCCGTCCGCCCGGCTCACGGTGGAGATACCCTGGGCGACCGGTCAGTCGCCGAACTATTACAACCGCACGAGGACGGCCCGTCCGGCGCCGAACCGCAGGAAGGGTTACACTTCGCGGTACATCGACGGCGAAGTCGCCTCGCTGTATCCGTTCGGCTACGGACTTTCCTACACCGAGTTCGCATACGCGAACGAGGCGGTCGAGCGGAAGGGCGACGAGCTCGTCTTTTCCTGCGACGTGACGAATTCGGGCAAAGTCGATGGCGTCGAGACGGTGCAGGTGTACACCCGCGAGCTCGTCGCCCGCGAGACGCGTCCGATCCGCGAGCTGCGCGGATGGAAGCGGGTCGCCTTGAAGGCGGGCGAGACCGCGCACGTTGAAATTGCGGTTCCGGTCGCCCGGCTTGCACACTGGGAGGGTCCGACGCTCGTCGAGGCGAAGGGACGTCACCACGGCTGGATCGCCAAAGATTCCGCCGCCGGAAAACTGCTGGAGTTCTCGCTCTGATAAAAGGATAGTCAGATCATGAAATTGTCAAAGATCATTGCGTCCGTCTCGTCCGTCGCCGCGCTCGCGGCATCCGCCGCAAGCTACGATGTCGTTTTCGACGCGAACGGCGGCAGCGCCTACGGTGAAGGAAAATTCTCGGTCACCAATCAGACGATCGAAGTCGGCGAAAGCGTGCGGCTTCTCGCGAACGTCTTCGAGAAGGGCGGACTCGACGGCGAGGTGTTCGTCGGATGGAGAGTGGAGAATTCGTCGGTTGATTTTAAGAACTGCGCGAAGGTGAAGGACCTCGCGAAGGCGGGCGAGACGGTGAAGCTCAGCGCGGTGTGGCAGAAGCGCGGCGAACGCGCGGCGAAAGTGGACCGCACGCCGGTCGCCTTCGGCGGCAAGTGGCGGGCGAACGGCACTTCGATCACCTGGTACAACGAGAATGTCGGCGCATCCGGCGGCAGATTCACCGAGGGCTACCAGACCCGGGTGCAGAAGGTGATCACGTTCGGCGGCTATTCGAACGGGGGACAGAACGGCTGCAGAATCTCCGCCTCGACCGGCAATCCCGGCGACGGCGATTTCGTCACCGTCGAGCACGGCATCAACGACATGGGTCAGCAGTTCGACGTCGGCACTTTCGCCGATTATCTCGAACCCGGCACCAAGATGAACTACTTCGCCGAGTACCGCCGGCTCATCGACAAGGTCCGTAAGGCGAAGCCGAACGCGCAGATCATCCTCTGCACACCCCGCAAGGGCATCCTGTTCGGCACTTATCTGCCAGATTACTGGGACAAGCCCGGCAACAAGGGGCGCCGGCTTCAGGATTACGTCAACGCCGTCTTCGACATCGCCGATTACGAGAAACTGCCGGTGTGCGACTTCTTCACCTACTGCGGCGATCAGTCGACGCTCAGGGCGCTCTCGATCGAAGAGGCGCTGCATCCGAACGACGCGGGCTACCAGCTGATGGCCGACGAGCTCATCTCGACCATCAAGGCCAATGTCAAGGGCTTGAGACCGATCGCCGATTTCACGCCCGGCATCGTCAGCTACGCGAAGGGCGAGAAGATCGAACTAACCGATCCGGTCAAGCCGGAAGACTGGTTTCTGATCGCCGAGAAAAAAGACGCGAACGACCGTGACGGAAAGATCGTGATCAAGGGTGAGCGGCCGTGCGACCTTCCGGTTACGATCGGCTCGGGAACGGTTGAGCTCGATTGCGATTTCGGCGCGCCGACCAATGTCTACGACGGCGTGGTAACGATCAAGGGGTCCGGCGATCTGATTCTCGGCGGCAGGAAAGACTGGTACTTCGGCGGCAAGGCCGATCAGAAGGGATCCGGTCGTGTCGTCGTGCCCGGAGGCTCGAAGATGTTCGCCTCCAAAGGCGGCGACTACAATCTCTGGATCGAGGGCGAAGTCGATTCGGACGGCTACGGGGCGCTCCCCGGCGGCTCGGTCACGACGGTTGCGGACGGCGGACTGCTGCATATCCGGCACGGTTACTGGGGATGGGGTCCGGCAGGCTTCGGCTGGATCAAGGTCGCGAAAGGCGGCAAGGCGATTCTGCACAACAATTCGATGGGACTGGCGAAGAACTGGTCGGTCGAAGGCGGCGTCGTCGAGAACCTTTCGAATCCGGGTGAGTCGCAGATCTACAAGCTGACGATGAGCGAGGGCGGACGGCTCGTCGGCAGTGCGTTCGCGGCGGGCGACAACGCCTACATCAAGTCGGGATATCCCGGCGCGCATATCGACGTGAAGGGTACTGTTCCCTGCCGCGTCGACTGCGAGGCGATTCTGCTCGGCTATTCCAGAAACGCCAAGGAGGACGAGCCGGTGCAGCTGCGGTTCAATCCCGAGAGCGGCGCGACGCTTGAAGTCGGCGCGGTGCTGAGGACGCAGGAGATGAAGTCGATCGAGAGCGCGAAAGATTTCGGCTACGTGAAGCAGGGTTCGGGCACGCTGGTGCTCAAAGGCGGCGCGGATGCGCCGACCGCGTCGCTTCGGCTCGACGGCGGGGTGGTTAGGGTTTGTAGGGTTAGTAGGGTTGGTAGGGTTGGTAGCGGTGATAGGGTTGGTAGCGGTGATAGGGTTGGTAGTGGTGATAGGGTTGGTAGCGGTGATAGGGTTAGTAGTTTTATCGACCCTAATAACTCTACGAACCCTAATAACTCTAAAAACCCTAAGGAATACAGGAACGCAGACTACTCCTTCGGCGAGCTGCTGGTGGGCGGCAATGCGGTGATTGAACTCGGCGATGGCGCGACGATGGTTTTCGCCGATTCCGCCGCGAGCGAATGGACGCCCGGCAAGAAGCTCACGGTCAAGGGCTGGCGCGAGGGCGCGATCAAGATTGGCGAGAGCGCGAAGGCGCTTACAGTGCCGCAGCTCGCCGCGATCAAGATCGATGGCGCGGGCGAAGGCAAGTGCGCGGCGCTGGACGACCGTGGTTATCTTATCGTCAGGGACGGCGCCTACAACGTGTACACACCGCTTTACCGCGGTTACCTCAAGGCGAGCAGTCCGACACTTGTCTGGCCGGGCGTGAAGCTTGCCGAGGCGGCCGCGTGGTCTGGACTCACGGTCAAGACCTCGGCGCACTTCGTCAACGGCGAGACGCCAGAGGGCGGCTTCAACCGCTCGGTCACGCATGTCGGCGCGAAGTCGAAGGCGCCCGCGACGATGAAAGGCGAGAACGGAACCGGCAACGAGGGCCTCTATTTCCTGAAGTTCGCCGGCGAGGGCAAGAGCGCGACATTCTGGGCGGTGCAGGATCTGTGGTACGGACGCATCGCGGTGAAGGTCGAACTCTTCGACGGCGATGACGGCGTCTGGGCCCGCGTTTTGAAGACCGCGCGCCGCGGACGCAATGCGGACGGCTCCAACCAGAAGCTCAACCAGTTCCTTACCAACGTGGATTGGGATTCGCCCGAACTCCCCGGCCTCGACAATCCCGCGCCTGACCTCAAAGAGTCGTGGGGGTTGGCCTCCAAGAGCGGGGGTTCGGTGCGCATGCTCGGCGGCGTGGGGGTGGTGCCGGGCGCGGGCGGGACGCGTGCGAAGGGAAAAACCGACGAATCGGCGAAGCGGAAGGTTCTTCTTGCCGGAGTGGAGTCGATCGATGTCGGCGGCGGGGCGATTCCCGGCGACTTCGTGGTGCTCGATGACAACGTCGAGACGCTGTGCTACGGCGAGCGCAACGGATCGGTCGTGTCGTCCGCAGTGGCGGCGGAGGTCGGGAAAGGAAGGACGGTGTATTTCTCGCATCCGGGTTATCTGGACCCGAAAGCCATGAAAGACGACGCGAAGCGGCTCTTCCTCAACGCGATCAAGTGGTGCTCGAAGGACAAGCCGCAGCCGAAGATCGCGGTGCTGCGCGACGCGGGCGTGGTCGGCGCCCTGAAGGGCTTCGGCTTCACCGAGGTCGTGAACATCGACAGCCCCGACTTCGCCGGCTTCGACCTTCTGCTCGCTCGCGGCTATAAGGAGGGCGACCCGGCGGCGGTCGTCGAATTCGTGAAGAACGGCGGCGGACTCGTCGGCGCGTCGCTGGGATGGGGCTTTCTGTATTTTCGTCCCGCGGCGGATTTCGCCAACGAATTTCTCGACAACCGCGTGGCCGCCGAACTCGGCTTTCTCATGGGCAAGGGCTATACCGGTCGTCTCGGCGGTTCTTATCCCGCGAAGCTCGACAATCTGCCGGACGGCGTGACCTTCAAGGAGGCGCTCGCGGAGGCGAAGAACTGGAAGAATCTCACCGAAGACGAACGCACGCAGGTGATCGGCACGCTGTCGGTCGTGATCGACGGACTGCCCTCGGAGTCGCGTCCGGACATCCGCGCGGCGATCGACCGGGTGACCGAGGCGCCGGAGCTCGAGCGGCTCGCGGTGCTCTCGAGACGCAACCGCTGGCTGGCGAATCCGGAAAAGCCGGTCGCGGCGGATCCGCTCGCGAAGATCTATCCGGGTGAAGTCGATCGGACGAACCCCGGCGCCGCGAAGATCGAAAGGGACGTCGAGGTTGACCTGAAGGTGCCGCGCTGGCGCTCGACCGGACTCTACGCGCTTTCGGGCGAAGGCGTCACGGTGACGCTGCCGGAAAGCGCGCTCAAGCTCGGACTCAAAGTTCGCATCGGCACGACGATGGATGACCTCACGAGCCAGAAGAAGTGGGATCGCGCCCCGACCGTGACCTGCGAAGTGCCGCTCGTGAAGATGACGACCACGGTGTATTCTCCGTTCGGCGGCCTTGTCTACATCGTGGTGCCGGAGAAGAATGCAAGTTCCGCCATGCTTCATGATTCACGTGTCATGCTTCATGTCTCCGGCGCGATCATGGCCCCGCATTACAAACTCGGACGCGACACGCAGGAGAAGTTCGCGCGCGAGAGCGCCGAAACCGCCGCGCCGTGGGGCGAGATCGAAGGCGAGGAGTTTATCGTCACCGGTGAGACCGCCAATCTCAGGAAGGTCGACGACGCGAAATGGATCGCCGAATACTGGGATGCGGTTCTGAAAAACGACCGCTGGCTCGCGGGCCGGGAAACGCGCGCGTATCCCGAGCGGTTCACCACCGACGTGCAGCTCACGGCCGGACTTCTGCACAACGGCTATCCGCTCATGGGCCACATGGATCAGTACGGCAATCTCGCCTTGAAGAAATCGGAACTCGCGAAGGAAGGCGCCTGGGGCGTTTTTCATGAAATCGGCCACAACCATCAGATGCGCAGCTGGACGCCCGCCTGCTGCGG
>R11__coassemble_813_pt1 | contig 19099 bp, 15 predicted proteins | sample R11__metabat2_low_PE_023 | metagenome-assembled genome bin R11
CTGCGGAGGTTCTCAAAGCCGCTGACAGTTGCGGCGCCGATGTCATCAATGCCATCAGTTCGATCGATGCCGGTGAACTCGACTCGATCAAAAACGCGCTCAAAGGCGTGAAGAAGCGTGACTTCGCGAAAGAACGTTCGGCCAAGGCCGAGCGCGCCGCCGCGATCAAGCGGGAGAAGTCCGCCGCCGAGGCTTCCGCGCTCGAGCGTCACCTCAAGACCGCGAAAGACGCGGCTGAAGGCAAGGCGGTTGATACTCGTACCGAGGCGCCGGCGAAGAGTGCTCCGGCGGCGAAGACTGTCGCACCAGCTCCCGCGGCGAAGGCTCCCGCGGCGAAACCGGCCGCTCCGGCCCCCGCGGCGGTCAAGCCCGCGGCGGTGCCCGGCATCACCAGAATTTCGATCAATCCCGCGAAGCCCCAGACGGTAAAGGCGGCCCCGAAGATTTCGATTTCGGCGACTCCCGCCCCCGCGGCGAGACCGGCGATTCGCATGGCTCCAGGCTATAAGCCGAAAGCCCCGGCGCAGGTGCAGGTCAAGACCGGGGTCGGATTGAGCTCTGCCGGTTTCAAGCCTTTGCAGCACGCGCCGGCGAATGTCGGCGGCATCAAGATCACGGTCGCGGCGCAGCCCAAGGTGCGACCCCCAAAGGTCGTCGATTACGACGACGATGACGGCTCCAAGAAGGGCAAGAAGGGCAAGGACGCGATGCGCGCGTTCGAGAAGCGCGTTCCGCACGGCACCCCGGCCTCGACCGCGAACGCCGACGGCATCAAGGTGGACGAGTCCAACAAGGAGATCTCCATCCGCGGCGCCGTGGTGGTGAAAGACCTTGCGGCCAAGCTCAACATCAAGCCCAACCGGCTTATCGCCGATCTGATGGGGCTCAAGATTCTCGCTTCGATCAACCAGCGCGTCGAGCCCGACGTCGCGACCAAGGTGGCGGAGAAGTACGGCTTCAAGGTCACGATCGAGAAGGCGCGCGACAAGGCGGCCGCGAAGCCCGTCCTCAAGGCGATCGACGCCGACGACCTCATTCCCGAAGATCCGCCCGAGACGCTCAAGCTGCGCGCCCCGGTCGTCACCTTCCTCGGCCACGTCGACCACGGCAAGACGACGCTCATGGACTGGATTCGCAAGGAGCACGTCGCCGCCGGCGAGGCGGGCGGCATCACCCAGCAGATCAGCGCCTACCAGGTCGAGATCGCGGGCAGAAAGATCACCTTCCTCGACACCCCCGGCCACGCCGCGTTTTCGGCCATGCGCGCCCGCGGCGCCCAGATCACCGATATCGCGGTTCTCATCATCGCGGCGGACGACGGCATCATGCCGCAGACCGAGGAGTGCATCAAGGTCGCGCGCCAGACCGGCGTGCAGATCATGGTCGCGCTCACCAAGTGCGACAAGCCGACCGCCAACGTCGACCGCGTCAAGCAGCAGCTGCAGAAGCGCGGCCTCACCCCCGAGGACTGGGGCGGCGACATCATCTGCTGCCCGGTCTCGGGCGTTACCGGCGAAGGCGTCGATTCGCTGCTCGAAAACATTCTCGTGCAGGCCGAGGTTCTCGAACTTCAGGCCAACCCCAACCGCCGCGCGAACGGCTTCGTCATCGAGGCCGAGCTCCAGCAGGGGCTCGGACCCTGCGCGACGCTGCTCGTCACCGGCGGCACCCTCAAGGTCGGCGACGCGATCCTCATCGGCGAACATTTCGGCAAGGTCCGTGCGCTCATCGACGACCACGGCCGCCGCATAAAAGAGGCGCCCCCGGCGATGCCGGTCAAGTGCACCGGGCTTTCGGGCGTTCCCGAAGCCGGCGCCGAATTCCGCGTCATGCTCGACGAGAAACGCGCCCGCACCCTGGCGGAACAGACCGCCCAGGAGCGCAAGCTCGAGGAGCTCTCGCAGAACAAGGCCGCCACGCTCGACGCGCTCATGTCGCGCATGGCCGCAGAAGGCAAGCGCGAACTCAACGTCATCGTCAAGTCGGAGAACCAGGGCACGCTCGAGGCCGTGGTCGCCGCGCTGCAGGAGATCAAGTCGGAGAAAGTCGGGCTCAATGTCATCGGCACCGGCACCGGCAACGTCTCGCTCACCGACGTGAAGTCCGCCGCCGCCGGCAAGGCGATCATCGTCGGCTTCGACATCGGCAACGATTCGGGCGTGCAGCAGCAGGCCCGTCACGACGGCGTCAGAATCAACTCCTTCCGCATCATCTACGAGCTCATCGATCACGTCAAGAACTCGATGCTCGACCTGCTGCCGCCCGAGTACAAGGAGGTCGTCCTCGGCCACGCCGAGATCAAGGCGATCTACGACATCGGCAAGCTCGGCAAGATCGCCGGCTCCCAGATGCTCGACGGCAAACTCGTCGCCAAGGAGCGCTACCGCATCATGCGCAACAAGGCGCAGATCTGGGACGGCAAGGTGCAGACCCTGCGCCACTTCAAGGACGAGGTCAAGGAGGTCACCGGTCAGCAGGAATGCGGCGTGTGCTTCGCCAACTACGAAGACTTCGCCGTCGGCGATTCGATCGAGTGCTACTCGATGGAGGAACTGCCGCGCAGCCTGTGATCGGGATAAGTGATAAGTGATGAGTGATGGAGTGATGGAGGTGAAAGATGGGAGTCGATCGACTTGAGAGAGTCAATTCGCTGCTGAAGCGGGTCATCGCCGAGGGAATGTTCCAGGTGATGCAGGGCGACACGGTGCCGGCGGGAATGCTCACCGTGACCGGCGTCAACTGCGGCAAGGACCTGCGCGACGCGACGGTGTCGGTGTCGGTCTTCGGCGACGACCGGCTCAAGGAGACGGCGATGCAGCACCTCAAGCATCACGCCCGCGACTTCCAGTCGCTCATCAACCGTCAGGTGCGGCTCAAATTCACCCCCCGGCTCACGTTCAAGCTCGATCTTTCGCTCGAGCGCGGCGACGAGGTGCTGGCGATACTGAACAAACTCGAAAATGGCCAATCTGGTACAACTCAGGATGCTTGAAGAGCTGGAGGGATTCCTGCCGGTCGACAAGCCCGCAGGTCTCGCCTTCTCCTCCGTCGTCAAGGCGGTCAAGCGCAAATTCAATCTCGTGAAGGTCGGTCACGGCGGTTCGCTCGACGCGACGGCTTCGGGGATTTTCGTGCTCATTTTCGGCGACGCCACCAAGTTCACGGACGAGGTGATGGGCGCCGACCGCACCTACACCGGAACCCTCACGCTCGGACTCAAGACGAGCACCCACGACATTCACGGCGAGAAGCTCGCCGAGAAGACGGTCGACTCGATCGAGACGTCGGCGCTCGAGCGCGCGCTCGGCGAGTGCCGCGGCGACATCTTCCAGACCGAGCCGCGCTTCTCCACCATCCGCAAGGAGGGCACGGCCGGATACGAAATCGCGGATACCGGCGACCACAAGCCGTTCCTCGCCCACGTCTACCGCTTCTCGGTCGGATCCCTCGACGACCCCGCGTCGGTTCCGTTCGAGCTCAAGGCCACCAAGGGCGTTCTCCCGCGCACCCTCGTCAACGACTTCGGCGAGGCGCTCGGCACCGGCGCCGCCTTGAAGAGCCTGCGCCGGCTTTCGATCGGAAACTTCAACGTCGATGCGGCGATTCCCTTCGACCGGCTGCTCGAGACCGAACCGCATGAACTCCCTTCGCTCGTTCTCCCTGTGGCGAAGGCGCTCGCGAGATGACGGTCGCGGTCGGATTCTTCGACGGCGTTCACCTCGGGCATCGCAAGATTCTCTCCGGGGCGCACATGGCGCTCACTTTCTCCAGACATCCCCTCTCGGTGCTCGCGCCCGAGAAAGCCCCGCAGCTCATCACCTCGCTCGAGGATAAAATCGCCGCGATCAGATCCTGCGGCGTCGAAGAGGTGAGAGCTCTCGATTTCACCCCCTCCCTCGCCGCGATGCCGCCGCAGGAATTCGCCGCGAAGTTCCTTTGCGGCGACGAACGCACGGCGAAGCCGGTCGTGCGCTGCGGCGCGAACTGGCGGTTCGGTCGGGACGGAAAGGGCGACGCGGCGTTTCTGCGCTCGCTCGGGTACACCGTCGAGGTCGTGGACTACGCGGAGTACGAAAACTCCGCGATTTCTTCGACCCGCATCCGTCGCGCGCTCGAATCGGGCGAGATCGAGAAAGCGAACACGATGCTGGGGCGTCCGTTCGCGGTCGACGGAAAACTCGCGCACGGCAAAGGGGTCGGCGGTAAGATTGGCTATCCGACCCTGAATTTCATCCTCCGCGAAAATCTGCCGCGGCTTCCGTTCGGCGTCTACGCCTGCACCTTCCGCGGCGTCCGCGCCGTCGCCAACTACGGCCTCGCCCCCACGATGGGCGACCTCGCCTGGCAATCGCCGGTTCTCGAAGTTCATTTGCTCGAAGAAATCGACGAATCGATGAATCGAGAAATCGACCAATTCCTGTTGTCGTGGGCTTGTTGTCCCGACGACCGGGCGCAGAAGGTCGCGCTTCTTTCCTTTCTCCGTCCGGAGCGGAAGTTCGCCTCGACCGAAGAACTCGTCGCCCAGATCGCCCGCGATGTCGAACGGGCGAAGAGTTTCAAATAACCGGCAGAAGATTTCAAGGAGTTCCGTATGGTCAGAATGAGACGAATGAGAACGACCCCCGCCTTGCGCGACATGGTGCGGGAGCACGAGGTGCGGCTGAGCGACCTCATCTATCCGGTGTTTGTGACTGCCGCGTCCGACCGCCGCGTTTCGATCGGATCGATGCCGGGCATCGACCAGATACCGCTCGCGCAGCTCGGCGAAGAGATCGACCGCATCGCCGAAGCCGGAGTGAAGGCGATTCTGCTTTTCGGCATTCCGGCGAAGAAGGACGAGGCCGGGAGTGGAGCGTACGATCCCGACGGCGTGGTGCCGCAGGCGATACGGCTCGCGAAAGCGAGGCGCCCCGAGCTCGTCGTGATCGCCGACGTGTGCCTGTGCGAGTACACGTCGCACGGACATTGCGGACTAGTCGAGCGCGGCCGCATCCTCAACGACGAGACTCTCCCCCTGCTCGCGAAAGCCGCTCTCGCCTACGCCGCCGCCGGCGCCGACATCGTCGCGCCGAGCGACATGATGGACGGCCGGGTGGCGGCGATTCGCTCCGCCCTCGACGCGAACGGCTTCACCGGCGTTTCAATCATGAGCTACGCGGCGAAATTCGCGAGCGGCTACTACGGACCTTTCCGCGACGCCGCCGGCTCCGCCCCGCAGTTCGGCGACCGCCGCACCTATCAGATGGATCCGGCGAACGGACGCGAGGCGCTGCGCGAGGTCGCCGCCGACCTCGACGAGGGCGCCGATTTCATCATCGCCAAACCCGCGCTCGCCTACCTCGACGTGATGGCCGAAACCGTCCGTTCGTTCAACGTTCCCGTCGTCGCCTACAACGTGAGCGGCGAATACGCGATGGTCAAGTCCGCCGCGGCGAACGGATGGCTCGACGAGCGGCGCATCGTGCTCGAGAACCTCCTCGCCATGAAACGCGCCGGCGCGCGCATGATCATCACCTATCACGCTCTCGACGCCGCCCGCTGGCTGCGGGGCGAAGCTGTGTAACCTTTCCCTGCCGACCGCGTATTAAGGATGTCGGGAAAACGTGGCCGGCGGAAAAACGGCAGACGATTTAACAAAAATCAAAGAAAAAGAAAGAGGCAAACAGAATGGGTGGTCCGATCAGCGGAATGTCGTGGCAGAACGTGAACGAGAACATGTTCAACGCCGAGAAAGAGGCGCTGAAGTTCGGCGAAATCGCCGAAAAGCGCACTCAGGAGTGGGAGGCGGGCCGTTCGCACGGCGCGGCCCGCTTCTTCAAGTGCGTCTTCTCGCTCGGCATCAACGAAATCTGGCGCGCGGTCAGCAAGTCGAATTATTTTAGCGACATGGAGAAGATGGCGGGGAGTCTCCAGAACTTCCACGCCGCGCTCGCGCCGGAGCTTGAGGACGTGCAGCAGAATATCGGCGGCGAGGTCAAACTCGCCACCCAGAAATACAAGGAAGTAACGCGCAACGACGTTGAGGTCGCCGGCGAGAAGGTGAAGGTGACGCGCTTTGCTGCGGGCGGCGGCGAGGTCATTGTACGCGAGAATGGTCTCGACATCCGCCACAACATCGACGACTGCGACAAGCTGCGTTCGCAGATCGAAATGGAAGTGATGCGCAACGCGAAGTTCTTCAAGCCCGAGTTCGTGAAGAGTCTCATCAGCGCGCAGAAGGATGTCATCGACCACGCGAACAATCCGGACGGTCGCACTGATGATCTCGCGACGCGCTCCGTCGACGGCGAATCGCGCGAGAGCATGGTCGCCAAGGCCGGTCTCGCCCATTTCAAGCGCGACAAGGGCGACCTCAACTACGAGTCCGGCGTCGAGGAGACGATGCTCCCGAAGGAAGCGGCGAAAATGCGCCTCAGGAACATGCTCTCGGCGTTTTACGAGTCGACGCTCGGTCTCCCGAAGGAAGTCGGCCGGACGCTCGACCTCGAGATCGGCACCTCGTTCGTCGACAAGGTGCTCAAGGGCGAGATCACGAGTCCGGACAAGCTGCGCGCGTTCATCGACAAGGGCAACAAGAGCTCGCACGTGACCGATGCGGAAAGCCAGAAGCTTTTCGCCGAGTTCGAGAAGGCGACCGCGAGCAATGCCACCGAGGTCAAGAAGATCGAGATCGGCAAAGACTACAGGACCGGTCTCGAGTCTAAGGCCGGGATGTTCGAGCCGAAAGGCGAGGCGAAGGAAGTACATGACTTCGTCGCCGATCTCATCCTCAACGAGGATGTCTACGACTACGACAAGGACATGGTGCAGGGCGAGAAGACCGGCGCACGTCTGAGCCGCCTCGTGGAGAAGAACAAGGCGCTCGTCGCGAAGATGATGAATCCGGTGAACCGCGAGACGATGCTCGCGACGCTTGATCCCGCGATGCGCGCGGCACTGGATCTCAATTTCCTCACCCGGCTCGAAAAGGATTATCAGGAGTATCTAAAAGATCCAAAAAAGGCCGGCGATTCCCGTGAAGTCTATCTCGGCAACAAGCTTGAGGGGATGCGTTCGGACGAGGCCAAACGCCGCACGATGTTCGGAACGCGCGACATCTCTTCGTTCACCGACGCCGAGCTTGACACCTTCAGTGTCAACAAGCAGGTGCAGAAGGATCCGGCGCTCGGCTCCATCATCGAGAAAAACGTCTATCTGAGCGACGACCCGGCGCGCAAGGAACTTCAGAAGAGCGTCGACTTCTTCTCCACGATCGAGGCGGATATCGACAAGGCGGTGACCGACGCCTGCAGGAAGCTGCAGCGGGATATTTCCGCGAGGATCGAAAGCGTCTTCAAAAAGAGCGAGGCGAAGGGTAATCTCAGCGTCGAGGAGCTCGGCTCGAAATCGCTCGCCGAGATCAAGAAGTCCTACGAGAAGGAACAGACCCTCGAGCTCGTGCGCAACACGCTCAACGTCTACTTCAAGGAGATGCCGCTTCTCTCGCAGCGCCAGATGATTGCCTCCGAGACGCGCCACTCGATGTACAGGGATCCGGACGGCTACGCGTCGAGCGACGGCGCGAAGCTCGGCGCGGTCCTGAAGGGCGCGGGCCCGGTGATGCAGAAGATGCTTCAGGGCATCAACCCCGAGATGATCACCGATCCCGACATGAAGCTCGCGCTCGCGGATATGAAGGATAACCTCGAGCCGATCTCCGAAAAGGCGATCAACGCCTACCTCTTCGACATCATCAAGACGAACAACAGCGACCCGAACGCGACCAGGATAGAGAAGATCACCGTCGAGAAGAGTCTCGGCCAGGCCTCGGTCGGCCAGGCGCTTCTCTGCTCGCTCAAGCGCGAAGGGCAGGAGCCGGAGAAGGTCGTGATCAAGCTCCTGAGGCCGAACGCCAATCTCTCCGCCCGCCGCGAGCACGACATCTTCATGAACGTCGCGAAGGAGATGGGCGACGGCATGGAGGCGACCTTCAAGGGCCGCTACAAATCGATCAAGGACGAACTCGACCTCTCCCAGGAGGCGGCGAACGCCGAGACCGCCGGCAAGGTCTACAACTACAACGATAAGGATCCGTACCATGGCCAGCCGTTCACCAACGTGACCAGCGCCGGACTCGCCGAGGGCTTCAAGCCCGCGCATTCGACGATGGTCCAGAAGTGCGCCCAGGGCTCCACCCTCAAGAAGGTGCTGAACGAAGAGGCCGGCGATCTTCAGGGCAGGAACATCGCGGAGCTCAAGGGCATCAAGGCGAAACTCGAGAAGACCCACGCCGCGCTCACCAACCTCTCATATATGTGGGCGCAGGAAGGCCTCTTCGGCGCCGGCTTCTACCACGGCGACCTCCACGAGGGCAACATCATCATCGACAAAGAAGGCAAGGCGACGGTCATCGACTTCGGCAACGCCACCCAGCTCGATGCGAACGGCCGCACCAACGTCATCCGCGTCATCGCCGGCATGGCGGTCTCGGACGCGTCGATCTTCTTCAAGGGCTTCGAGAACCTGCTCGAGTCGAAGGCGAGCCAGGACGCCTTCAAGGCGAACAGGCCCGCGATCGAGGCGAAGATGAAGGCGCTGCTCGGACCGAGCCACAAGGGCATCAACGACACTGCGCTTCGTCTCGACATTGCGCTCAAAGTAATGCAGATGGACTTCAAGATCGAGGTTCCCTCGGCCGTCCACAACTTCCTTGAGTCCCAGCGCCGCCTCAACGACGCGATGATGAACACCGAGGCGAAACTCAAGGCGATCGACGAAGCGCTCGCGGCGAAGGGCGAAGAGGTCAAGACCGAGAAGCGTCCGACCATGATCAAGTGCCTTATCGACGTCGTCAAGCACAACGTCGGCATCAAGCTCCTCAAGACAATCGGCGTCAGCGGCGCGAAGCAGGCGCTCGAGGCGATCAAGAGCGAGAAGGAACCGTCGGAGAAGCCGGCCGTCAACGACGGTCAGGTGGTGATTTATCCGTAAATCACCGCCCGATATCCGATCTGGCAATGCGTCGGCCGTAGCGGGTTCCTGTTGCCATCTTGTGAAGATGCAGGGAATGAGGTATAATATACGGTCAAATGAAATTTGACAAGAAACTGGAGCCGGGTGCTCTTTACGACCGCCATTCGGTGATCGGCGCGATTAATGCCGCGCTCGGTTCGGGTGAGTGGGAGATTGCGCGCAATCCAGACGGCACTCCGGGGAAGTGCTACTGGAGCCCGGTGTTTCGTGAGCTCGTGGGTTGCCACGGGATGACCGATGCGGAATTCGGCACCGACATCAACGCCTGGATGGACCGGCTTCATCCCGACGACTACGAACGCGTCCGCAAGGCGATTCTCGCGACCGTTGCGGACGCCGAGGGCGGCAAGATCTATGATGTGAAATACCGTCTGAGGACCGAAGACCGCGGCTATCGCTGGTTTCGCGCCGCCGGTGCCGCGCGTATGGATGTGAGCGGGAAGGCGGTGGCGATCAACGGTGTTTTCGTCGACATCGACGACCAGGTGAGGGCGAACGAGGCGAAGAGCTATTTCTTCTCGACGGTGAGCCACGACATCCGCACACCCTTGAACGCGATCTGCGGCTTCGCTGAAGTGCTCGAGACCGGCGTTGCCACCGAGGCGGAGCGAAAGAGCTATGTCAGCTCGATTCGTTCCGCCGGGCGGCTGCTGCTGGATCTCATCAACGATGTGCTGGACCTTTCCAAACTTGAGTCCGGTAAAATGGCGATCGCGCCCGAGCCTACCGACATGAAGAAGCTGGTGGAAGAAGTGGTGAACGCCTTTCACGTGGTCAAATCTTCGAAGAGCGTCGCGATCGGCTCGTCCTTCGGCGAGATACCCGCTTTTCTGCAGGTTGATCCGCAGCGTATGCGGCAGATTCTCTTCAACTTGATCGGCAATTCGATGAAGTTCACCGATCGCGGCAGCATTACCGTGCGGGCGGAGATGAAAGATAAAGCGCTGGTGCTTTCCGTCACCGATACCGGCACCGGCATTCCCGAGGACAAGCTAGGCTCGATATTCCAGCCGTATGTCCAGGTGTCCTCGGACAAGGGCCGAAGTGGAACGGGGCTTGGACTGCCGATCTGCCACGAACTCGTGGAGCTCATGGGCGGCGAGATGACGGTGAAGAGCGAGCTCGGCGTTGGTTCGACTTTCCGCATCGTGATACCGAACGCGGTCGCCAAGGCGGTCGATATCGAATACATGAAGACCTCCTCGGGACGAATCCTCCCGATCGCGAAAGAACTTCACGCGCTCGCGGTTGACGACGTGCCGGTCAATCTGTGCCTCCTTGAAGCGTTCGCCCAGCAGCTCGGAGTGAAGAAAGTGACGACCGCGGTCGACGGACGCGACGGATTCAACAAACTCGAGCGTTGCTATCATGAAGGCGACCCAGTGAATCTCGTGCTCACCGATATGTGGATGCCGAAGATGGATGGCGAACAGCTCTGCAAGGCCATCCGCAATGACAAGCGCTTCAAAGACCTGAAAGTGATCGCGCTCACCGCCGATGTCGAGGCGAGAAAGAACTACCGCGAACTCGGATTTGACGGCATACTCTTGAAGCCGATGACGCTCGCGAAACTGCGCGATGCGATCGCCTGAGCGCGGAGAAAAAGATTTTACAACAGCTACAAGGATAGAAGAAAATGTGGGATTACTCTGAAAAGATGATGGATCACTTCCGCAATCCGCGGAATGTCGGCAAGATCGAGCACCCTGACGGCGAGGCGACGGTAGGGTCGCTCGCGTGCGGCGACGCGCTCAAGTTCCAGTTCAAGCTCGGACCCGACGGACGCATTGCCGAGGCCAAGTTTCAGACCTTCGGCTGCGCGAGCGCGATCGCTTCGAGTTCGGCATTGACCGAGATGGTAATCGGCAAGACGCTCGAGGAGGCCAAACAGGTCACCAACCAGCAGATCGCCGATTATCTCGGCGGGCTTCCCCCGCAGAAGATGCACTGCTCGGTGATGGGACGCGAGGCGATGGAAGCGGCGATCAAGAACTATGAGACCGGCGAGAAGGCGGATAAGAACCTCGAGGACGAGCTTCTGTGCACCTGCTACAACGTCTCCGAGAACGAAGTTCGCCGCGTGATCATCGAGAACCAGCTCACCACCGTCGAGGAAGTGACCAACTTCACCAAGGCTGGCGGCGGCTGCGGCAAGTGCATCCCGAAGATCCAGGCGATTCTCGACGAAGTGCACAAGCGCTGACGCCCGGCCATGTGCAAGGTGATGGGGATAGTCAACGTCACCCCCGATTCGTTTTCGGACGGGGGGCGTTACTTCGACAGCGGCGAGGCGATACGCCGTGCCGTCAACCTTGTAGACGAAGGCGCCGACATCATTGATCTCGGCGGTGAGTCGACGAAGCCCGGCGCGACACCGATTACCTGGCAATCTGAATGGTTCCGCATCGAACCCGTGCTGAAATCTCTGGTCGAGTATCGTTCTTCTCAAATCGAAAAATCGACGAATCGACGAATCGACAAATTCTCAATCTCGATCGACACCTATCATCCCGAGACTGCGGAGCGCGCGCTTGATGCGGGGGCGGATATAATCAACTGCGTGTATTTGGAATCGGTTCCCGCGATGGACGAACTTTGCGCCGCCCGTGATGCTGCGCTGGTGGTCCCCTGCCGGTTGAGCGATCTCTCCGATTCTTGCAGTTCATCACTTATCACTTATCGCTCATCGCTTGTCACTCATCATTCAACACTCATCACTCAACACTTGTACCTGGATCCGATGATCGGCTTCGGCACCACCCGCGAGCAGGATCTGGAGCTTTTGAAGTCGATCGGTGAACTCTCGAAGCACGGTCCGGTCATTGTCGGCGCAAGCCGCAAGCGCATCGTCAAAAAACTGACCGGCGAGAAACTGACCGGAAAGAATCTTGGGGGAAATCTCGGGGTGGCGGTATGGGCGGCGATGAACGGTGCGTCGGTGGTGCGCGTCCATGATGTGAAAGAGACGGTGCAGGCCTTGAAAGTCGTCGCCGCGCTCGAGGGTGAAAGCTGGATCGGCTCATGATGGAAGATTTTGTCGCGATCGATTTCGAGACTACCGATTATCGGGACGGACGCGCCAACGAGCCGTGGCAGCTCGGATATGTGCGGGTGGCGCGCGGTGCGGTGGTGGAAAAACGCGAATGGTTTTTCCGTACCAAGGCGAAGTATTTCCCCGAGACGCCGCCTTCGGATTTTCCCGCGCCCGGCGGCGACACCTCGCTTCTTCCAGAAAATTTTCTCGAGCAATGGGAAGACCTTTTCGGCTCACTGTTCGGTCGGCGTCTTCTGGCGCACAACCTAGCGTGTGAGAAGACGCTGCTCACCAGGTACGCGCCGCTCACCAAGTGGGGACCGTGGACAGACACCTTGAAGGTCGTGCGTGCACGGTATCCCGATCTCGCCTCGTACAAGCTCGGCGATCTTTGTGCCTTCTTCGGCTGTGTGCCAGAGATGGAAGACCGCACCTGGCATGACGGACTTTTCGACGCGCTCGCCTGCGCCTTGCTCGCGCTCAAATTGAAGGTATGAAAATTTTGCTGCGACTGTTCTGGGAAATGTTCAAAATCTCCTCCTGTGTGGTAGGCGGGGGGTTCGCCATACTCGCGGTCGCGGACGAGAGGTTCGCGAAAAAACTCAAATGGACGGAAGAAGGGGAGATGATGGCGAAGCTCCCGATCTTCCAGATGGTGCCGGGCATTATCGCCGGCAGCACCGCCGTCTATATCGGACGCAAAAAGGCGGGAGTCGCCGGCGCGGCGGCGGCGCTTGCGGGAGTGTTCCTGCCGAGCGTGATCATCTTCTCGTGTGTGGCGGCGGGCTACGCTATGATCCCGGTCTCGAATCGTTATCTCGCTGCGGCGTTCCTCGGTCTCAGAGCGGCGCTCGCCGGCATCATCTTCGCGATGACTGCGAAAGCGTGGACGAAGAGCGTGCAGGGATGGTACGGATATCTGGTGATGGTGATCGCGACCGCGGCGATAGGTCCATTGAAATGCAATCCGGCCTGGGTGGTACTTGCTGCGGTGGCGCTCGGTGTCGCGTGGAAATTCGCCGAGGCGGGGCGCGGCGCGAAGTTTGTGTCCGCGTTCTGGATGCTGCCGCTCGTTTTTCTCAAGTACGGACTCATCGCCTTCGGCGGCGGATACGTTCTCGTGCCGGTTTACATCGGCGATTTCGTCGGCGACGGCAAACTGCTCGCGCTGAGCGAGTTCGGGGACGTGATGGCCTTGACGCAGATGACGCCGGGTCCGATCGCCGTCAACTGCGCCACCTTCTTCGGCTACCGCACGGGCCTTGCCGAATACGGCTCGGTCACGGTCGGGATCATCGGCGCGGTCATCGCGACTTTCGCCCTGCTGATACCCGGTTCAGTACTGCTGTATCTGCTGTTGGGATCGATCGAGAAGTTCAAGGAGAGCCGCATCATTCAGGGAGTGCTCTTCGGGGTGAAGCCGATCACCGTCGCGTTGATGCTCAATGCGGTCTGGTCCTTTGCCTCAATGAGCATGTTCTCGCTCGACGGCGGTACCTTCGAGTTTGACGCGGTCGGTTCGGCGCTCGCGGTCGCGGTGGCGGTTTTGATGATGATGAAAAAATTCGGGGTGGTCAAACTGATCGTCGGCTCCGCGCTTATCAGTGTGTTTCTTGCGTTTTAAGAAGGAGTGATTAATTGCCGCGATGACTGCTGCTCGTTCTTTTCGTGACGCACCTGTTCGCTCGCGCCGTCCATTTCGCCGCGCAGCCGCTTGCGTGAATGCGGAAAAATTGTTATTATATAGGAAAATTCTCTGACACCTGATCCATGGGCGGCAGACATACACTGATTTAAAACCAAGAAAGGCAAATATCAAATGAAAATTCTCGTTACTGGCGGCGCCGGCTTTATCGGCAGCCACACCGTGGTCGAACTGCTCAACGCCGGGCATGAGGTGGTCGTGGTGGACAACCTCTGCAACAGCTCGAAGAAGTCGCTCTCGCGCGTCAAGCAGATCACCGGCAAGGAAGTCACGTTCTACAAGCTCGACATCCGCGATGAGAAGAAGCTCAACGCGATGCTCGACAAGGAAGCTCCTTTCCAGGCGACGATTCATTTCGCGGCGTTGAAGGCGGTCGGCGAATCGACCAAGATTCCGCTTAAGTACTACAACAACAACCTCGGCGGAACATTCACGCTATTGAAGGCGCTCGCGGATCACAACTGCAAGAACATCGTGTTCTCCAGCTCGGCGACGGTGTACGGCGATCCCGCCTCGGTGCCGATTCGTGAAGACTTCCCGACCCCGGGCTGCACCAATGCGTACGGCTGGACGAAGCTCATGATGGAGCAGGTGTTCAAAGACGTGCAGAAGGCCGATCCGGAATGGAACGTCATTCTGCTCCGTTATTTCAATCCGATCGGTGCGCACAAGTCGGGCAAGATCGGCGAGGATCCCGCCGGCATCCCCAACAATCTGCTGCCGTTCGTCGCGCAGGTCGCGATCGGGCGTCGTCCCGAGCTCAGCGTCTTCGGCAACGACTATCCGACCCCGGACGGCACCGGCGTCAGAGACTACATCCATGTCGTCGATCTCGCGATCGGTCACCTCAAGGCGATCGAGAAACTCGAGAAGGAGCCGAAGCTCGGTCTCAAGATCTACAATCTCGGCACTGGTCACGGATATTCGGTGCTGCAGATCGTGAAGGCGTTTGAGAAGGCTTCCAAGAAGCCGGTTCCCTACAAGATCTGCCCGCGCCGTCCCGGCGACATCGCCGAGTGCTGGGCCGATCCGTCGCTCGCGCTCAAGGAACTCGGCTGGAAGGCCGAACGCGGCATCGAAGAGATGTGCGCCGACGCCTGGAGATGGCAGAAGAAGAATCCGTACGGCTACAACAAGGCGCCCAAGGCATAAGTGACGGTTCTGGATTACATACTCGACGGATTCGAGGCCGAGCTTGCGCTTGAACGCGAGCTCGGTCTTCGTGTCGTCGAGTGCGACCGCTCGCTGCTTGCGCCGCTTCAGACGTCGACACCGGTCTCCACGGTTACACGGCCAGTTCCGCCCCGTCCTTCAACTTCACCTTCACCTTCAACTTCCACTCCCACTTCAACTTCAACTTCCACTTCAACTTCAACTCCCACTTCCACTTCCACTTCAACTTCCACTTCAACTTCGCTTTCCATCGCGTTTCTGCATGACAGGCCGCTTACCTCGGCGGGTGCGGAGATGATGGCGAAGATCATCGGCGCGCTGAAGCTCCCCGAAGGCGCGGCCGAGGTCTTCGTTGAGCCGCCGATGCCGAAGGCGAAGGTGTATGTCGTTCTGGGGGCGTTGGCGCTTAAGAAATGGTTCCCGAAAGAGACCGGGGCGCCCGGGCAGTGGCTGACGGATGATGAAGGGCGCGTTTTTCTCGTCACCTACTCGCCCGCCTACATTCTGCGCTTCAAGACCGTGACCCCGGCGGTGCGGAAAATCAAAGAGTCGATGTGGATCGGCATCAAATCGGCTCTTCATCGAATATAGTGTTTCTCAAATATCAAATCGACGAATCTACAAATCGACGAATCGACGAATTCTCAAGTCATGAAAGATGAAATCTGCACAGTGATCGAGCACCGCGAGGTGGCGCCGACCTATCGTTATCTCAAACTTTCCGCGCCGTCGATCGCGGCGGAAGCGAAGCCGGGACAGTTCGTGCATCTCAGGGTGCCGGGACTGGAGAAAAGCGCGTTGAGGCGTCCGTTCTCGATTTACAATGCCGAAGGCGGCGAACTGGAACTTCTGTACAAGACGGTCGGCAGGGGAACGGCGGCGCTCAATCTGGTGGAGCCGGGTGAGAGCGTGAGTGTGATGGGTCCGCTCGGCCACGGCTTTCCCGAGACCTGCACCGGCGAGGCGCTGCTCGTCGTCGGCGGCTTCGGCGTCGCGCCGCTTTACTTTCTCGCGCGGCGGCTCATCGCGCAGCCGGGACACGGCAAGGTGAAACTTTTTGTGGGCGGACGCACGTCGCAGGATCTGCTTTCGCTCGACCGGTTCGCCGCGCTCGGCGAAGTCGAAGTCTTCACCGCCACCAACGACGGTTCGGCCGGGGTGAAGGGACTCGTCACCGATCCGCTCGACGATGTCTTGATCGAGCTCAAGAAGGCCGGTGAACGCTTCGAGCTTTTCGCGTGCGGACCCGACCCCATGCTCAAGGCGGTCGCGATGCGCGCGACCGGCACCGCTTCGTCGGGCTGGATCTCGATGGACCGCCACATGGTCTGCGGCGTCGGCGCCTGCTACGCCTGCATTCAGAAAACCGTCCGCGGCAACTCCCGCTGCTGCATCGAAGGCCCGGTCTTCGCCGCAGCCGACCTCGTCTGGGATTAAGCCATGTCATTCTTCAAAGCTTACGATATGCGCGGAACCTTCGGGGTCGACTTCGACCTCGACACCGTCTACCGCGTCGGACTCGCCCTTCCGCAGACGGTCGCGAAAGGACGCTGGCTCGTCGGCCGTGACACCCGGCTCACCAGCGAAGCGGTGCGCGATGCACTCGTGAATGGACTTCTCGAAGCGGGCGCGGAAGTGACCGATCTCGGACTTTGCACGACCCCGATGGTTTATTATTTTACCGCCGCGGACGATTTCGACGGCTCGGTGATGATCACCGCCTCGCACAATCCATCCGGCGACAACGGACTCAAAGTGTCAAAGAAAACCGCGCTCCCCGTCGGCTACGCGAGCGGACTCGCCGAAGTCGAGGCGATCGTGCGGCGTGTCGGCGTGCAGCGTGCATCGTGCAGCGTGCATCGTGCGTCGTGCGTCGTGAGCGAGATGCCGGATGCGCTGGAAAGATATCTCGAATGGCAGCTCAGGCACGCAGCACGCAGCACGCAGCACGTGAACCTCGCGGTGGATTGCTCGAACGGGATGGCGTCATTGTTCGCGCACGAGATGTTCCCAGGGGCGGTGTTTCTGAATGACCGGATGAACGGCAATTTTCCGGCGCACTCGCCGAATCCGCTCGATCCGAAAGCCCGCGAGCAGATCGCGCGCGTCGTGCGCGACGAGGGGCTTGATTGTGGCGTAATTTTCGACGGCGATGCGGACCGGGCGATGTTCGTGGACGAGCGCGGCGAATTCGTGCAGAGCGATTATCTGACCGTGCTGGTCGCGCGCGCGACCGCCCGCGGAAAGAACTTCGCCGAGCCGCCCACGATCATCCATGATGTGCGCACCTCGCGCGGAACGATCGAGACGCTGCGCGAGATGGGGATGAAACCGGTGATGGTTCCGGTCGGCCATGCCTTCGCGAAACCGATACTGCGCAAGATCGGCGCCCTGTGCGGCGGCGAGCTCGCGGGGCACTATTATTTCGGAGAATTCTTCGGCTGCGATTCAGGCCTCCTGGCGGCGACGCGCATCCTGAGCGAAATCGCCGCGGCGAAGGAGAAGGGTGTAACTTTCAGCGAACTCATGAAGCCGATCGTCTCGCGCTACGCCAATTCGGGGGAGATCAATTTCAAGATTCCCGAGGTCGAGGGGCTGCCCGCGGATAAAGATGCGAAAGATCTCGCGATCGAGCGCGTGCTCAAGTTCGCCGCCGCCGAACTTCCGCGCGAAATTTCGCGCTCGACCATGGACGGCTACCGGCTTGAGTACGAAGACGGATGGCTCAGCATCAGAAAATCGAACACCGAGCCGTATCTCAGGCTGCTCGTCGAGGCGAAAACCCCGCAGTTGATGCACGAGTGGGTAGAGAGAATCAGCGCCGTTGTGGTATAATCTCAAGTGAAAGCGAAAGAGAGAACCGAATGAATCTCAAGGAAGAAATACGCAAACTTGCGAAGGAACGCAACGCGGTCATCCTCGCACATAATTACCAGCGCGCCGAAGTGCAGGATGTCGCCGACATCACCGGTGACTCGCTCGAGCTCGCCCGCAAGGCGACGGAGGTGAAAGCCGACGTGATCGTTTTCTGTGGGGTGTACTTCATGGCCGAAACCGCAGCGATTCTGAATCCGGGCAAGACGGTGCTCATTCCCGACCCGACAGCGGGCTGCCCGATGGCCGACATGATCACCGGCGAGCAGTTGCGGAAGCTCAAAGCCGAGCATCCCGGAGCCAAGGCGGTGTGCTACGTCAATTCCACCCCCGAGGTGAAGGCCGAGTGCGACATGTGCGTGACGAGCGGGAACGCTGAGAAGGGGATGAAGACGTTTGGGCCGGAGGAGGAGATTCTCTTCGTGCCCGATCAGCATCTTGGCGGACATATTGCGGGACTTCTCGGCCGCAAGTACGTCCTCTGGCCCGGATACTGCCCGACCCACGCCGCGCTCACGGTGAAAGCGATCGAAGCGGCGCGCGCGGCGCATCCTGGGGCACCGGTGCTGGTGCATCCGGAATGCGCCAAGGATATCCGCGACGCGGCGGACGAGCGGCTCTCGACCGGCGGAATGTGCCGCTTCGCGCGCGAGTCCGCAGCGAAGGAGATCATCGTCGGCACCGAAGTCGGCATTCTCCACCGGCTTGAACTCGAGTCGCCGGGTAAGAGGTTCTATCCGGTCTCGGACAGCCTCGTGTGTCCGAATATGAAGAAGACCACGCTGGAGAATCTCTTCGAGTGTCTCAAAGAGATGAAGACTCGCGTCGTCGTGCCGGAAGAGATCGCGGTCAAGGCGAAGCGAGCGATCGACGCGATGCTCGCGGTGAAATGATTTTTATGGTATAATCTCAAGTAACAAAAACAACCAACGGAGCAGAAAATGGACAAGAAACTCTACATCAATCCGCCGCTCGTCAATCGCGTTTACGACTGGAAGAACGGTCCGCAGCCGAAGACCCGCAAGGAGCTCGACAAGTTCTTCGTCTCCAAGCCGATCGAGGCGGTGAAGGAGCAGATCTGCGAGATGGGTCGGCGCATCTACAACAAGGGCTACACCGACGGCAACGGCGGCAACCTTTCCGTGCGTGTGGGCGAAGATCTCGTTCTTTGCTCGCCGACCCTGTGCTGCAAGGGCTTCATGAAGAAAGAGGACATCTGTCTTGTGGACATGAACGCGGGCCAGCTCTGCGGCTACCGTCCGCGCACCAGCGAGGTGAAGGTGCACATCGCGATGATGAAG
>R11__coassemble_832_pt1 | contig 18843 bp, 16 predicted proteins | sample R11__metabat2_low_PE_023 | metagenome-assembled genome bin R11
CCCCGGCGATGGTGACCGCCCTGCTCGCCGCCCGCGACGAAGCCCGAGCGATTGCCGGCGAGATCACCCGGCTCAAGCGCGAGCGCGGCCTCGACCGCGAAGCCGCCCTCGTTGAAATCGCCCGCCAAAGCCCGGCCCGCGCCGCGCGCTTTCTCGCCACCCCGCGGCTCGCGCCCCTTCTGCACCGCGCGGGGGGTCTCGCCGCCAGCCCCCGGCTCGACAGCACGGGGGTTCGGGGGCTCGCCCCAGGCGGGTCTGTCTTGCCCCGCTTCGACCGCCGCGCCTACATCGAGCTCGCCTTCACCGCGCCCACGCTGCGCACCATTCGCCGCTACATCAAGCTCAACCCGGCCCGCGCGCTCTGGAAGGCGCACCACCCAGACCGCTTCATTCGCTACCCCGACATCAAAACCGGGCTGCTCGCCCGGTTGCCGCCGCGCGTCTGGCAGGCGATGGGCAATGTCGCCTTGCTCGCCTCGCCCTTTCTCTTTCACGTGCGCCTCACGCTCAAGAAGACCATCGCCGAGCACGAGGCCGCAATCTGCGAAATCGTCGAGAAGGCCCGCCGCGGCATGATACCGGTCTCGGGCTTCATCTCGCCGGGCGAGACCGAGGCCCTTCGCCGCCTCAAGGCCGAGCCGGGCGCGCGCTTCATTCGCATGATGCCCTGCGCCCTGCCGCCGCGCTACGACCCTTCGGCCGAAGATTCGCGCGAACTCGCCGCCGACCGGCTCTTGATACTCTCGGGCTTCGCCGATACCCCGGCCGTGCCCGCGCGCGACATTCGCCGCCACCTCGCCGCCTCGCACCAGTTTCGCGCGAACTGTTTGGCGATGAATGACCTCGCGGCTTTGCTCTGCTCTACCGCGCAGAGCAAAGTTTAACCCATTCTTATACTCCGTATTGACACCGTATCCATATTTTGATACAATATCGTCATCTTTAACAACATCACTCATACCACCTATGACTACCGTAGCAATTCGCATGGACGACACCCTGAAAGCCGAAGCCGAAGAACTCTTCGCCGACTGGGGCATGAACATGACTACCGCCATCACCTGCTTCGTAAAGAAGTGCGTCGATACCGGCGTGATGCCTTTCACGATCGGCCGCAGCAAGCTGAAGCACGCGCAGCTCGTGAAGGCGCTCGAAGAAGCGAAGGCCATCGCCCACGATCCGAACGCGCCGTTCTGCGACGATCCCGAGAAACTCCACGATTTCCTCTTCTCATGAAATACCGTGTTTACCAGACCAAGCGCTTCATCAAAAGTCTCAAGAAGATGATGCGCAGGGGTAAGAACGGAGCAAAAATTGAGACAGTCATCGCCCGGCTCGCGAACGGCGAGACCCTGCCGACTCAATACCGAGACCATGCGCTTACGGGCGACCTCACCGGCCTCCGCGACTGCCACATAGAAAATGACTGGGTGCTCCTTTACTACTACGAGAACGACGTCCTCATCCTCACCCTTTCCGACACCGGAACCCACTCCGACCTGTTCGGCTGATATTGAACCACCGACCAACACCGACCGGGTCGCTAACGCTCCCCGTTTTTTCTTATGACTATGCAGTTTCCCCATCTTCGCGAGCGTAAGCGAGCGGTGTCGGTGTTCGTCGGTGGTTAACAATACCTCTATTAAGCTTGAAGTATTATGATTTTTCACAAAGAGTTGACCGACAAGATAATTGGAATAGCCATTGAGGTGTTTCATGAACTCGGTTCCGGTTTTCTGGAACCGGTGTATCAAGAAGCACTTGCTGTAGCACTTAGCGAAGCAGGCATTCCGTTTCAGAAAGAAGCACCACTTACCATTTATTTTCGAGGCAGGCCGCTGCAAAAGAAATACTTCGCCGACTTTGTAGTCGCCGGCAAAGTCATCCTCGAACTCAAAGCAGTTAACCGCATTCTGCCGGAACACAAGGCTCAGCTTATGAACTATCTCAAAGCCACCGGTATTCAAATCGGTTATCTTCTTAACTTCCACGGCGCAAGTCTTACCTGGGACCGCGTCCTCGCCAAAGACGAATGGGTAAGGGATTAACCACCGACCAACACCGATCGGGTCGCTAACGCTCCCTGCAATTCTGTTGCGAGCGTTGATGCACCGAAGAAGCTTTGCTTCAAAGGGGACATTCGGCGAAGCCGAACCCGAAGGGCGCGCAAGCGTGTGCGCGAGCATTGTCGGTGTCTGTCGGTGGTTAATCACTTCGTGACCCCGATACGGTAGAAGCCGCTCTTGCCGCCCTTGACGGTGATCGTCGGCGACCAAGCGGTGCCGTCGCCAAGTTTCGTCTCGGCGGGGGTCGGCGGTGTGAGGGCACCCCGCCCTCCCAGCGTATCGAAGTCGGTCGACTCGTAGAACTCGTAGGTGAGCCCCGGCTTGGTCGCGGCGGTCTTGATCGTCGGGTTCGCAGCATCGAGCTCGATCTCGGCGCCCTTCTCGGGGTCAAGCGCCTCCTTCACGATCGTCTCCTTCACCGTCGCGTTCGCGAGGTCGATGACGCCCCCGACCGCCGCGGGAATATCGAGATACCCCTGAATCTCACAGCCGTTCTTCTTGACGACGATCGCGACCTCGCCCTCGTCGGGAAGCGTGATCTTCGCGTCGGTGTCGGTGACCGTCACCGTGTAGCCGCTTTCCGCGTCGCCGCTCACCGTCGCCGAATCGTCGCCCTCGACCGTCGGGCCGCCGCTCGCCGCCGGCGACCACGAGACCGCGTCGATGTAGGCGCAATCGTCGCCACCCTTGTCACTCTCGTCTTTCGAGTAAGTCCAGCGGATCGTGTGGGTGCCGTCGCCGAGCGTAAGCGTGATCTGCCGCCAATCGGTGATGCCGTCGATACGGCCCTTCTCGACGCCGTCGACCGTGTACGCGAGGTGATCCCAGGTCGCGTCGCCGGAGTCGTCCCACTCGCAGTTCGCCTTCCAGTAGAACGCGAACTCGCCCGCACCTTCGACCGTCGTCTCGAGCCAGGTCGACTGACTGTCGCCGATCGCACCCGACTTGAGGCAATACTCGTCGCTCGTATCGACGCTCGTCCCGACGAGGATCGACCACTCGGCGTCGCCGCCGGTCGTAAAGACGAGATTCGTCGCCCCGACCGCATCGGCAAGAGACAGCGTCTTCCTGGTGATCGTCACCGTCACGTACGCGCTCTTGAGCGTATCGCCGCCGCTCGTCACGTAGACCGCGACCGCCTTCACGGTCGTCGTGTTCGTGATCGTGAACGGCGCCAAATACTTGTAAGCGTCGCTCGTCTTCGGGGTCGAACCGGTCGTCGAGTAGTAGATCGTCGCGCCCTCGGTCGGACAGCTGATCGTCACCACCGCCGAGTCGTCAATGAAGATCGCGCCGTCCGCCGGCGTCACGACCGGCGCCTCGCACGCGGTCGGCTCCTCTTTCTCCCAGACCGCGTAAAGCTCGATGACGCCGCTCTGGTTGCTGGTGAGATTTCTCACGATGTCGCCCGCGCCATACACGACTTCGCCGCCCTCCGTCGTCGCCCAGCCGAGGAACTCGTAGCCGGTGCGGGTGAAGCCGTTCGCGGCGATCGTCGCGTCTTTGTCGTAGGTGCACGCGGTATTCGCCATCGTGCCCGAGCCGCCGTTCGCGTGATAGACGATCGAGTAACTGTTCGCGGTCCAGTTCGCGGTCACGGTGAGCGCGCCGGTGAAGTTGGTCGCGATCGACGCGGGCGACCAGCCCGCGAAGGTGTAGCCCTCGACCGCGCTCGGCGCGGTGAAGACGTAGACGACTTCCTCCTGATAGGTCGAGGGGTTCGAGTGGGTCGCGCCCTTCAGGTTCTCGTAGGTGATCGGCGAAATGATGATCGCCTTCACGCGCCTGCCGCCCGCGGCGATTTCGCTCCGCGTTGTCGTCGGGTCTTCCTCTTCGGCGCCGACCGCCTCGATCCAGTACCAGTAGCTCTTCTCGAGCTCGCCCGATTCGTCGAGCCATTTGCATTCGCCGCCCGAGGTGATCGTCGTCAAGGGATCGCTCGGTATCTCGCTCGTCGGAGCGCGGTAGATGCGGTACTCCGCCGCCCACGCGAGATTGGTCCAGACGAGTTCGACGCCGTTCGTTCCCGAGGTGCAGCTCAGAATCTCGGGCGTGAGCGCGGTGAAGTACGCGGTCACGCTCTTCGCGACATCGGCGGTGACGGTAAGCGGATTCTGCTCCTTCTTCTCACCGTTCGGATCGATCCAGTACGCGAACGCGTAGCCGTCGTCCGGAATCGCGGTGAGCGAGACCTTATCGCCCTGCGAGACCTCGCCCGCGCCCTCGATCGTGCCGTGGCCCTCGACCGCCGCATCGATGTTGACGACGACGCGAGCGGCCTGGGTGAGGTCGTACTGCGCGCCGTTGATCGAGATCGTGCAGCGCCGCGCGACGCCGGAATCGTTCGCCGCGTAGGTGTAGCTGATCGTGCCCTTCTTGTTGACGGGGTCCCACGAGCTGAAGACAACGCTCGTGATCCAGTCCTTCGCGCCGAGAACGACGAGCGCGTTCCACACGTCTTCGCTCGAGGCGGAGACCGCGATTTCGCCCGCGCCCGCGTTGCCGCTCACGGTCGCCGCCGAAGGCGAGATCGAGACCGCGTATGCGCTCTGGGTGATGTAGATTTCCTTCGAGCCGATCGTCACCGTCGCGGTGCGCGCCATGCCGTCGCCGAGGTATTCGTCGATGTAGAAGATGATATCCTGCGAACCGTAGCCGGAGTAGCTCGTCAAGGCATTATCGAAACAGAGCCAGTCGGAGTCGCTCGTCGCGGTCCAGTCGATATCGCCGTCGGTCGCGATGGTGATGTAGCCCGAGTCGCTGTAGGTCTCGAACGAAGTCGTGTCGCACGAAACCTCAAAACCGCGACCGAGCTGCGAAACGTTGAAGTCGCGGCCCGCGAGACGGATGACGCCCGAGCGCTCTTCGATCGAGTCGTTCGCGGTCGCGCGCAGGGTAACCGTGCCCGAGCCGGTGTAATTCGTGGAGCTGTCGATGTAGAGCCAGTCAAGCGACTCGGCGACATCCCACGAAACCTGTCCCGAGACCGTGACCGAGATTTTCGTCGACTCGCCGGAGGCGCGGAATTGGTAGCCCTCCGAGGAGCGTGTCGCGACCGCGGCCGGCTGCACGACCGTGTGCACGATCGGTCCGAGCTTCGCGTCGCCGGGAGTGATGGTGATCGTGCCGGTGCGCTCGTACAAGGTCGAGTTGGGCGAAGCGGTGTAGTAGAGGTTCGCGTTGCCCGCGCCTTCCTTCGACGCCTCGGTGAGCGTCAGCCAGCCGTCGTTCGACTTCGCGGTCCACGGGAGGTCGGGCGTCGCGGTCGCGGCGATATGGCCGTTCGCGCCGTTGACGCTCGCGGTGGTGCTCACGGGGGCGATTTCAAAACTCAAATCGGTGGTGCCGGGCTGGTTGATGACGAGCGTCTCGGTGCCGATCGTGACCGAGCCCGAGCGGGCGCGATAGCTCACGTTGGTGCCCGCGGCGAAAGTCGCGTCCTTGCGTCCGGTGCCGGTCCCGACATAGACGGCGGAGAGCCAGCTGTTATTGAGAGTCACGTCCCACTCGGTCGACGCGAGCGAATGAATCTCGACCGGGAAGACATCGGGGAAGTAGTCGGTAGCATCCGCCTCGTAGCGCGAAAGGCGCATGCGGCGTCCGTACTGGAAGACACGGAAGCGGCTCGCGCCGATCGTCACATACCCTTCGCGCGTCGTCACGTATTCGAGCGGGGCGACGGTGTAGGTGATCGTCGCGGCGCCGACGCCGTGGGTGGGCGTGATCGTGATCCAGTCGACGTCGGAACGGGCGTCCCAGCCGTAGCGGCCGGTGAACTCGAGATCGACCGTGCCGGTGAGACCGTCCGACTCGCACTCGATCTCGTCCTCGGAGAGCGTCGTTTCCTGCGCGCCGTCCTGGGTGATCTGGTACGAGTGTCCGCTGATGTAGTAGTAGCCGATACGCTTCGCGACATTGGTGTTCGCGTTCACCGTGAACTGCACCGACTTCCCGGCCTCGCCGCTCGTCGCCGAGAGGAACATCCAGTCGGGATTGGAGACGGCCGCCGTCCAGGTGCCCGAGCCCTGCGTCGAAATCGTCGCGGACTTTCCGCCCGCGGGGACCGTGCGCCCGGTGCCGGTGAGCATGATATTCGAGTCGACGGCCATCGGCGGATTCGGCTCGGGATCGGTCGCGAAGGTGAGAGCGGTAACATTGACCGCGCAGCTCATCGTGTTGGTGACCGAGTTGGTGACGACGGTATAGGTGAAGACGTGCTTCCCGAGCGAGCGCGGCTGCCACATCCACTCGTCGGAATCCTGAATCGACGCGGTGAGGAGTTCACCGTCGAGATCGATCATCGCGCAGGTGACGCCCTCGACCGTGTTCGAATCGGGGAGGCGGTACTGGAGTTTCGCGAGACCCGCGATCGCGTTGGTGTTGAACGCGTTGTCGTCAGGAGCGACGACCTGAAGGAGCGGCGGAATGCGGAGAAGCCAGTGCGCGTAGAAGGTGAGGTCCTTATTCGACTTCGAGCCCGAGCGGTAGGCGTTGCCGCCTTCCGCCGCGTCGTACCAGCCGAGGAAATCGTAGTTGTCGCGGATCGGGGTCGGGAGAACGCCGATCTCCTCCCAGACATTGCGCTTGATCGTCTCGACCGCGCACTCGCCGCCCTGCGCGTCGAGGGTGATCGTGATCGGCTCCGGCGGCGCGGGTGGCGCCGGACGAAGGTCGGGGCGCGGCGGATAGAAGCCCATGTGCGAACGACAGCCGTCGTGCTCGAAATAATCAGGATGGCCGGTGCGCCAGCACGGCGAGGTGTTCGGGAAATAGAAATTGCGCTTCGGCGGGTTCACGAACCGCGGGTCGCCAGAGATGTTGCCGCCGTCGTTGTAGAAGTGGCCGATGCCATTCGCCGCCACCCCGCCCTGTACGCAGCAATAGGCAACATGCGCCGTCGCCTCGCGCGCGTAGTAGCTACCGTAACCCGCGAGCTGATAGCCGCTGTTGCCCCAGAGAATGCACCCGCGTACATAGCCGGTCGAGCCGTGGGTAATCACGATGCCGCCCTGGTTGCCGATGAAATTATCGGAGTTATTGCCGTAGGCGGTGCAGCGGTCGAAGGTGATTATCGACTTCGAACCCTCGGTCAATGTCGCGCCGCCGCTCGCCCACGCGTAATTCCCCGCGAAGAGGCAGTTCTGCACGAGAACGTTCGAGCCGTTGTCGGTGTGGAGTCCGCCCGCGAACGTCGTCGACTTGTTGCCGTTATCGAGGAACGCACAGTTCCGGATCGTCGCGTCTGCGTGGCAGTTGACGCCGCCACCGTATTTATTGCCGCTGTTCGTCGGCGCGCCGCGGGTGAAGGTGAGTCCGTCGATCACGCACCCCGCCGCGCCGTCATTGATACACAAACACGAGCCCGCCTGCCGCCCGTCAATCTTGACGGTCTGCGGCTCGTAGGCGTGGAGCGTGATCGCCTTCGAGAGCCGCAGGTTCTCTAAGTACGTTCCGCCCGCGATGACGACCGTATCGCCTTTCGCCGCGGCGTCGATCGCCGCCTGGATCGTTTTCTTCGGCGTGAGCGGACTTAAGCCCGTCTGCCAGTCGCGCCCTTTCGCGCCGTTCACGTAGACATTCGCCGCGAACGCGTCAAAGGAAAACGCGACTGCCGCGACCAAGAAGGCAACTAAATTGCCCCCCCCCCACGAATTTCTTTAATTTCATCAACTTATCTCCTTCGAAAGATTATATGTATTCTACCAAATTCAAGCTCCCCTGCGCAATCTGAAATTTTCCGTGCAATGGTTTTGGGTTTCTGCTATAATGTAGGCGTTATGAAAAGCAAAATAACAAGATTCGTTTTTCTAGTTCTCTCCGCGCTCGCGATCGGGCGGCTCGGGGCAGCACAGGGACGGCAGCCGCTTCTGCCGGAGAGGGAGTGGGCAATGATCAGGCAGATCGCGGTCAACTATGACTTCGACGAGGAGCGCACCTGGCTCCTGGCCGCGATCCGCAAACACGAGAACGGACGCCCCGGACTCGAGTTCGGCATCGGCGGACCGATGAAGAACGGCCATCCTTCACACCGCTACCGCGACGGATTCAAATCGTTCTATGTGCAGGGCATGTGGGCTGCCGGCACCATCAAACGCCACTACCACGGCGATCTCGTCGCCTTCGGCAAAAGATACAATCCGCCCTATCCCGTCAAATGGACCAACGGCGTTTCCTCGATTCTCGCCTCCCTCAAGGCCGAAAACCACTTCAAGCTTCCAGGTGCCAAGCCACCCAAGCGCGAAATCAACTTCCCCTAATCGCTCCTAAGAACCCCTAATCACTCCTGAGAACCCTAAGAACCCTAATCGCCCCTAAGGCAGTATCACCATGTCAGGGAAGGTCGGGGCGGCTGCGGCGCTCTCCCCGATGCGCTCGACCCACCAGTCGACGCTCGCGAGAAAACGATTGAGCAGGCGCTCCTTCTCCGCATCGGAAATCGTCGCGGGCGCATCCTGCCACAGAATCGGCGTGCCGTCGCGGCCATCCCATGAAAGCACAGCCTCCTCGCGCAGAAAACGTCCTGCGGCGAGCGAGGCAAGACGCACGACGTCGCAGCTCTCCCCCGGCTCGCACAGCGAGCGCGAAAGCACGTATCTGCCGTCGCGCTCAAACATCTTCACTTCGGCTCCGTCGATTATCATAAACGCCCCCTTTTCAGAAATCGTCTTAAAGAATTCAGACCTTAGTCTCGTTTCCCCGCAGGTTCAGATCGGGGTTTCGGTTTTTACGATCGAGTTGGAATGCACATGGGTTATCGCGAGCCCGAGCGCGTCGGCGGCGTCGTTCTGCGGCAGTTCAGCGAGATTGAGGAGTGTCTTGATCATACGCTGTATCTGATCCTTCTCGGCGAGTCCGTTCCCGCAGATCGCTTTCTTCATCCGCCTCGGCTCGTACTCGTAGACTGGAAGCGCGGCATCCGCCGCCGCGGTGATGACCGCACCGCGAGCCTCGCCTAAGACAAGCATCGTGCCTGCGTTCTTGCCGTAGATGACGGACTCGATCGCCAGCACATCAGGCGAATGCTCCGCAATGAGCGCGGCAATTTTCTCATGTATCGCCTTCAGGCATGCCGAAAGCGGAAGCTTCGGGGCGTTGCGAATGTTGCCGAAGTCGAGGGCGCCCAGACGCGAGCCCGCGGCCAGCAGCACCCCGTAGCCGGTGGAGCGCAGCGATGTGTCGACACCGAGAACCGTCATCACTTCTTGAGTTCGACCGACTTGAGCACATAGGCGCGATAATGCCGCACCCGTCCGGCGCCTTCGCTCTGGCGCGGCGTGTAGCGGAAGCCGCCCACGTTCTCTTCCCTGCCCAAATCGATGACAAAGTAATGCGGATGCTTCGGCTGGGCGTCTTTCCACTCCGAATGCCAGAAGTTCGCGGTCTGTCCGTCGATGAGATTGTCGGCCGAGCCGTCCTCGCCCTTGCGCTCTTCGGAATCTACCGCGGCGATCGACCACTTGGCGTGCGAAATGTTCCTGCCCTGCGCGTCGTCGAGATCGACTTCGCCGCAGGCGGCGAACGGACGCTGGTCCCAGGCGTCAAGCGATTCCACCGCGAAGTAGCGTCCCTTGACCGGCTTTACGAACTTCACCGTCTGCAAGGTGACATCGTTCGAAAACTCGCCCTCGGCGACCGGAGAAGCGAGCGGAGTCGCAAGCGACGGACGCTTCTGTATTTCGTAGTAGTCGCTCTCGGGACGCATCTCGGCAAGGACGGGCTTCTCAAGGAACCTAAGTTCGGTCGGCGCGGCGAAGCCGCCGATGACGTCGATGACCACGATTTCGTTCTCGCCTTCCTTGAGCCAGCAGCCCGGCACGTACATGGTCTGGGTCGGACCGATCGACCAGTAACGGCCGCGCCAGTGTCCGTTCACCCTCACCATTCCGCGCTTGAAGTCGTGCATATCGAGGAAGGTGTCTTTCGCCTCGAGTCGCACACGGTAGCGCATCGCCCTTCCGCTCTTCTGCGATTTCGCAGGGGCGCTGCCGAACTCGGGGAGCTTCGCCATTCCGTCCCCGTTCAAGTCGATCTTGCGCATCTGCCAGCCGGTGAGCTTCTCGCCGCCGAGCGTGACCTCGCCCACGAGCCCCTTCATCGACTGGTGCATAATCTGTCCGAAATTGTACCGCGCCATCTCCTCAACCAGGATTTCAAGCTTGCGCGGCTTGGCGGCGGGCTCGATGCGGACGGAAAGCTTGGGATAGCGGCGATCGAAGTATCCGATCTTCTTTCCGTCAACTCTCACGACGCCGAGATCGCGGCAATCCGCCTTGAGCTCGCCGCCGAGTCCCGCCGGGATAAGGGTCTTGTACACCGCGTAGCCGTAACCGAAATCGGCCTTCTCGAAAGTGAGTGGATTCTCGCTCTTGATCGTCTCGCCCTTCACCGCCCACATATCAGCGAGCTCCGGCTCGACTTTCACGACCGCACTCTGCACCGGATTCATCGCCGGCATTTCGGGTATTTCCTCGCCCTCGTTCAGATACCGCGCAAAGAGATTCTTCATCGCGTCGAACTTGGTGGGATGAGGCCAGCCCGCTTCCGAGACCGGTGCATCGTAGTCGTAGCTCGTGGTCTGGGGACGGAACGCCGCGTTGCAGCCCGACCACCAGGCGAATGTGGTGCCGCCGTGCGCCATGTAAACCGAGAAGGACGCGTTGGTCTTGAGCATGTACTCGAGATCGGCGAGGCACTGGGCCGAGCCCTTGGTGTGGTGGCCCTCGCCCCAGCTGTCGAACCAGGCGGGATAGTACTCGCCGCACATGAGGGGTCCTTTCGGGAGCACCTCGCGCAGCTTGGTGAAGGCGTTCTTCGGGTTGGAGCCGAAGTTGACGACCGGCAGCAGCTCGGGGATGAGTCCGTTGGGGAGGTTGTACGCCGGATTGCAGCAGAACGCCGGCACATCGAAGCCCGCCTTGCGCACCGCGTCGTACATATCTTTCATGTACGCCTTGTCGCTGCCCCAGAAGCCGTACTCGTTCTCGACCTGCACCATCAGAATGTTGCCGCCATGGGTGACCTGATTGTCTTTCAGCAGTTTCGCGACCTCGAATAGGTACTCGCACGCGGGCTTCAGATAGCGCGGATCGCTGGTGCGCAGCTTGATGCCATCCTCCTTGAGGAGCCACCACGGGAGCCCGCCGAACTCCCACTCGGCGCAGGTGTAGGGTCCGGGACGCAGCACGACCCACATTCCCTCTTCCTGCGCGATGCGGCAGAATTCCTTCACATCCTTCTCGCCCGAGAACTCGTATCTGCCGCGCACCGGCTCGTGATTGTTCCAGAACATGTACGCGCACACCGCGTTGAAGCCAGCCGCCTTGACCATCTGAATGCGGTGGCGCCACAGATCGCGCGGAATGCGCGCGAAGTGCATTTCACCGCAGCGGATCACGAACGGCTTCGCGTCCAGAAGAAACGCGTCCTCCCCGATTTCAAAGGTATGACCGCCGGTAATCGGCTTGGTGAAACCCACAGCGGAGACAAGCGCCGCCAACGAAAGAAGCAATATTTTTTTCATGAAGCCATTATATCATAACAACGATTCAAGAACAACCCGATCACCGCTGAAATTCACCGGGCGGGATCAGTGCCGCGTGAACAGCGTATTCTATACAGCGCGGCACGGACTTCGCTACGACTACGTCTCCGCTACGTCCTGACGGGAACCAATGCGGCGCACGATGCCTTCGCGCAGCTCCGTCTCCGCTACGTTCTGACGGGAACCAATGCGGCGCACGATGTCTTCGCGCAGCTCCGTCTCCGCTACGTCCTGACGGGAACCAATGCGGCGCACGATGCCTTCGCGCGGCTCGGCCTCGGGCGGGATTCTGAGCGGTTCGAGGGGGCGGTCCTCGACCGTGAGCGAGCGCCACGCGGCGGAGTAGATGGGGAGCCCCTGCTCACGGAACATGGTCTCGAACTCGGTCCAGACCTCCTTCGGCCGCGCCATCGGCTCGACCCGCTCGAAACGCGCGCCGCCCTCGCGCTTCGCGTCCTCGGCGAAGCACTCGAGCACGGTCTCGAAATATTCCTTGTGATCGGTCGCGAACTCGAGTTTTCCCCCGATCTCGAGACGCTTCCACAGCGCGTCGAGAAAGAGCGGACCGAACAGGCGGTGCGAGTGGTGCTTCTTCTTCGGCCACGGATCGGGAAAGAACACGTACACCCTTCTCGCATGGTGGTCAGGAAGAAGATAATGAAAAGTGTATAGGGCCTCGAGCCGCAGGACCCGCGCGTTGTCGATCGATCCGCGCCGGCACTTGCCGTCGAAAAGCCGCACGCGCTCGAGCATTCGCTCGATGCCGAGAAACTCGCAGTCCGGATTCTCCTTCGCGCGGCGGGTGAGAAACTGTCCCTTGCCGCAGCCGACTTCGATTTCCAGCGGCTTGCCAAGGTCAATGTCGATAGGCTCGCAGGGGTTGGTTACGCGGATTATGTGGTCCATTTTTCAAGTCCTTAAATAAAACGAGCCGCGGAAGAAATACCGCGGCTCGTTTGTGCCATCAAAGCGGCGATTTAGTCAGCCATGGGGCGGACTTTGCCTTCCTTGACGCGCTTTTCGATCACGGTCTGCGCGATGGCCTTCGGCACAGCTTCGTACTGCTTGAAGATCATCGTGAAGGAGCCGCGCCCCTGGGTCACGGTACGGATCGCGTTCGAGTAGCCGAACATCTCGCCGAGCGGGACGGTCGCCTTGAGGAGCTTGACGCCCGCACGGTCTTCCATGCCCTCGATGCGTCCGCGACGCTGGTTGATCGAGCCGTTCGCCGCGCCCATGTACTGTTCGGGAACGACGACCTCGACATCCATCATCGGCTCGAGGAGCTGCGGTTTCGCCTTCAGGAACGCCTGCTTGAAGCACTGCATCGCGCAGGTGATGAACGCGAATTCGTTCGAGTCGACCTCGTGGTAGGAACCGAAGTACACCGTCGCCTTGACGTCCACCACCGGGAAGCCCGCGAGCGGACCGGACTCGAGCGCCTTGCGGACGCCCTTCTCGACCGCCGGGATGTACTCCGTCGGAATCACGCCGCCCTTGACCTCGTTGACGAACTCGAAGCCCTTGCCCGGCTCCTGCGGAGCGAGCTTGAGGCAGACGTGCGCGTACTGGCCGCGGCCACCGGACTGCTTGACGTGCTTGTACTCGTTGTCGACCGGAACCGTGATCGTCTCGCGGTACGCGACCTGCGGCGCGCCGACGTCGCAATCGACGTTGAACTCGCGCTTCAGGCGGTCGACGATGACCTCGAGGTAGAGCTCGCCCATGCCGGCGATGATCGTCTCGGAGGTCTCCTGGTCGAAGCTGACGACGAAGGTCGGGTCTTCCATCGCGAGCGCGTGGAGCGCGACGCCGAGCTTCTCGTTGTCACCGCGGGATTTCGGCTTGACCGCGACCGAGATGACCGGCGCCGGGAAGTCGATGGACTCGAGGGTGATCGGATGCTCCGGATCGCAGAGCGTGTCGCCCGTGCGCGTCTCGGTGAGGCCGACGCACGCGACGATGTCTCCGGCGCGCGCCTCCTCGAGCGGCTCCTGCTTCGACGCATGCATGCGGAAGAGACGCGAGATGCGCTGCTCCTTGTCGATCGTCGAGTCGAGCATCTCCGCGCCGAGCTTCATCGTGCCCGAGTAGACGCGGACGAACGTGATCTTGCCGCCGGACTTCGGATCGTTCATGATCTTGAACGCGAGACCGCAGAACGGCTCGTCGTCCGAAACCTCGCGCTTCTCGTCCGGATTGTCCTGGGAGACCGCCGCGCCCGTATCGAGCGGGGACGGGAGATAGTCGCAGACCGCGTCGAGGAGCGGCTGGATGCCCTTGTCCTTGAACGCCGTGCCGCAGAACGCCGGGGTGATCGTGCGGGCGAGCGTGCCCTTGCGGATCGCCTTCTTGATCTCGTCGTTCGTGAGCTCCTCGCCCGCGAAGAACTTCTCCATGAGCGCGTCGTCCTGCTCGGCGGCCGACTCGACCATCTTCTGGCGATACTCCTTCGCCTTCTCGACGAGATCCTCGGGGATGTCCTTCTCGATGACCGTCTTGCCGAGCGACTTCTGGTCGAAGTAGAGGGCCTTCATCTTGATGAGGTCGACGATGCCGTCGAACGTGTCGGCCGCGCCGATCGGAATGACCATCGGAACCGGGTTCGCGCCGAGCTGGTTCTTCATCTGCTCCATGACGCCGTAGAAGTTCGCGCCGACGCGGTCCATCTTGTTGACGAACGCGATCTTCGGCACTTTGTACTTTTCGGACTGTCTCCAGACCTGCTCGGACTGCGGCTGCACGCCGCCGACCGCGCAGTAGAGCGCGACCGCGCCGTCGAGGACGCGCAGCGAGCGCTCCACTTCGGCGGTGAAGTCGACGTGTCCTGGGGTGTCGATCAGCGAGAGGCGGTAGTTGCCCCACTGAACGCAGGTCGCGGCGGACTGAATGGTGATGCCGCGTTCCTGTTCCTGCACCATGAAGTCCATCGTCGCGGCGCCGTCATGCACCTCGCCGATCTTGTAGTTCTTGCCCGAATAGTAAAGAATACGCTCCGACGTCGTGGTCTTGCCGCCATCGATGTGGGCCATGATGCCGAAGTTACGCACTCTCTCAAGGGGAATGTCACGCTTAGCCATGATGTATTTCTCCTTCGGTTATTCGGCGACGGCGCCGGCTTCGTCGGCGATCGTGATCTTGCACTTCGCCTCGACGCCCTGGCCGAGATCGATGGTGGCGACGAACTCGCCGACTTCGCGGAGCGAATCCTCGAGCGAGAACTGGCTGCGCTCGATCTTGACGCCGCGCTGGGCCTCGATCGCCGCGAGAAGATCGGTGACGCTGACCGCGCCGTAGAGCTTCTTGCCGTCGGTCGTGGGGGCCGAGACGTTGAGCTCGAGCTTGTCGAGCTTGCGGGCGACTTCGAGCGCGGCCTTCTTCTCTTCGGCGGCGCGCGCGGCGCGCTCTGCCTCGAGCTTTTTCAGGCGACGCTTGGCGGCCTCGGTGGCGATCGCCGCGAGACCCTTGGTGAAGAGGTAGTTGCGGGCGTAGCCGGGGGCGACCTTGACGATCTCGCCGGCCTTGCCGAGCTTCTTCACGTTGTCCATGAGCATGACTTCGATCTGCATGAGTAAGCTCCTTTCAGATTAAGCCATGAGGCCCATGTTGCGGGCGCGCTTGACGCCCTGGCGAATCTGGCGCTGCTGAGCCGAGGTGACCCCGGTGATGCGCGCGGGCAGAATCTTGCCGTAGTCGGTGATGTAGTACTTGAGGGTCTCGATGTCGTTGACGTCGATCTGATCCTTGTTGCCGAGCGGCGGACGCTTGCGCGCCGCAAATTCTTCGCCGGCCGAGCTGTTGGATTTCTTGAAAGCCATTTTGGTTTTCCTGTTTTTAAGATTTGTTATTGTTGGAAGCGGAATTAATCATCCGCTTAGAACGGCACGTCGGCGTCGTCAGACTCCGCTACCTGGGGCTCCTGCCGCTGCTGCTGACCGCCGCCGAGGCGGTCGCCCATCGGGAGGAACTTGATCGTGTTGGCACGGACTTTCAGCTTCTGGTGCTTGACTCCGTCCTTTTCCCACGAATCCATCTGAAGCCGCCCCTCCACGAGAACCGAACGGCCCTTGGAGAGGAACTGCCCGCAGAGCTCGGCAAGTTTGTCCCAGGCGTCGACATCGACGAACACCGGGAATTCCTGCACCTGCCCGTTGCGATCACGGCGACGCTCGTTCACCGCGAGACCGAGACGCGCGACTTTCATGCCGGTCGCGCCGGTCGCGCGCACGTCGGGGTCGCGCGTGAGATTGCCCATCAGGATCACTTTGTTGAAGGAAGCCATGACGAATGCTCCGTTCCTTTATTCCGACTCAGGCCTCTTCGGCGGGAGTCTCGACGACCGCGGCGGCCTGCGCCGCCTCCTTGCGGGCCTGGCGCTCGGCACGGGCCTGACGCTCGGCGGCGATCTTCGCCTCGCGGCGCTCGTCGACGGCGAGGAACTGCACGCGGAAGACCTCTTCAACGAGGTGATAGCGGTTGACGAGCTCCTCGAGCTTCGCCGGATCGAGCTCCATGCGCACCTTGACGTAGACGCCGGTGTCCTTCTTGGCCATCGGGCGCGCGAACGCGCGCTTGCCGAGCGACTCGGTCGAGATGACGGTGCCGCCGACGCGGGTCACCTCCGCAAGCGCCTTCTCGAGGTTGGCGTTGAGGACGTCGTCCTTCGTGATGCCCACGAAGATGTAAAGCGCATCATACTTCTTCATTATTTAGCCTCCTTCTTGGCACCGGCTTCCTCTTCCTTGCCCTTCTTGATCACTTCGGGAGTCTTCTCGGCCTCGCCGGCCGCGGCGGCGCCGCCGGCTGCGGGCACGTCATCCGGGGCCTTGACGACGGCGACCGGAATCTCTCCGCGGGTGACGATCGACTGCTTGTCGCCGAGCTGAAGGTCGCGGACGAACATCGTCTCATCGACATTGAGCTTGGAGACGTCGATCTCGAACTTCTCGACGATATCCGTCGGCAGGCACTCGACGTCGATCGAACGGAGCGTCTGTTCCAGAACGCCGCCGCCGAGCTTCACGCCGATCGCTTCGCCCACGAGATAGAGCGGAACCGTGACGCGCACCTTCTGGGTGAGCGACACCTCGCTGAAATCCACGTGAATGGGGGTACCCGCCAGGACGTCGTTCTGCATCTCACGCATGAGCGCCGGAACCTCGGTACCATTCATATCCAACGTGACCAACGCCTGCTTGCTGGCATGGCCGCGCATCGCCATCATGAACTCGTGCTGATCGAGCTTGATGAGCTCGACGCCGCCCTTGTTCATCTTCATCACGCTACCCGGGATCTTGCCCGTGCGGCGCAGACGACGGACGGCTCCCGTACCCTGCTCGGTACGCGCCTCCGCCTTGATCTTGATCTGATCCATTCTTCTTAGCCTTTTCTTTGAACCTCGCCTACACTCGCGCACACGCGCTACTCTCGGCGATATTTCAGTAAAGTATATCAAAAAGCGGATGTTTTGGCAACCCCCTCGGAATCGACAATTTTTTTCAGCCATACGAGCGCAACTTCGATCTTATAATAATGGTTGGCGGGATCTACGTTGCACAAACGAAAGTACTCCGCGTAAGAGAGATGGCGCGGCAGTTCCGCGAGGCGAGAGCGCGCGACATCGCGATAGCGCGGCTGGTGCAGACAGGTGACGTTATCGGGAAAGATCGAACGGACGATATCGAAGTCGCGGTCGAGTCCGCCCTCGGTGAAGATTATCGGGTGATCGGAGAGGGCGAGCATGCGCTCGGGAAAGTCGCGCTCGAGAAAATAACGCGGCGTCAGGTTGCGCATTCCGTTCGGCTCGAAGTCGAGCACGATGAGCCGTTCCTTCGAGCGGCAGAGAAAGTCGTTGTAGATGAAGACATCCGCGGGAGCGCTATCGAGCGTCGCGGCGGACATCATAAGCTCGGTGCCGAGCGAGAATCCGCTCCAGATTACGCCGCGGCAGCGTCCGCGCAGTTTCTTCAGCTCCGGCAGAAGCGCGGCGGTCGCGTAGCCGAGATACGAAGTGCCGCGCTCGAGACAGATGCGGGCGATGTCGTCCGGCGGCATTTCGACCATGAGGACCGTGAAGCCGTCCGATTCGAAATGACGGCCCTGCGAATGATAAATCGAGTCGAGCGTCTCGCCCGATCCGCCGATCGCGACGACCGCATGGTCGGCTCGTCTCCCCTCGACGAGCCGGGTCACGAGAAACGGATTCATCGGGGCTGCAGTTTCGACCGCCGCCTTCAGCGTCGCCTTGTCCCCTTCACGCCAGTTCCGCCATTCCTCGACCGACTTCGGCAGCGCCGCTTTTTCCGTGCGCCACGAATCCTTGAGCGCTTCGAGCTGCGGCGAAGCAACTGCGGCAAGAACGCCGACTAGCACACAGAGAATCAATATCGCTTTCATTCACCTACACCCCGATTGAATCAGTCGGAAAATTTTCAAGTCTTCATTCGGCGATAACAAAGGCGGCGAAACAGCACCAGAGCCGTTTCGCCGCCATTGCCGATCTTTCAGATCCCGGGGGAGAACTTACTTCTTGAAGCTCTCTTCGACCGCGACGGCGACGGCGACGGTGGCGCCGACCATCGGGTTGTTGCCCATGCCGATGAGGCCCATCATCTCGACGTGCGCCGGCACCGAGGAGGAGCCCGCGAACTGCGCGTCGGAGTGCATGCGGCCCATGGTGTCGGTCATGCCGTACGAAGACGGACCGGCGGCCATGTTATCGGGGTGAAGCGTACGGCCGGTGCCGCCGCCCGAAGCGACGGAGAAGTACTTCTTGCCGTTCTCGATGCACCACTTCTTGTAGGTGCCGGCGACCGGATGCTGGAAGCGGGTCGGGTTCGTCGAGTTGCCGGTGATGGAGACGCCGACGTTCTCGAGCTTCATGATCTCGACGCCTTCCGGGACATTGTCGGCGCCGTAGCAGTTGACGGCCGCGCGCGGACCCTTGGAGAACGCCTTGCGCTCGGTGACTTTCACCTTCTCGGTCTTGTTGTTGAAGACCGTCTTCACATAGGTGAAGCCGTTGATGCGCGAGATGATGTACGCCGCATCCTTGCCGAGACCGTTGAGGATCACGCGGAGGTTGGTCTTGCGGACCTTGTTCGCGTTGAGGGCGATCTTGATCGCGCCTTCCGCCGCCGCGAAGGACTCGTGACCGGCGAGGAACGCGAAGCATTCGGTCGCGTCATCGAGCAGCATCGCGCCGAGGTTGCCGTGACCGCGGCCGACCTGACGGTT
>R11__coassemble_835_pt1 | contig 18785 bp, 20 predicted proteins | sample R11__metabat2_low_PE_023 | metagenome-assembled genome bin R11
GGCAGATACCTCGTCCACGGCTCGATAGGCGACTGCGGGACGACCGGACGGAAGCTCGTCGCCGACTTCTACGGCGGGAACTCGAAGATCGGCGGCGGCTCGCCGTGGGGCAAAGACCCGACGAAGGCGGATGTGTCGCTCAACATCCTCGCGCGCATGAAGGCGCTCGAGTACCTGAAAGCGCACGATCTCCGCGAGGTGCAGTGCGCGATCAGCTGCTGCATCGGGCGTCCGGAAATCCGTGTCACCTACTTCGACGGATCGAATGCGCTCCTCGAGACGGTTACCGAAGAGGAACCGCCGGAACACATCATCGAGCGCCTCGGGCTTCGTTATCCTCACTACGCCGCTTGCTGCGCTCGCGGCTTGTTCGGATACGAGGGGTGAGATGGTGAGAGGAAGAGGTGGTGAGATGGAGAGGTCTTCTCACCTCCTCACCTTCTCACCCCCTCACCTCTCTCAGCGCGAAGTGGCCCTTGGTCACGAGCTTGAAGCGGGCGTCGGCGCCTTTGGCCTTGATCTCGCGGACGATCGCGGAGTAGAGTGTCTGCTCCGGGGTCTTCCCCGAGGTCGGGGTCCAGAGACCACGCTCTTTGGTAAGCTCGATCATGCGCTTGCAGTTGAGCGGCTCGTCGCTCTCCTTGAGAACGGCGATCGCCGCGCTCATGAGCGAGAGCTTCTTCTCGGTCTCGTTCGTGGTGGCGGTTTTCTTCTTTCCGGCCATGGTTACCTCCTGTTTTGGTTTGACGGGAGACATATTGCCGTAATCCGTCCGCAATAGCAAGCGGGTATTTGAAAATTTTTCGGGAGGCGTTTATGGAACTCAACGTGCCGCCGATGAACAAGGCGCAATTCATTCAGGTGATGCAGCATTACGGATGCCGCTCGATCACGGAGGAGAAACTCGAAGAACACATCGCCGCGGGTGCGCCGGTCAACGAGGACGGCTCGATCAACATCGTGAACTTCACCGCGTGGATACTGAAGGAACTCTGCCATGCCGAATAACACCCAGCTGAAACTCTCGAAACTCAAGCCGACCGAGGTCGTCAAGGTCGTCAATTCGACCGCGCTTGGAACGGTCATCGGCAACTCGCAGGTCTACCGCCACTTCGAACAGGGCGGATTCCGCATCGCGAGCAGCGACGACGAGCGGTGCATCAACCTCGGAAAGTACTGCGCGTGGCTCATCGACCAGCTCGCCGCGCAGGCGAACAACGCGGGAGGAATGCGCTCCTACGAGGAACGCCGCGAGGCCGCACGGCAGGCACTCATGGAGCAGTCCCTCGCAGGGCGCGATATCGGGGAACTCCCGGAGGTCGAGGATGCGGCGCGCAAGGAAGCGTGCAAGCACAACTTCAAGCTCTTCTGCGAGACCTACTTCCCCGAAGTGTACCAGCTCGAATGGTCCGACGACCATCTGCGGGCGATCGCGAAGATCGAGAAAGCCGTTCTAAAAGGCGGACTTTTCGCCCTCGCGATGAGCCGCGGCAGCGGCAAGAGCTCGCTAACCGAGACCGCGGCGATCTGGGCGATGCTGTACGGACACCGCGAATTCGTGATGCTGATCGGCGCGAGCGAATCCGCCGCGCTTGAAATCCTCGACTCGATCAAGACCGAACTCGAGGTGAACGAGCATCTCTCCGCCGATTTCCCCGAGGTGTGCTACCCAATCGCGGCCTTGGACGGCATCGCGAACCGCTGCGCGGGACAGCTCTATCGCGGCGAACGCACACGCATCACCTGGACCTCGAACGAGATTGTGCTTCCGACGATCAAGGGTGCCGCGTCATCGGGCGTGATCGTCCGGGTTGCAGGGATCACGGGCCGCATCCGCGGCATGAAGTACAAGAAGCCGGACGGAAGGACGATCCGTCCGGAGTTCGTCGTCATCGACGATCCGCAGACTTCCGAGTCCGCGGGCTCGATGGAGCAGACCCGGAAGCGCGTCCGTGTGCTTGCGGGCGATATTCTGGGCCTCGCGGGGCCGGGAAAGAAAATATCGGGCATCATGCCCTGTACCGTGATCCGTCCCGGCGACATGGCAGAGCAGATCCTCGACAAATCGAAGCATCCCGAGTGGAACGGCGAGCGGTGCAAGATGCTCTACCAGTTCCCGAAGAACGAGGATCTCTGGAACCACTACGCGGATCTCCGCGCCGATGAACTGCGCGAGAGCGGCACATTCGAAAAGGCAACCGCCTTTTACGCCGAGCACCGCGCGGAAATGGACGAAGGCGCGGTCGTATCGTGGCCCGCGCGGCACAATTACGACGAAATCTCCGCCGTCCAGCACGCGATGAACCTGAAACTCACGGATGAGGCGGCGTTCTACGCGGAGTATCAGAACGATCCGCTCCCTGAAGACCTCGGTACGGAAGAACAGCTCACCGTCGACGGAATCGTCAACAAGCTGAACGGACACTCCCAGTGCGGCGTTCCGGTTTCGGCGAACCACCTCACGATGTTCATCGATGTGCAGAAGACGCTCCTCTTCTACGTAGTCTGCGCTTGGGATGACGATTTCACCGGCTATGTCGTCGATTACGGAGCGTGGCCGGACCAGCGGCGGCGTTATTTCGTCCTCTCGGACGCGAATCCGACGATGCAGTCGAAGTTTTCGCACGCCGGACTCGAGGGCTGCATCTACGGCGGACTCAAGACGCTCACCGAGGACTACCTCTCGCGCGAGTTCACCCGCGATGACGGCGCGGCGATGAAGATCGAGCGGTGTCTCATCGACGCGAACTGGGGTCAGTCGACCGATGTCGTCTACCAGTTCTGCCGCGAATCGCAGTACGCGAACGTGATCCTCCCGTCGCACGGCAAGTACATCGGCGCGAGTTCGAAACCGATGAGCGAGTACAAGAAAGCGGCGGGCGACCGGGTCGGACACAACTGGCGGATGCCGAACATCCGCGGGAAACGCGCCGTGCGGCATGTCATCTTCGACACCAACTACTGGAAGAGTTTCATCGCGAGCCGGCTCCTCACCTCGATGGGCGACCGCGGCTGTGTTTCGCTGTGGGGACGCGAGACCGAGCGCCACATGCTCTTCGCCGAACACTTGACCGCCGAGTACCGGGTGAAGACCGAGGGGCGCGGCAGGCGGGTCGACGAGTGGAAGATGCGCCCGGAAGCACACGACAACCACTGGTTCGACGGCATAGTCGGCTGCGCCGTCGCCGCGTCGATGTCCGGCTGCGTCCTGGAGGGAACCGACAAAAGCACATCAGGCAGTAAGCCAAAGGTCAAAGTGAAGCTGTCGGAGCTGAGAAAAATAAAAAGATGATGCGTGAAAAAACGCTCCAAGTTTTTCCGTAAAGATAGGGTGAGGGGGAAGGATGCGGGTAAAGGAGGTAAGGCCTATGCGATACGGTAGCGTGTGCAGCGGGATCGAAGCCGTATCAGTGGCATGGAAACCGCTCGGCTGGAACTGTGCGTTTGTTGCGGAAGTGGCAGGCTTCGCGCGCACGGTTCTGGCCGAGCGGTGGCCGGATGTGCCGAATCTCGGCGATTTCACCAAGATAACGCCGGAACAGGCAGGTCCCATCGATCTGCTCGTCGGTGGCACACCGTGCCAGCCGTTCAGCCGCGTAGGCCTGCGGAAAGGACTTGAAGATGAAAGAGGCAACCTCGCGCTTGAGTTTGCGCGACTTTGTTATCGCTCGAATGCCCGTTGGGTGGTTTGGGAAAACGTCAGCGGTGTACTCACGAGCGGGAAAGGAGACGATTTTGCCGCCTTCCTATCGCTCCTCGCCGGATGGGACGTCAAACCTCCCGCCGACGGCAGGTGGCGCAAGGCCGGAATCGTCGCCGGAGCCCCCGGATGCATCAGCGTGGGCTGGCGAGTGCTGGACGCTCGATATACCCGAGTGGAACAATTTCCGCGGGCGGTCCCGCAGCGAAGGAAGCGTGTCGTCCTTGTCGGATATCTTGGAGACTGGGAACGTGTCGCGCGAGTACTCTTTGACGGAGAAATGTGCGGCGGGGATACTCCGCCGGTCGTCGCAGCGGGGCGAAAAGCTGCCCGAGACGCTAAAAGAAGCGCTCGAGCGGCAATCCCGCTCGACCTCACCAACCTCGACGGACGGGTGAAACACCTGCCGGGGAAGTGTTACGACGAGGCGGAATCAGCCGCCTACACGATCACGATGCGCCGTCCGAGCGGCGTGTGCGTCGATGGTGTCGCCCGGATGCTGACGCCGCTCGAATGCGAGCGCGCGATGGGCTTCCCGGACGGCTACACCGCCGTCGCCTGGCGCGGACGCGACAAGGAACACACGCCGAAATGGTCCCGCTACAAGGCGCTCGGCAACTCGATGTGCGTCAATGTCATGGCGTGGATCGGCGAGAGAATCGATAAAGTCGAAAAGGAAACACACGATGGATGACAAGGAACTTGAAGAGCTGACCGAGAAGATGCTCGCGCAGCCGAAGATCGTCGAAGTCGACGGTCAGAAAGTCGAGAATCAGTCCGTCGGCGATCTTATCGAAGTCGCGAAGTACTTCGCCTCCAAACAGGCGACGAGTGGCAGCAAGTGTCCGCTCCGGATCACCCGGATGCGTGCAGGAGGATCGCTATGTTGAATTGGCTCACGAGAAAAGAGCGATCGCGCCCCTTGCGGGCCGTCGGTCGCTGGTTCCGCGCCCGTTTCGACGCGGCGCAGACGACGAAGGACAACGCGCGGCACTGGTCGCAGGCGGAATTCCTCTCTGCGGACGCCGAGGCGGACACCGCGACGCGCAAAATCTTGCGAACACGCGCCCGCTACGAGGTGCAGAACAACTCCTACGCGCGCGGCATCGTCTCGACGATCGCGAACGATACGGTGGGAACCGGACCGAGGCTGCAGGTTCTCTTTGACGACGACCGGCTCTGCGAGGAACTCGAACACGATTTCTCGGTCTGGGCGAAACGCGTCCACCTCGCCTCGAAGCTGCGGACGATCCGCAAGGCGCTCTGCCAGGACGGCGAGGCGTTTGCGATACTCGCGCAGAATCCGAATTTGAAATCGAACGTGAAGCTCGACATACGGCTCGTCGAAGCCGACCGGGTTACGGATGACAAACTAAATGACGACGACAGCTCCGTTGACGGCATCACGTTCGATTCTTTTGGGAATCCGAAAAGCTACAAGGTGCTGAAAAGCCATCCGGGCGGAACGGACAATTTCGGCTCGGATGCGATGATCGTACCGGCGTCGAACATGATCCATGTGTTCCGCCACGACCGGCCCGAGCAGCACCGCGGCATTCCGGAGATCACGAGCGCCTTGCCGCTCTTCGCACACCTGCGGCGGTTCACGCTCGCAGTGGTGACGGCGGCGGAGGCGGCCGCCGATTTCGCGGGCGTCCTCTACACCGACGCCCCGGCGAACGGCGAGGCCGATTCCGTCGAGCCGATGGATTCGATCCAGCTCGAGCGGAATATGCTCCTCACCATGCCGGGCGGCTGGAAGATGGCGCAGGTCGATCCGAAACAGCCGGTCACGACCTACGCGGAGTTCAAGCACGAGATACTGAATGAGATCGCGAGGTGTCTTTCGCTTCCGTACAACATCGCGGCGTGCAACTCGTCCGGCTACAACTACGCGTCCGGACGCCTCGACCACCAGACTTACTACAAGTCCATCGCGGTCGACCGCTCGACGATCGAGGAAATGGTGCTTGATCCGATCCTCGAGATGTGGCTCACGGAATGGCGGCTCGTCCGCAAGCGCGACATCGACGCGTGCGACTGCCATCACGTGTGGTTCTGGGACGGACATGAGCATGTCGACCCCCAGAAGGAAGCGAACGCACAGTCCGCCCGCCTTCAGTCGCGCACGACGAGTCTTCAGACCGAGTACGCGCGTCAGGGGAAGGACTGGGAGACGGAGCTGAAGCAGATCGCGAAAGAAAAGAAGCTGATGGAAAAGCTCGGTATCGCCCCGGAAGAGGCCGATCCGATGCACAAACAGGGATTCGAAGAAGATGAAGAGTGAATTTCTTGAAATCACCGCCGCCTCGGGCGGCAAGAAGCCGGCCGTCAAAGGCCTCGCCTACTCGGGCGGGAAGATGCGCCTCGGAGGCTGGAGCCGCGCGGTCGTCGTCGACCTTTCGGGAATGACCGTTCCGGAGAGCGTGCCCCTCCTCGCGAACCACGAGAACCACACGGCGTGCCGCGTGGGCGTCGTCGCGGCGCGGGTCGAGGACAATATGCTCAACATTTCCGGCGAGATCGTCGGCGAAGGCGAACTCGCCGACGCGATCGTATCGCAGGGCAAGGCGGGAGCCGACTGGCAGCTCTCCATCGGAGCCGAAGTCGAAGCCGCAGAGCTGGTACAGGAAGGCAGGCGCACCGTCAACGGGGTCGAACACGAAGCCCCGTTCTACCATGTCACGAAGTCAACCCTCCGCGAAGTGTCCGTGGTCGCGGTGGGAGCCGATAAGGCGACTCACATGCAGGTCACGGCAAAACTCGAACTGAAAGGAAATTCCATCATGGAACCTGAAGTCAAGAAAGAACCGGCGAAGCCCGAAGTCAAGGCCGCCGATCCGGCTCCCGCCGAGCCGAAGAACATCGAAGCCGCCGCCAAGGTGGACGCGGAGGAGGTCGCGCAGGCCGCGGTCAAGGCCGAACGCGAACGCGTCGGCATGATCAAGAAGGTCTGCAACGGCGAATTCCCGGAGATCGAGGCGAAGGCCGTCTCCGAGGGCTGGGGCAAGGATCAGATCAACGAGGCCGTTCTCGCCGCGTACCGCGCCAAGCAGCCGGTCGCCGACATCGGCTTCACGATCAAGAAAGGAACCGAAGTGAACGCGAAGCATCTCGAAGCCGCGCTCTCGCTCCGCGCCGGTATCGACGGCGACACGCTCGCGAAGTCGATGGGCGAGGAGACGGTCGAGGCCGCGATGAAGGACATGGATATGCCGCTTCGCAGCGTCCTCGCCGAGTGCATGCGCCTCGAGGGGATGAGCGTTCCGCGCTCCTTCGACAACGACGCCATCAAGGCCGCGTTTTCGACGGTGTCGCTTCCGGGCATTCTCTCGAATGTCGCGAACAAGAAGCTCCTCCAGGCGTACAACGCCCAGCCGATCATCGCGACGAAGCTCTGCACCACGGGCGACCTCACCGACTTCAAGGAGAACGAGCGCTTCCGCCTCACCGATGTCGGCGACCTCACTCCGATCGGCGCGGACGGCGAGATCAAGGACAGCGCGCTCACCGAAGAGAACGCGAAGAACCAGCTCGACACCTACGCGAAGAAGTTCTGTCTTACGCGCAAGATGATCATCAACGACGATCTCGGCGCGTTCCTCAAGGTTCCGACCGCGATGGGCAACCGCGCCGCGCGTCTCGTCGACCAGCTCTTCTTCAAGCGGCTCATGTCGAACCCGACCTGCGTCGACGGCAAGGCGCTCTTCTCGACCGGACACAGGAACCTGCTTTCCGGAGCCAATTCCGCGCTTTCGGCAGATTCGCTCAAGAAGGCGATTCAGATGTTCATCGACCAGACGGACGCCGACGGCCAGCCGATTTCGGTCGAGCCCTCGATCCTGCTCGTCCCGACGGCATTGAAGCACCTCGCGATCGAGCTTACTCGCGGCGCGACGCTCATGATGTCGGGCGGCACGGAGAATACGATCCGTCCCGCGATCAATGTCCTCGCGGACGAGAACCTCTCGATCGTCTCCTCGCCGTACCTCGGGAACAAGAACTATCCGAACTACTCGGAAGCTTCCTGGTACCTCTTCGGCAAGCCCGGCACGGTCGATACCTTCGAAATCGGCTATCTCAAGGGCAAGCGCACGCCCACCGTGGAGCGCGGCGATCTCGACTTCAATGTCCTCGGCGTCTGGTTCCGCGTGTACTTCGACATCGGCATCCGTGAGCAGGATCACCGCGGCATGGTCAAGGCGGTCGGCTCCGCATCCTAAGCGAAAGGAGAAAACACATGAAAGCACGTTACTATCAGCGCGGCGAATCTATCGACTACACTCCCGAAGCGGATGTGGCGGCGGGCGATGTCGTCCGGCTCGGAAAGCTCGTCGGGGTCGCGAAGCTCGACATCAAGGCGGGCGAGCTCGGCGCACTCGCGCTGACGGGCGTCTACGAGATCGCGAAGGCGTCGGATGTCGAGTTCACCGCCGGTGAGCTCGTCGCCTACAACGGCACTACCGGCGAGGTGGTGAAGACCGGCACCTTCGGGGCTACCGGCTTCGGGTACTGCATTGCCGATTACCCGGCAGGCACGCTCACGGCGCACGTCCGGCTTGCGCAGGGGCTCGACTAAATGGGCATGATCCGCGACGGAATCGCGGCGATGCGGGATATCCAGTTCGATGCGCTCGACGAGGAGGTCCTGTACCGCCGCGCCGACGGAATCGAGACGGATATCCTCGCGGTTCCGGGGCGGACCGTATTCCAGACTCACAACGAGTACGGACAGTGGGTGCGGCTCGAGACGCGGGACTTCCTCGTCCGGGCCGCCGACATGGAGTCCGACCCGGTCGCGGGCGAGGAGATAATGTTCGACGAGCGGACATACGAAATCCTCGCCCCGAACGGCGAGCCGTGCTGGCGCTGGAGCGATCCGTTCCACACCGTCAGGCGCATCCACACGAAGCTCACGGGAGGTGAATCATGAGCGAACTTCAACTGGGCGACATGCCGCCGGGCAACGCCGAGCTCTGGGAGAATGTCACGCACGCACGGATGGATATCGCCGAGCTGAAAGGCATGATCAAGATGCACTTCAAGGACGGCGTTCACCACAATCCGCCATGCGCCACGGCTGAGGGCCTTCAGAAGACCCTCCACGCGGCGATGGGATCGGCGATAATCGCGCTTCTCTCGGCGGTCGGATGCTTGATCATCGAGCTTGTGAGGTTCACCCATGGCTGACATCATCAAACTCGCGAAAGCGGTCGCGGCGGAAATCTCAGTCCCCGGCGAGGCCGAAGTGTGCTACGCGCCCGAATTCGACCTCAAGGGACTCAAGGATCTGAAGGTCGTCGTCGTTCCCTCCGGACTCGAGATGAAACCCATCTCGAGGACCGCGAGCGAGGACACGATGCACATTCAGATCGGGGTGCTGAAGCGCTGCACCGAGGACGACGTCGTCGACCTCGTGAACACGGTGATCACGATCGGACGCGGCTTCCTCGACCGCAGGATCGAGGGGGCGGTGTGCACGGACGTCAGATACAATCCGCTCTATTCGCCCGAACACCTGCGCGAACGCCGACAGTTCACCGGCGTCGTCGAGCTCGTGTTCAAATCGGTCTATTCGCCGTGAGAACGGAGATCGAATTCGACGCGGACGGACTCGTCGCGCGTGTCGCGAAGGCGTCGGTCGATGTTCTCCGCCGCATGGGCGCGTACGTCCGCACCGTGGCGCGCCGCAAGGTCAAGCCGGGCAAGGACCCGTCCGCGCCCGGGACGCCGCCGCACAGCGGCACGGGCGCCCTGAAGCGGGGCATCCTCTTCGGGCTTGAAAAGGAGCGCCGTTCGGTCGTGATCGGTCCGGCCTTCCGCTTCGTCGGAGAGTCTATGTCCGCGCACGAGTTCGGCGGCGGATACCGCAGGGAGCGGTATCCGAAACGGCCTCTCATGGGGCCGGCATTGAAGGAATCGGTTCCGCGTCTGTCCAGGTTCTGGCTGGACGCGGTCAAATGAAAGGCGGAAAACGCAAATGGCATACAAACTTGGTCTCGACGCGAAGCTGTTCCACGGAGCGGCAGGATCGAAGGCGTCGACGGAAATGAAGAACGTGAAGGACGTCACGCTGAACCTCGAAACCGGCGAGGCGGACATCACCACCCGCGCGGCTGAGGGCTGGCGCATCACCGCCGCGACCCTCAAGGAGGCGTCGGTGGAGTTCGAAATGGTGTGGGACACCGAAGACTCGGGGTTCACCGCGATCCAGAACGCGTATTTCAACAACTCGGCGATCTCGCTCTTCGTCTCCGACGGCGCGGGAAGCGGGCTTGACGCGGACTTCGTCGTCACCTCGTTCTCGCGCTCCGAGCCGCTCGAGGAGGCGCTCACGGTGTCCGTCACGTGCAAGCCGACGCTCGTTTCGCGCGCCCCGCAGTGGTCGAGCGGTTCGTGACCGGTCGCATCGCCCCGCGCCGCATGAGGCGCCGCGGGGCGTCTCAACAGGAAAGGAAATGACAGATGAAGTGCTTCAAGGACAGAAAAGAAAGAGTCTGGGAGATCGAGCTCAACGTGCACGCGATGAAGAGAATCCGCGCCGCGCTCGGGGTCGATCTCGTGAACGTGATTACCCTCGACAGGGACGGCGCGGTGAAGATAGACCTCGTCGAGCGCATAGCGAACGATCCGTGTCTTCTCGTGGACATTCTCTGGGTTATAGTCGAGGCGCAGGCGAGGGAGCGCGGCGTCACCGACGCCGATTTCGGCTCCTCGCTCGGGGGCGATGCGATAACCGGGGCGACCGCGGCGTTTCTCGACGAGCTCGTCGATTTTTTCCCCGGGGCGAAGCGCCTCTTCCTCAAGAAGGCCGTGGAGGTCGCGAGGAAGTACAGCACGGAGGCGGAGACGGCTCTCGGCAGGGCGCTGGAAAACCCGGAACTCGACCGGATGATCGCGGAATCGATCGCCTCGTCAGCGAGTTCGCGGGCATCCTCGGAATCGACCCCGGAAAGTACACCCTCCGCGAGCTGATGTGGATGGTCGAGGGGCGCGGCAGGTTCGAATGGAACCGGACCGCGTCCCTCATGGCGCTCGCGGTGAACCTGATGCGCGACCCGCGCAGGGGGGGCGCCGCGAGGGCGGACGACTTCAATCCGTTCGCGGAGAGGAGGAAGACGCCGGTCCTCAGGGGGAAGGCGATGCTGTCCGCTTTGAAGGCGGCGTTCATCAAGGAGAAGTGAAATGGCGGCGAATGCGAACATAAGAGCCGGACGCGCGTACGTCGAGGTCACGGCGGAGACCTCGAAGCTCAGGGCGTCGCTCGGCGAGGCCGAGTCGAAGCTGAAGAACTTCGGAAAGTCCTGCCAGAGCCTCGGGCGCGAGATGGCCGCGCTCGGAGGCGTCCTTTCGCTCCCGTTCGCGTTCGCGGAGAAGTCCTTCGCCGGGTTCGACGACAGGATGCGCCTTGTGCAGGCCGTGACCTCGTCTGCCGGCGAGGAGTTCGAGTCGCTCACCAGGACCGCGCAGCGGCTCGGGCGCGAGACCTCGTTCACGGCCCAGCAGGTCGCGGACGGCATGATCGCCCTCGGGCGCATGGGCTTCGACTCGTCCGAGATCAAGAACGCCATCAAACCCGTCCTCTCGCTTTCGCGCGCCACCGGGACGGAACTCGCCGAATCCGCAGACATCGCCGCGAACTCGCTCCGTATGTTCGGACTCGCGGCCTCGGACACGGCCTCGGTCGCGGACACCCTGACGGCGACCGCTAACGGCTCGGCGCAGACCCTCACGGATCTCTTCGAGGGGCTCAAGATGGCAGGCCCCCAGGCCGCGGCGGCGGGCGAGAGCCTCTCCGAGGTGTGCGCCTCCCTCGGCATCATGGCGAACATGGGCATCAAGGGCTCGCTCGCCGGAACCGCGCTCCGCAAGGCGTACGTCCAGTTCGCGAACGCGGACGTGCAGGGCGTCCTCCGCTCGGTAGGCGTGGAGGCGACGGACGCGAACGGAAATCTCCGCACGATGGCCGCCGTGATGCGCGACATCGCCGCCGCCTCGAAGAAGATGCCGACCGCCGAGAGGCTCTCGTTCATGCAGGAGGTGTTCGACATCCGCGGCATGATGTCGGGCCTCTCGCTCGCGGGGAACATCGATGAGCTCGACTCGTTCCTCGCGAAGCTCCGCGACGTGTCGGGGCAGGCCGACGAGACGGCCCGCGCGATGGACGCGGGGATCGGCGGCTCGTTCCGCCTCTTCCAGAGCGCGGTCGAAGGCGCGATGAACGCCGCGGGAGAGGCGCTGTCGTCGACCCTGCAGCCGATGGCGGCGAGGATCACGGCGGTCGTCAACTCCTTCACGAAGTGGATAGAGGCGAACAGGGGGCTCGTCGTCTCGATCGCCTCGACGGTCGCCGGTGTCGGCGCGTTCGGCGTCGCGCTCTTCACGATCGGCACGGCCTCGCGCGTCCTCTCGGGCGCGCTGGGGCTCGTCACCGGGACGATGTCGGCTGCGCCGGGCGTCTTCTCCGCGCTCGTCGGAAAGGGCATCCTCGTCGGCAACTCGTTCTCGCTCATGGCGCGGGCGTTCGCCGACTACCGGAACGCCGCGATCCCGGCGATGGTGGGGACGTCGAAGCTCCTCGCCGCCCTGAACCTGCCCATCGACTCGCGGGCGAAGCAGATCGCCGCGGGACTTGTCCTCATGTCGAACGCCGAGACGGCTGCGGTCGCGAAATCGGCAATCGCGGCGAGGTTCTCGGCGGTCGCAGGCGCCCTGCGGAGCCTGAACACCGCGACAATAGCGGCGACGGTCTCGGCCAAGGCGCACGCCGCCGCGGAGACCCTCACCGGCCTGGCCGCAAAGGCCGCCGCGGCGGCCCACGCGGCCTTCGCGGCGGTGAGCGGGGCGCTCACCCTCGCGCACGCGAAGGCCGCGGCAGGGGCGGCGGCGGCGGGCGCGGCGAACGTCGCGCTCGCGGCGACGACGAAGGTCGTGGCCGCGGGCTATCTCGCGGCCTCCGCCGCCGCGACCGCGTTCTGCGCCATTCCTATCACGTGGATTCTCGTCGCGGTGGCGGCGGCGCTCGCGGGGACGTGCGCGTACATGGCCTCGGCCACGAAGCACACGGCGGAGCTCTCGGACGAGATGACGAAACTGCGCGAGAAGGGCGACCGGCTCCGCGAGACGGACGAGATGCGCATGGAGCGGCTCGCGCAGCTCGCCGGGAAGGAGAAGCTCTCCAACGCGGAGATGGACGAGGCGGAGCGGCTTTCGACGCAGCTCGGGGCGAGGTACGGCGACCTCGGAATCTCCGTCGACCGCGCCGCGGGCTCGATCTCGATGGCGGCGGACGCGCAGAACCGCTTCAACGAGGCCATGAAGGCGCAGGCCATCATGCAGATCGAGGCGGAGATCGAGGAACTGCGGAAGAACGCGCGCGAACTCGCCGAGGAAAACGAATCGCTGTGCGGCTTCTGGGCGAATGCGTGGAACGCGATCACGTTCCGGTCGGACAAGGCGACCGAGGACATAAAGGCGAACGGCGAAAAACAGATCGCGGTCATGGAGAGGATCGGAGAGGCGGAAAAGCGGCTCGCGGCCATCCGGGGCGGCGACCGCGACGCTCTTTCCGGGGTGAAGTCGGAAAAGGACAGGCTCGCCGAGAAGGTCGAAGCGGGGAGGACCGAGCGCGCGAGCACCCGGTCCGAGGCGGAGAACGCCGCGAACAAGGCCGCGGAGATCGAGAGGAGGCTCGCGCGCGAACAGCGCACGGAGCTTCAGAACGAGATAAGCGACATAGTCGAGCTCCGGGACGAGTACAAGGCGCTCCTGAAGACAGTCCTTTCCTTCGAGAAGTCGAAACGGGACAGGGACGGGGCGAGGATAGCCGATCTCGAAAGCCGTCTCGCCGGGGCGGATGCGGTAGCCGAGAGGCGCGTCGCGGCGGCCAACGCGCGAGCGCGGCGGAAGTTCGAGGACGAGGCGGCGGATCTCCGGTCCGGATTCGACGAAACGGAGAAGGACATCTTGCGGCGGCGGGCGGAGGGCGAGACCGACCGCAGTGTGGAGACGGCGCTTAAGACCGATCCCGCAAAGGGGATGAAGATGCTCGAGGCGCTCGTCTCCGAGGCGAAACTCTCCGCAGGCCGTTTCAGGGCGGAGTTCGAGCGGGCGCTCGCGGACGCGAAGTCTGACGGTGCGATCTCGGACGACGAGCGGGGGCGGATCTCGGACGCGCAGAGCGCCTACTCGCTCGCCGAGGGGCTTGTCGACCGGTACGCGGCGAAGCTCCGCTCGGCGCAGGAGGAGACGCGGAAGCGCGCCGACGGCGTGAAGCCGCAGGGGACCTTCTACGCGAAGGCGGCGGAGAACCTCCGCGGCGACATGATGGAGCAGCGGATGTTCCAGACCCAGCAGGAAATCGAAAGACACACGAAGAAGGCGGCGGAGCTCCTCAAGGACATGGGCTCCGGCGCTTCTCTCACATTCAAATGAGGAGGACTGAACATGGAGGTCACAGTGGAAGAGGCGTATTCGGAATTCGACCAGACGATCGATTCCGAGGGAAACGTCGTCAGAATCGAAATCCCCTACATCGTGTTCGGGGCGAAGGACGAGGACGAAGCGCTTGAGAGCGCGAGAAAGACCGCGTCGGACAGGGAGGTCTCGGGGATGATCCTCGACCGCGTGGAGATGGACGAGCGCAAGGGCGAGACCACGTGGAAGGTCAAGGCGGTGTTCGCCGACGACGGAACCTCGACCTCCGAGGAGGACGAGGGCTTCTTCGCCTTCGACACCGGCGGCGGGACGATGCACCGCAACAGCTCCATTCATACGCGCTCGAAATATCCGGAGGAAGCGCCGGACTTCAACGGCGCCATCGAGGTGGACAACGAGGGGAACGTGAACGGCGTCGACGTCACGATGCCGCTCTTCAACTTCAGCGAGACGCACACGATGAAAGGCTCCGTCGTCACCGCGGCGTACAAGAAGAAGGTCGCGGAGCTTACCGGCACGGTGAATGCGTCCTCGTTCCGCGGGTTCGATTCGGGAGAGGTGCTGTTCCTCGGCGCCTCCGGCGAAAAGCGCTCGGAGAAAAAGGACGCCCCGTGGGAGATAACCTTCCGCTTTTCGGTCTCGCCCAACCAGGAGTCGCTAAAGGTTGGGGACATCACGGTGTCGAAGAAGTTCGGCTGGGACTACCTGTGGACGCGGTACGCCGATCAGGTGTCGTCCACCGGGAAGAACATCGTCAAGAAGCCGACCGCCGTGTACATCGAGCAGGTGTATCCCGCCGGTGATTTCGACGGGCTAGGAATCTGAAGCGGAAAATCCGCGAGGTGATGCGTCATGACTTTGCTGACTCACTGGTCGGGGTTTCGTTTTCGCGGATTAGCCGAAGCACCTCAACGTTACTTCCCGACGGCGCAACTACTTGCGGGTATCCTCAGGTTCGTACTTTCCCCGCTGTTGCTCGCATGCGGGACATTGTATCAAAAATCGTCGCGGAAAAACAGAGGGAAAATCTGAAAAATGGAAAAGGTCATATCCGGAGAGGCGGTTTCGATAAAGGCGTCGACGTGGAACTCCTTCATCGACGCGGCTGTCTATGTGAAGAACCGCAGCGGCGGCGCCGTGGGGAGGGGTCTCGGATCGGGTACCGGCTTCGGAATCGTGCTCGTGAAGAACACGACGGATGAAACTATCCAGCGATTCGGCGCGCTCGTCCTTTCCGGCGTCTGCATCACTCCAGAAAAGAACGAGGACGAGTTCGTCTCCTGCGTCCCCGCCTTCCGCGGCGTCGCGATGACGGCGTCCCTCGAGGGAAGACCGTTCGGAATACTGCTCGAACCCGCCGAAAAGGACGCGATCGTCCGGGCCATGGTTCTCGGAGTCACTCCGGCGAGCGTCGAAATAAAATCGGAGGCGGACGGATACGCCGCTCCAAAGGCGATGTCGGAGACGGGGGAGCTCGAAAGCACGGGTTCCGGCTTCGCGCGGATTCTCTGGGCCGAACCCGGGACGGGGACGAAATGGTGCCTTCTCCTGCTCGGCGGCGGGAGCGGAGGAGCAGCCGACAACGGCTGCTGGAGGATCGCGACGGAGACCCGCGAGGTCGAAGGCGGCGAGGAGGGCGAGACGGAGGTAGTGCATGTTTTCGAAAACCAGTACATCCTCTCCGGCGAGATCATGACCGAGTGCAGCCTGCCGACCACGCTCGAGGATCTCGGCGTGATCGATCCCGAAGACGAGGAAGCCGGTGACAGACGGCATTGCATCTGCCTCAAGATCTCCGGCGACGGCGCGGTGTCGGTGACATCCTACGACGTGAGGGACGAGGCCGGCGAGTTCGCGAAGGACCAGAGGGATCTGACGAAGGTAGTAAGGCCAATTTACATAGTCGACGGTTTCGGCTCCATCGTCACGGATCTCAGGAACGCGCCGCATATCCAGATGACGGAAACGGGACTTACTATGGAATCCGAGGAGGAAATAGACATATGATGACGCTGCTTCTGATCGCGTCCCTGCACACGGCGGGGGAATGGGTGTATTTCACCGGAATGGGGAGACTGCCGGAGGAGGTCTCCGGCGCCGCGGTCTACGACACCGTCGACCCGGCTGAAAAGGAACTCCGGGCCACCACCAACGTGACGGCGGCGGTGTGGAGCTGCATCGACGGCGCGCTGGAGCGCTGGGGGTCACGGTACGGGCACTACGACCCGTATGCGGGCGACCGGTCGTCGTGCGACTGGTATCTCCCCGATAAATACGCCTGGCCCTGGGCAAGGACGAACGACACCAGCCGCTTCATCTTCGATTACACGCTCACGCACCGGGAGATATATCCCAGGTACGGCGAGACCAACACGGTGAAATACACATACAATCCGCTCCAGGACGCGCGCGACATCCTCCGTTCGGTCGCCAACGACGGAGATGTATATTTCGCGTCGTCGCGATGGACCTCGAATCCTCTCCCGCCGGAGTTCGAATGGACGCGGAACGGCCTGATGGACGACCTTCTGCCGGGGCTCTACACGCCCGGCGTGATGTCGTGGTTCAACGAGTGCGCCTACGACGGATCGAACCACTGGAAGAATGTCAAAGGGAAGGATGGGCGGTGGCTCGCGGAATGGGCGCGGTACCGGTTCTCCTGGGGCGATTTCGAGCTTTCTGCTGCCACGGTGAAGGCCATCGAAGACGCGAAGACACCGCTCCGCTGCGACGACGAAGGGCTCATCGCCGGAGGAAGGACGGAGCGCTTCGCCGGACGCTTCGACCTCGGCCTCGACGTCCGGAACCGCAGGCTCGACTACTACCAGCTCGGCGCGGTCGAACAGGCGCTCGGCGCCTCCGACATCGTGCTGTGCGAAGAGCCGGTCCGCGTGGGAAGCCAGCTTGTCCCCGAGGGTGGCGCTCTTTCCTACACGCACATCGCCGCGGCATCCACCGTCGGCACGGTGGAGGCGTCGACTTCCGCGTCGGGCGAGCCGATGTTCACGTTCCACCCGGGGGAATGGCAGACGACGAACACATGGTCGACCGTCACGAACCGCATTTATTTCACGAATCCCGGACCCGCGTTCGGATGCACCGGCTGCGCGGCCACGAACGCGACGGTCATATGCACGGCGTCCCGCGCGGTGCACATCACGTACGACCAGGCGAAGGAGCTTCTTGGAGGTGCGGACGGCGTGATGGTGACGATGACATACGCGGGCGGCGTTCCCACGATTTCGAACGGCGAGATCACCTTCACGCTGGACGGTCACGGCTGGGAGGTCGACGGATTCAGCGTCAGAATGACCCGCATGACGACGGTTCTCCGCACGAAAAGTCCGTCGAGCGGCAATCTGAGCGGTTGCTACACCGAGGCGGGCTTCTTCGACCGCGTCATGAAGGCCGAGGTGGTAGTTCCGGTCATACGGAACTTTTACACCGGAGACTGGGGCATGGCCGATCTCGAATGCGACGCGGAGAAGATATACGCACCCGCGTGGTCGAGCGACAGAACGGGCGGGCTCTGGTTCGAGAGCAGGAACATCACGGCTGCGGACGGAAGCGGACTGAAGACCGAACTCGTCTCCCTTCTTGACGATCTGCATTCCGACGGAGCGGGTTACTGCCCGGAGGCTCTGAAATCGCGCGAGGCGCTGCTCCCGGTCGACCCCGTGAGACTTACCGAGGCCGTCGAGGCGGAAGACCTGACAGTCGAGGGGTACGCGTCCTACGAGGAGTACGAATCGCCTTTCTACATCGAGCGGAACACCGAAACCGGGAGACTATATCTCGTGCGCGATTCCCACAGCACCGACCCGATGGAAGTGGACAGGGATGCAGGCGCCTACATAACGCGCCAGAGCGCGTATCTCGAGAAGGAACTGTACATCGACATCGCACCGCTCAAGCCGAAGCTCGTGTACTACATTGTCCAGCCGACTGGCCGCACCTGGTTCAGGTTCAGAAACTACACCTACTGGAGCGACTGACGACCGCCGCCGGGATGGGAGACTATTTTTCTCCCCGCGGCGGTGATAAATGACATCGAGGGAATGAATCGCAAGGAGAACGTTTGAATGAAGATGATCGTGTTCAACCAGTGGGAGGCGCTTGTGAAGCGCTTCCGGTCCATCGCGGCGGAGACATCCGAGTCGTCGGCGAGACGGACGTTCGCCGCCGTCGAAACATCGGGAGGTCATGTACACCTCACCGACCTCGCGGTGAACGGGCTTTCGCTCGAAAACGAGACCGTGACCGTCCATGTCCCGGAGATCGTCCCCGGAAAGGCGCGGAATTTCGTCCTGCGCGTCAAGGCGGCGGGGACTTGCGCTCTTTCGTTCACCGGGTGCGAATCGTTCGAGGGCGAGGCCGATGCGCTCTCCGCGCCCGCCGACGGCGAGACCGCCGTGTATTCTTTCACAGAAACCGAACCCGACGTCCTCTTCGTCACGCGCGTCATCGCGGCGGAGATCGCAGGGTGAGGACAAGACAAAGGAACGAACAAATGCAGATAGACTGCTACGGATTCGAAGCGTCGAGTCAGTGGTTCAAGCGCAAGGAGCTCGACGCGCACCTCATAAAGACCGTCGACGGCGTGATGTATGCCTGCTTCGGCGAAGGCGCGAAGCGGTGCATCCACCGC
>R11__coassemble_839_pt1 | contig 18739 bp, 11 predicted proteins | sample R11__metabat2_low_PE_023 | metagenome-assembled genome bin R11
CCGATCAATGCGACTTATATTCTATTTGGAATCTCTGGGACTGCGCAAAAAAACTAACGAGCGACACATTTGCCGCAAAACCGCTTCGCCTTTATTTTATCGAGGTGAAGTTTCGCCCCGAAAAATGAGTAAACTCCAGTCAATTTTATCGAGCGCCTGCGTGAGGTCGCGCCCTGCCGCCAATAAAGGAGGGGCGGCATCTTGCCGCCCTTTCAAATGCATGGCTCTCGTCGAACAGTTCATGTGGTTGTTCATCCGCCGGAACAATCACACGAAAGTTGGATTGGCCCCTTACTACGGAAGTCTCACTTCGAACTGCTGCACCGAGCGCTTGAATTCGCCGTCGCCAGGATAGACAATCTGGAACGCTGCGCTGCGGACGCGGCGTCCGGCAGGGTCGTACAAGGTGTTGCTGACACGAAAACGATTGCGCCCGATCTTCTCGATGGGTCCGTCGATATTCTCCACCTCGAGCCGCGATTCCGCCGCTGGATCCGCCGGACGCGGATTCGCGCTCCCCGCCTTCAACCCCGTCCAGTTCTCCGGCCGCCCCGGCGGCACCACCTTCTCGAACACCGGCCGCACCTCGAACTCAGAAGCATCGACCGTGAAGATCACCTGAAGATGCGCCTTCGGATCCTGCGGATAGGTTTCGACCGCATCCCCCTTCGACGAATTCTTCGCGACCCCGAGCACGGTAAACTTCTTGCCCTTCCCTCGTTCGCCGCGGACGAACGGCACCCCGTCGTATTCACCGCAAATCCACTTCGCGAGTTTCACGCAGAGTTCATCCGACCAGTCGAAATGTCCGCCGCCGTCGTCGATCATGCAGGTGAAATCGGCGCCGGGAACCGCGTCCGTGAGCGCCTTCGAAAGCTCCTTGCGATGATAGCCGTCTTCGTATTCGCCCGAGACCAGCAGCAGCTTCGCCCCCTGCCGCGCCGCCTGCTGCGCGCTCTCCCAGCACGGACGCCCCGGACACGGCCAGTCGCCCTTGAGCGAAATCGCGCGTTTGACTCTTTCCGGACGCGCCGCCGCCAGAAGATAAGGATATGTCGCCATCGCCGAATGCCCGAGCGGAATTAGTGCTGAGTGCTTGGTGCTTAATGCATAGCGCGAATCGAAGTCAATAAAAATCTGTTCAATCGCCGCGATCTCGCTTTCGCTGAGTTCGTCCCACTTCTGCGGCAGCATCGGCGTCACCCAACAAATGCCGATGTTGTGTTCGGCGAGAATCCGCCGGAATTCCGGATGACGGAAAATCGGCTCCTCGAGCATGTTGTGCATCCCGAGCACGATCGCCCGCGGAGACTTCGACGATTCATCGATTCGTCGATTCGTCGATTGCGATGTCCGCTCCTGATTCGGCAGCCACAGATACGCGCGCGGCGGATGGCCGGTTTCCTTCGAGACGACACCTTTCACCTCCACGCTCCACGGATAGAGCGCGTTCGCCGCCGTCATCGTCCCCGCCAGAATTAAACCTAAAACACTCATCACCTGTCAATCTTTCAAATGAACTAATATGTCAAACATATTAGTTCGATGCCTTACACCTTCAAAATTCCAAGCTCGTACGCCTTGCCGACCGCCGCCGCGGAACTCGGAACCCCAAGCTTCACCATGATCGATTTCGCATGGCACTTCACCGTCTCAAGCGAGATGCCGAGACGATCCGCAATCTGCTCGCGGGTGAGTCCATCATTGATGCCGGAGAGAACCTGCGTCTCGCGCCGCGTCAGGATGTCGTTCGACGGCAGCTGCACGTCCGCCTGCCTCTGAAATTCTCCGCCGGCGACCGCCGCGCGCGCCGCCGCCACGATTTCGGAACTCGGCGCCGATTTCGGCAGATACCCCGCCGCGCCGTTCTTCTCCGCCGCCTCCAGCTCGCTCTTGAGCGGCATCCCCGCGAGCATCAATACCTTGATCTTCGGTGAATACGCCTTCAACGCCGATAGCGTGTGAAAGCCGTCCATCCCCTTCATCCGGATGTCGACGATCGCAAGATCGGGACACCCCGCCCGCCGACACAGGGACAGCGCCTCGTTGCCATCCGCGGCCGTCCCGAGCACCTTGAAATCGCGCTCGGTCGAAAGCATCGCGCTCATTCCGTCCCGCACCAGCGGATGGTCGTCGACGATTATCACCTTGATCATAGCGGCACCTCGATTCCGATTTTTGTTCCCGCGCCGATCGCGCTCTCGATCGCAAAGCTCCCGCCCAGCGTCTCGGCCCGCTCGCGCATGCCGCGAAGGCCGAGATGCGATGCATCCATCTCCTTCACCTCGAAGCCGCTTCCGTCGTCCGTGATCGTCATCGCGAGCGATTTCGCCTTGAATTCGACCTTGACGCGCACATGATCGGCGCCGCCGTGACGGATCGCGTTGCCGACCGCTTCCTGAAGGATCATCAGCAGCGAGCCCGCGAACTGCCGCGAAAGCGGCTTTTCCTCGCCCTCGAATTCGAAATCGACGACACCGTCCCAATGCGCCATCCGTCCCGACGCGTAACGGAAGAGCGAAGCGAGGCCCGACGGACCTTCCGATTCCTCGGTCATCGACCACAGCACCGTCCTCAATCCCGTCTGCGTGTGCTCGACGCTCTTAACCGCGAGCGCAAGTTGCTCGAGCGCCTCCGGCGATGTCGTCGCCGCCGGCAGCAGATTCTTCGCCGCCTGCAAACGGAACGCGGTGGATGCGAGCAACTGCTGAAAATCATCGTGCAAGTCGTGCGCGAGCCGCAGCCGCTCGCGTCGCGCGATATCCGCCTCGATGCGCTCGCGCACCTTCTCCCGGAGCGTGACCTCGAGCTTCGCCGCGGTCTTCGCAACCGTGCGGCGCAGAACGATTATCCAGACGAAAATCGCCGCCGCGAACGCGAACAATCCGACGGCGAGCATGTAAACGCGCGACTCCGTCCAGAACGGCGGACGGCTCAGCACGGAAAACTCCTCCATCCCGTCGACGATCAGTCCGGGATTGCTGATCGCGATCCATCTGCCCTTGCCGTCCGTCTCGGTGGTGTAGACGTAGACGCCGTTCACCTTGACGATCGCGCCGACGGCCAGTCCCTCGGGAAGCGGCTTCTTGAGCGGATACGGCACGGCAATCGGGAGCAGCGAACCGCCATCCGTAAGCACGATCTGCGCGACCGATTCGCGGCGGTTCAGATCTTTCACCTTCGCGACTACCGAGACATAACGCGCGAAATGATCAGGCCCGGGATTCTCGCCGACCGGACTCCTTGACAATTCCGCGAGCGTCATCACCTCGGGCGTCGGCTTCGCTCTCCGTCCGTGTCCGATCACTTCGACCGCGCCGTCTTCGATGCGACGGTTGACGGTCTGCTCGTAAACGAGACCGATCGCCTTCACCTTGTCGCCGATCCTCGGGCTCTTCTTGTCCGTCGGCGGCTTTATTCCGACGCGCCAGTATTCGCCTCGGTCATCACGCAGGAAAAAATACGGGTCTCCCTGCCTTCGATAGGTGACCGTTCCCGAAACCGAATTGGTGCGCACGCCGGCGAGCGCGCCGAGCGCGCCCGCCGTTGCGAGAATGATGATGGTCAGTCGGCGAATCATCTGAACATGATGACGAGTCCGTACGGCTTCCAATCGAGCGAGTAGGCGACCGAGCCGTCATCGCCGGCCGAAGCGACGACCTTCCACTTGCCCTTCGAAGTCCTGTAGCCGTCACCCGGCTGGACGACCGTGGCAGCAAATCCGCTCGGCACGGTGATGAGCGCATAGCTCGTCGGATCCGCCTCGCCCGGCGCGGCGAGCGTCGAAAGCCCCGCCGCGGGATCGATTTCGAAGGTCGTCCCTTCGATGAAGCTCGCGGTTTCGCCAAACGTCCAGCAGCCGATACCGGTCTTGCGGATCTTGAGGGCGTTCCCGGTGAACTTCGCGGTCAGAGTCGCGTCGCGATTGTCACCGCCGACTTCCAGCGTCTGGTTCACGTTATAGGACTGAATGTACTGATTGCCGTCCGTGCGCGTCGAACCGAGCGAGCCGATCTTCAGCGTCGTGCCGGAAGCGTGTTCGAGCATCAGATGATCCTGAAGATTGAGATTGAGCCCCGCATCAGCACAAAACGACTGAGTCTGTTTAATCTTGTTGTAGCCGCCACCGGTGAAATTGATGAAGCCCTTGAATTCGGAAAGATCGGCGCCGTCGAGATCGCAGGTGCGGCTCGAATTCCAGCCGTGCCAGATTTCGATCGTGCCCGAGCCGGTCCACTTTCCGCCCTTGAACAGCAGATTGCAGTAGTTAGCACTGCGAGCGCCGTTATTGTAAATGGTGCTGTCCTCATAACCCGCGACAACTTCGATGTCATTCTTGATCGTCACGTTGTTGCGCGGGCCGCCGCTCACCGCCCATCCCTGCAGCTTGCCGCCGGTGAAACGCAGCTTGTTGTCCCCGAGCGGGTCGACGCCCTCGCTCATCGTGCCGCCGGTCGGCTGGAAATTGAGATGTCCGCCCGCGGCGAATTCCAGCGTGCCGTGCATACGGTGGAAGTAGTTGGTTTCCGCCTCGACGAAGCTCGCGGTCGTGGTGCCGTTCGTGAAGACGAAGGTGCCGGTTCCGGAGATGTTCGGAACGAGCGTCCCCTTCGGCATACCGAGACGTCCCGTCGCTTCGCAGATGATGTCGCCGTCACCGCTCACCGATTCGACCGAGCAGACGCCGGTCACTCGCAGCACCGTGCCCGCTTCGAGCGCGACTGCATTGAACGCCGCCTCGCCGGAGACGAGCAGCTCGCCGGCGGTCAGATGGAGATTCGGCGTATTCCCCGTGAAGGACGCGGCAATTTCGCTCTTGAGTCCCTTGCCGCCCAGTTCGAGCGTCGTATTGGAACTTCCGAAATTGATTTTCGCCGCGGTATTGGTGGCGAGAAGCTGTCCGAAAACCACCGTGGCGTCGTTTTGCGGCTGCACATTGAAAGTGCGCGCGGCGTCAAACACCCAGCTCGCGTTCGCGCCGTAGGCACTGCCATAGAAATTGCAGTTCTGATCCGAGACGCCGTCGACGATCATCGTGCCGGTAAGATTCGAGAAATCGACGCCGGAGGCGAATTCGACCCAGCGCGACTTCGAATTAAGGTGCAGCGTGCCCGCGCCGGTGAACGAGGCGGTGGAGCGAACGCGCAGGTTGACGCCGTTCAGACTTGTCGCTTCGATATTGTTGAGCCAGCTCTCGGTTCCGTCGTTCACCACAACCGCGCCGGCAATCTGCGAGTTGTTCTGTCCGTAGAAACCCTGGAGCGTGCCGCCGTTAAAGACAATCTTCGTGTTCGCGCCGAGGAACGAGGTCGCGTAGGTGCCGTCTTCGGCAAAACTCGGAGAGGAAGATTTCAGCGTCGCGCCGGAATCGATCTGCACATAGCCCGTGAAATCGGCGAACGGAGTCTCGGTGATTTTGTAATCGCACATGAGCTGTCCGCCGGTGACGACGATGCCGCCCGAGCCGGTGAACTTCGAATTCGAGGTGATGGTGGCGTTCGCGGAGAACGTCATCACATCACCTTCGGCGATTTCGTATTCGCCGTCGCCGTTCCACGCGACTTCCGCCGCAAATGCCGCGCCCGCCGCGAACATTGCGCCGAACGCCATGCCGAATTTTCCGAAACTGAAGCTGCTCATTGTTTTCATGCCTGTTTCCCCTTTGAAGATGATGACATTATATAATATTTCGCGCTCCGCCAATAATCACCTTTAAGTGGTAATTCGCCCGTGATCGAAGTCGCGGCGAGGAGTTCTGGCAGAACCGTCCAGTCGTCGGCCAGCCCCTTCATCGCTGTCCGGTGATCTCGATCGCGAGGCGATACTCGCCCGCCTTGAGAAGGTACTGATCATGTGCGCGGTGGCCCCAGCTGTCGTCGCCACCGACGCCGGAATGCGCGGCATCGATGATGACATGCAGCTTCCCGTTCGGCGCGGGCAGTTCCTCGACGTGACGCGCCGCCGCAATTTCGGCGGTCGTCCACGGAAGGACGTTGAAGCCGAACGGCGTCTCGGAAGTAATCACGGTTCCGCCGACCTCGAGACGCGTCACGTCCTCGCGGTGTCCGCATTCCTGCGGCCTGACGTAATGCGAATCGTCAAGTTCCCTGACACTCATTGCCCAGTCGCCGATCGCCGCGGAACACTTGCGATCGATGTAATTCTCGTAGGGACCGCGTCCGTGCCATTTGACGGGCGTATCCATTCCGCCGGGGAGCTCGAACTCGAGCCCGATGCGCGGCACATCGGCAAGCACCTCCGGAATCTTCACCGTGTACTCCAAGCGCAGCCCACCGTCGATCGCCATGACAACAAGGTTCGTTTCCACTCCCGCCGGGAGTATACCCTCCTCGGTCGCCTTGCGCCAGATATCCTGCTTTCGATCGAGACGAGCGCCGCGGTCGTTGTCTGTCCACGCGCGGTAGAATACAGTGCTTAGTGCATAGTGGTTAGTGCTTAGTGCATAGTGGTTAGTGCTTAGTACGTAGTGGTTAGTGATTGGTGTGTCTTCACTCTCCGCACTAGGCACTAGGCACTGAGCACTATGCACTGAATCCGCACTAGGCACTAATTGGCCGAGGTAGAACGCGGCGACTTCGTACGCGCCGGGATGCGGATTGCGCCAGGCGTCAAAAAGTCCGTTGCAGTGGAAATGCCGGTCGTTCGGACTGTCCCCGAAATCCCCGCCGTACCTGAGTATCGGCCCTTCGCATTTTCCATTTTCAATTTTCAATTTTCCATTCATCTCGAGCGCCTGGTCGGCGAAATCCCAGATAAAGCCGCCCTGGAATCGCGGATACTTCTCTATAAGCGCCATGTACTCGTCGAAGTTTCCGTTCGAGTTGCCCATCGCGTGGGAATATTCGCAAAGTATGTACGGACGCTTGAAGCCCTTCTTCATCGCCTCCTCGACCTTGGCCGGCGTCTCGTACATCGGCGCGATGATGTCGGTGCCGTAAACGTCGAAGTTCAATTTTCCATACGAATTCAGTATCCCCTCGTACTGCACCGGACGCGTCGGATCCGCCGCCTTGACCGCATCGTACGCGGCAATCATGTTCTCGCCGGTGCCGCTCTCGTTCCCAAGCGACCAGCCGATGATCGACGGATGGTCACGGAGAACCGCGACCTGGTTAATATTGCGCTCGACGAAACTCTTGCGCCAGCTCCTCACATGCGAGAGCGCGCTACTTTTAAGCGGATGACCCGAGCCGTGGCACTCGATGTTCGCCTCGGCAACGACGAGAATTCCGTTTTCGTCACAGAGTTCGTACCAGTAAAGATCATCAGGATAATGCGAGGTGCGGACGGCGTTGATGCCGATCTTCTTCATGACTTCGATATCGCGGCGCATTTCCTCGCGCGTCATCGCGTAACCGCCCTTCGGCGACATCTCGTGTCGGTCGACGCCGTGGATGACAACGCGCTCGCCGTTCAGCTTGAGAATGCCGTCCTCGATCGTGACGGTGCGGAAGCCGAAACGCTTTTCATACGATTCGCCAGCGCATTCGACGCGGATGCGGTAGAGGTACGGATTCTTTCCGCTCCAGAGCTGCACATTCCTGACCAGCAGCTCCTCGCTTCCGCGTCCGCGGCAGAGCTCATCGCCCTTCGCGTCGTAAACGCGCCAGGTCACGGCTTTCGCCGTGTCGGCTTTCACCGAGACGATACCGTTAGTTCCCGCAACCCGCGTCATCACGTTGAAATCAAAAATCCCGTTCTTCGGCTCGCTCAAAAGTTCCACCGAGCGGAAAAGTCCGCTCATCCGCCAGAAGTCCTGATCTTCGAGATATGTTCCGTCGCAGTGCTTCAGGACTTCCAACTCCAGACAAAACTCCGTTTCTCCGTTTCTCCGTGTTTCGTCGAAGACGTATGGCGTGAGGTCGAATTCGTTCGGCAACCTTCCGTCTTCGCCGTAGCCGACGGTTTTGCCGTTGACGCGCACGTAGACGGCGCTCGAATAGCCGTTAAGACGCAGCGTCACGCGACGATCGGCCCAGTCGGTGGGGAGCGTCACCTTGCGGCGGTAGATGCCGCGCGGATTACGGAAACGATACGATGTCCAGCTCTTATTCTTCGGCTCGGTCATCACCCGCGGAGGATCGTACTCGATCGGATACCGGATGTTCGTGTAGAGCGGCGGATCCCAATCCTTCCCCTCTCGTGCACCGACGAGTTGCCAGCAGCTCGGGACCGTGATCTTAGTCTCCTCGCGTTCGTTACCGTTCACGAAAGCGAAATCCCACACACCGTCCAGGTTGATGACGTGCGCCGGACTCATCGGCTTCAAGCCGCTTCGCGCCGGGAGACGGTTTATTTCGCTCACGTACTCATCCTCCCACGGCTCGGCGAGCGACGGCGAAAATTCCTCGCGCCAGTCGATCGTGATTTCACCGCGATCATTGAAGAAAATCGGGAGCCACACATACCTGCCGTCAATCGCGTTCGACGGCCGCCACAGATCGAACATCGCGAACGCGGTGCCGTTCACTTCGAAAATGCCGGTGGACTGTCCGTTCCAGGTTACCTCGGGGCCGTAACTCTTGCCGTTCTCGGCGACGCGCATTCCTCGGCACGGATTCGCGACGCGCTCCCACGGTCCCCACACGCTCTTCGCGCGATAATATCTCGCGGCATTCGCGCGCCAGCCGGTGCACCCGGAGCCGATAAGGAAGTACCATTCGCCGTGCTTGACGAGCGCCGGCGCCTCGGTCCAGTCGCCGGGCGAAATCCGCGCCCACTTCCCGGTATAGCCGAGTCCGTCCGCCTTAAGCTCCGCGATATGCAGGCACGAATTATCCTCGCTCGCGAAAACGTGGTAAATCTTCCCGTCCTTCGGGTCGCGGTAGAGAGTCATGTCTCGACTCATCTGCCCGTCCTCTAGATGACTCCTCCACTCCTTGCACTCGCTTCCCCACGGCGCCGTGATCTTCCATCCGTCCCCGCCCGAACTATGCACTAAGCACTCCGCACTAGGCACTAAAACCGGCTCCACGCCCGCGTTTGGCCTTCCCGTCCATACGAGCTTGAACGGCCCCTTCGGCGACCGCGACTCGGCGATGCCGGTCATCGCGCCGTTGTAGCCCGCGCCTTTCGGCTCGAGGTGGAAGTACATCACATACCGCGAACCGTCTTCGGCCTTCATAACCTTCGGACGCTCGAGAATGCACCCCGCCTGGACGCGGCAGTCGCCGCCACACGCCGCGTCGGTGCAGTTCGTGCCATGGACCGCGAATGCGATTCCCTCGTCCGTCCAGTCGACGAGATTCGTCGAGGAGTAGGCGTGAACCCCCACCCAGGCCTTGTTGCCGTTCCCGCCCTCGGTCTTGTGTTCGCCGTACCAGTACAAGGTATCCGCGTCGCGCATCAGCGCCCCGCCGTGGGCGTTGATCATCACGCCGTTCGTATCGTTCCACACGCCGCCGTTCACGAGTCCGGCGACGGCCGCTAACAGAAGTATCATATTCATACGCACATTTTAACACCATGTCGTCATACGGAACAATCACGCAAAAGTGGGATTGGCCGATATATAAGTCGCCACTCCTTCGGCAGGTGACCGTTCCCGAGACCGAATTGGCACGCTCGCCGGCGAAGTGGTAATTCCCCAACATCCTCAATTTTGCTTTGCTGACGAATCAATGACCATCACAAAGCCGCCGCCGGGGGCCATGTCAAGTGTGAGCGACGACGCCGGATCAAGCGTTATCGCCTCGCGGACGATGTCAGTCGCGTCTTCGGCGGCGTTCGGTCCGTCGCGCCAGATAACGGCTCGATGCTCGAGCGCGGGCAGAAAATCGAGTTTCAATTCGATCGTGCGTTTTTGCGAATTATTCATTCCCGCGACGAACCACCGGCCATCCGCCGTCTTTTTCGCGAGTTCCACGTGTTCGCCCGGATAGCCGCCGAGAAAGCGAATGTCGTCCCAGACGGTCGGCACTTCGCTGAGGAAATCCATGCCCGGTTTGCCGCGGCAGTTGTCGGGGTGTTCGGCGAAGACCGTGAGCGGACTCTCGTAGACGACGAACTTCGCGAGCTCCTGGGCGCGCGTGTTCATGACGAGCGTCGGCGACTGGCGTTTGAACTGCGCTTTCGTCACGTTGAGGAATCCGCCCGGTGTGTAATCCATCGCCCCCGCGAGAAGCCGGGTGAAGGCAAGCGTCACATTATGCTCGGGCGTAATCCGCTCGGAGAATTTCGAATATTCCGCCCCCATCACGCCTTCGCGGGTCAGGAGGTTCGGATAGGTGCGCTCGAGTCCGTCCGGCATATACGCGCCGTGGAAATCGACCATCAGATGATGTTTCGCCGCGGCCGCGAGAATCTTCCGGTACCACTCGGTCGCGAACTGGTTGTCGTGGTCCATGAAATCGATCTTCACGCCCTTTACGCCCCAGCGTTCGTACAAGGCGAACGCCTCGCGCCAGTTGTCGCCCTGGGAGATATCGCCGGAATGCATCCACACCCAGATGCCGACGTTTTTCGGCTTCGCGTATTCCACGAGCGCGGGGACCTTCATTGTCTCGGCGCACTTTAGCGGCACCGCGCTCGGATGGTTGAATTTTCCGTACCACTTCCAGTCGACGAGCATATACTTCCACCCTTCCGCGGCGGCAAGATCGACGAACTTCTTCGCCTCTTCGAGCGTCACCGCGTCTTCGCGGCTCCACCAGGTATCCCACGCGCTGATGCCGGGCTTCACCCACTCGCTGGCATCGGCGATCGCGCAAGGCGCGTTGAGCGAACGGACGACTTCGCTTTCGAGAAACAAGCCGGGGTTGTCGCCGATCATGATAACTCGCCATGAGCTTTCCTTGCGGTCGGCGAAGAGCGCTTTGATTTCTTTTTCGTCATCATCCCCGAACGGCGAGAGCCGTGCGCCGAGCATCACCGTATCCGCGTCGCCGACACGCCCGTCGCGTCCCGCTCCACGACCGATGTAATACGCCGGCCAGCCGTCGCGGTTCGCATCGAGAAGCGCGGCGTAGACCCTGCCGTCTTCGCGGGGTATTTCCACGAGGTAGGGAAGCCCTTTCACCTTGACATCGTCTTGCTCGACAATCGGAGTTCTGACGAATTCGCCTTCCTGGCTCGAACAATATTTCCGCGCGGCGAAATTGCTCATCCACGCGCTCGCCTTCGAAGGAAACGCGAAGCCGGTGAGTTCACGCGAGATCCGGCGGTAATCGAAACGGCGCGAGCCGTAGAGCGTGTAGCGGAACGAGACCGCATCGTCCATGACCCGTAACGCGACATCCATCCGCCGGAAGTCGCCGCCTTTTTCCCTGAGCTTCAGCACAAGCGAATTGTATTCCACGCGGCAGTGCGCGTGCTTCGCCCGGACGACTGGAGTCCATTCCTCAACTCCGGGCTCGACCCTTGGCGTTTCGAGAACCTCGAAGTTTCCGTCCATCGGCTGTTCGCGAACGAATTCGAAGCCCATCGGAGAAGCGCCGACAATCGTCTTGCCGCGGTACTCGACCGAGTACTCGAGTTTCGCTCCGTTGTCGACGGCGACCTTGATTTCTCCGTTCGGCGACTCCACGGCATACACCGCGGCCAGAATCAATGTCATTGCGTTCATGGAATTTAAAATCCTTTCAGAGTTTCGATTTCAATAAATTCTCCGCGGGTGGCGAAGCGAAGCTTGATGAGATTGCGCCGCGGCGGCTTTTCGAGCTTGAAAGTGAAATCGCTCCACTTGCCGTTTGTCGACGGCAGCTTCACGATCTCGACATACTTGCGCTTCGTCGCCGCGACGCCGTCTTCGAATTCGGTGGCATAATCCTGCGGGTCAATGACGGCGAGGCGCGCCTCGCCGTCCGTGCGGTAGCGCAGGGTGTACTCGCCCGGCTTCGGAAGCGGATGACGGAACGGCAGAAACACCGGGACGATGTAATCCTTCGGATTGGGTCTCCCCTTCGGCTGGATCAGCTCCGCGAAGTGAATCGTGTTCCCGCGCCCGGGATCGATCCGCTCGTCCCGCCATTTTCCCGCCGCCTCGGCCGGCATCCAGAAAAAGGCGCGGCACGCGTTCCAGCCGCGCAGCCGATTCGCATAGCCGAGGTATCGCGCGTCTTCGCCGCGCTCGAGTTTCGCTCCCCGCTTCCAGCGATAGTAATTGTAAAGGAGGTCCATCGTGTCGACGATGCGTCCGCGGCCGCCGCCCCAGTTCGACGGACATGGCCAGAGTTCGTTTTTCCCGCGGTTGATGTAGATCGGCGTCCAGTCGATGTCGAACCCGAGATTGTATTTACAGATCTGGTTGACTCCGCGCAGAAAACGATGGTCGAGATATTCGATCGGCTCGACCGCGTTCTTTTTCTTCGACGTCTCCCCGGTCACCGGATCGACCTTCGTTCCCTGCGACATCAGAATCGCGAGATTTTCCGCGAGCGCTCCCGCGCCGGGGAACGGATGCCCGATGTCGCGGCCCATCTCGGAGAACTGGACATGCGGCGTCACCGCCGCGCCGGTGACTTCATTGGAGACGACGAGCCGGCACATTTCCTTGATCGAGCCGTTGCACTGTCCGACCGGTCCCATTCGATTCGCCGTCAGAATCTCGACCGACTCGTCGTAGAGCGCGCGGTCGTTGCGCCACACCGCACGGGCGAGCGGCCCCCCAAGCGCCCACTGAAGCTGATTGCACAGCATTCCGCGTCCCCACCACATGTTCTCGCCAATCTTGATGAACCGATCGACTTGACGCGTATCCTCATCGGTCCAGGCGAGCGGTCCCGTCACCGGCCCGGTGTAGCGCAAAAGTTCCGCCGCGGCGATGTACCAATGCTCGGCGTACGGCCAGCGGAACTGCGAATCCCAGTGCGGCCAGCCGCGCTTGACGTTCCGGGAGAACCAACGGACGATTTCAAGCGCGTTCGAGCGATAGCACTCCTCGCCGGTGATCAGATACATGAGCGACTGGCCTACCGCGGTTTCGGAATCCCACTCGCAGCGATTGTCGAATTCGGGACTGCCGATACCCGGATCCGGCACCCTGCGGTCGGTGAAGATCCGCGGATGTTTCGAGAACCGGTTGTCCCTCGCCGAAAGCTCCCCGTAAAGCCGTTTCCACGGCTCGACTCCGCCGCGGACATTCCGAACGATCGTCTCGAGCTGCGTCTTGCTGAAGCCGACACCCGGATGCACAATGCCGCTCTCGCGATCGATGGCTTCGCGGATCGCCGGCGGCTCTTTAGCGAACACGCCATCAGTCCCCGGCGTCACCGCGGCGAAAATCGTTCCGAGAAACAGGGCTGATGTTATCATGCCGCCCATTATACGATTTTCGCAACAACAAATAACATCCCCTTAAAGTACGAGCGGTATTGCACAGCAACGGAATCAAACGACTTTCACTGTTCGATGACGGTGAAGCTGCAGGCGGGAAGTTCGAGCTCGCCGCTGAGTTCGCGAGTTTCAGCAGCCGGAACGACCGCGTTCGGCGACTCGCGGCGATTCTCCGCCATTTCATCGCCGGCAAGCACGGTGACAACGACTTTGCCACTGAGCGGCAACTTGATTTTGCGCGGCGTCTTCGACGAATTGACGAGCTTCACGATCAGCCCGCCGTTCCTGAGCCCGGCGCAGGCGTAAAGCTCGCGCTCGTCCGAGAGCGTGACCGGAAGCTCGACCTCCGGACGATTCAAGCTGAAAAGCCGCTGCACGTGATAATTCGGCGTCAGCACCGTCTTCTCGCCGTCGAACCAGATGAGATTCGGCGACCACTGATCGTGTCCGTACCGCGCGAACAAGGGCGCGTAGCTCGCCATCTCGACGACATCCGAATTGCGCTCGAAGCCGGTCATCGCCGCCGCCTCGCAGATCGCGCTGTACAAGGTGTTCGGCTTCGCCTTGTCCACGCGGTGATGGCAGGCGTACTCCCCGGCGTAGACGTGCGGCCGCGAACGATCGTAGCGATCGTAGCGACGGGCGATCTTGAGGAACCATTCCGGCGGACGGTAGTAATGCTCGTCGACCACGTCGGCGGTATCCTTGGTGACGCGCTTCCACGCGTAGTCGAAGTCGCGTCCGTCGGGCGAGGGACCGGCGCTCCCGACGAGTTTGATTTCCGGATGTTTCTCGCGGAGGATTTTCGCGATCGGCTCCGAGCGGTCGAAGAATTCCGCGTTCCAGTTCTCGTTGCCGATGCCGACCATCTTGAGATTGAACGGCGCGGGATGGCCCATCTCGGCGCGCACTTTGCCCCACTTCGTGTCGACGCCGCCGTTCGCGAACTCGATGAGCTCGAGAATCACGTTCGCGAAATAATCGACGTCCTTCACGTCGCACATGACCGCCGGCTTCTGATACTGGCAGGTGATGCCCGCGAGACAGATCGGGAGCGGCTCCGCGCCGATTTCCTCGCACAGCCGGAAGTACTCGTAATAGCCGACGTCGAAGGTCTCCCAGTACGGACGCCCCGGACGCGACCAGCGGTTCTCGATGCACTCGCGGCGCTCGCGCGGACCGACCGTCCGCCGCCAGTCGTACCAGTGCTGGAAGTCGCCCTCCTCCACGATGCAGCCGCCGGGGAAGCGCATGAACGCGGGATGAAGACCGGCAAGCGCGTCGACGAGATCCTTCCTGAGTCCGGCACGGACGAGATTCTTCCCCGTGGGCTTGAGCGACACATTGTCGAATTCGACCGCGCGGCGTCCGCGCACCAGAAGCGAGAGCGAGGCGCGTCCGTCTTTCGCGGGTTCGATCTTGACCGTGTAACCGCCGCGGTCGAGTTCAAAGGCGCGACCCTTACCGATGAAAGCGATCTTCTCGCGCGTCCACTCTCCGAGCCGGTAGTCGATGCCGTCGAGCGCGATTTCGCGCCAGTCGAAGGAAAGCTCGTAAGGTTCGCCGTCCTTGATCCACATTCCGTCGAGACCGCGGTTGCGCACGCCGGCGAGTCCCGTGCCGAACGCCTCGATGCGCAGGTGCTTCGCCGTGTTCGGATGGACCGGCGCGCCGTACTGAAACGACAGCCGCGCCATGCCGCCGTCGCGGTAGTCGGGCTCCCAGCCGTCTTCCGTGCAGTTCCACGCCTTGAAATCCTTCGGATTGTTCTGGTGATCGCGCTGCAGCCAGTCGAAGCCGCCGTTCGCAAGCATCTCGACGGAAAGTCCGCCGTCCGCCGCCCAGTTGATGTCCTCGAAGAAAATGCCCCAGAGACCCTTTGAAACCGGATGCGCATCGGCCGCATTCCTGATCGTCAACGTCACCGGCTCGGCCGCAGCATCGCCTACGCTCGGGGAATTGTTATCGGTCGAGGCAATCGCCGTCGCCGCCGCCAGTATCGAGATAATGTTCATGAGCCAATTATCGCAAATTCCCGCGTTATTCCGCAATCCCCCAATCGGCAATCACCGTCCGCCCGGCGCTGCCGATGCCGAAGCGTGACGCGAGCGACAGGAGGTCTTCGCGGCGAATCGAGGAAAATCGTCCGTTGACCGAAAGCGCATGATGATTGGTGAATTCGAACATCGCCCCGACCCGTTCGCCCCGCAGAAAGACCTGCAGTATCCTGACCGGCACGAACATACCTGCTCACACCCCCTTCCCGCTGGCCCGTCGGCGCTCAATCGCGCGCCCCTGGTTCAAGGCGTCAGCCATGGCGATCGGACTGAAATCAACTTCCGGCTCGAACACCTGCAGCCAGGCGGACTTCTGCAGGGTTCTCGTTACCGCGATAAGCGAATTAAGCGAGGATCCTACCCCGCCTTCCAGCCGCTTCACCGCCTTGAGCGATACGCCGCTGCGCTCCGCAACCTGACTCTGGGTAAGGTCAAGCGCCAGCCGCCTCGCCCGCAGCGAGTCTCCAATCAGCTTTAAGTTCTCCTCGATCGTTCTGAATACCATAACAGCACCTTATTGCACCATTGATGTCACATATTCTATCACAAGAGCCCCTTTATGGTCAATAGTAAACCACCGTTCAAATTCCATTTGACAATTTGTTAACGCATTGCGTACCCAAAATGTCAAAATGTCAATGATGCCCGATGCGCTCCTGCGATTACGGCAGCGCGAGCTCGGCCTTGAAGAACCTGTCGCCGGCGGACTGCCCGTGCCATTCGCCGCCTGGCGATTCCGCGCCGAGAATCGAGATCGTCCCGTTGTAGTCGCCCCCCTGTCGCGCCGATCCGGACGCCGGATTATTTATTGATTATCCGCACGAATCCATCGCGCTTGCCGAGCTCGATCTTCTCCTTGAGCCCCGCTAAATCAAGTTCGATCGTGCGCTGCTCAACGGTGACGCCCGCGATATACCACCTGTCGCCGTGGCGACGCGCGAGAACGACGAACTTCCCCGGGTAGCCCTCGATAAAGCGCGTCTCGTCCCAGGTCGTCGGCACCGCCTTCATGAAGTCGATGCACTCCTTCGGCGCATCGGTGAGATTGTTCGGCGTCAGAGCGAAGTTCTGAACCGGATTCTGGAAGATGACCGCGGTCGCGCACTCGAACCAATCGGTCGTGAAACGCTGCTTGCGGTCGGCGCGGTTATCGCGCCGGAGCCCCTTGTTGAGAAACGTTCCGCCGAATTCCATGCACCCGAGCGCGTTGCGGATGAACGGATGGAGCGAAGCGTTAAACGCCGATTCCTTCCGGAAGTGCTCGGAGAAAATCTGGTTCTCGCTCGCGAGCACCGCCTCCGAGCCGACATAGTTCGGGTACATCCGCTCCCAGCCGCGCGGAATCGTGCATCCGTGGAAGATGACCATCAGCCCCGCGTCATCCGCGTCCGAAAGAACCTGCTCGTAAAGTCGGAAGGTCTCCTGCTTGTCGCCGCCCCAGAAATCGACCTTGATTCCCTTCACGCCCAGCTTCGCCATCCAACGCATCTCGCGCTTCCGCGCGATCGGGTCGCACATCACGTTTATCGGGCTCTGCTCGATATCATTCCACCATCCGCTCGAGCTATACCACAGAAAGACCTCAACGCCCTTCGCCCTCGCGTACTCGATCAACGCCTCGATCGAATGATCCTCTTCGCTCTTCCCTCTTACCTCTTCCCTCTTACCCAGCTCCTTGTCCCAGCCGGCGTCAACGAGAATGAACTCGTAGCCCATCGCGGCGGCGAGATCGACGAACTTCACCTGGTCTTTCCAGTTCATCGAGTCGTCCTGCCAGACAATCCAGCTCCAGCTCGAACGCCCGTATTCGTATTTCTTCGACGGCGCATATTTCGGCTTCACGACGTCCCACGCGACCGTCGTCTCGACGATGTCCCTGAGCGAGCCGACAGTGATCGTGCGCCACGGCGTCGCGCCCGGGAGCGCGAAGGCGGGCTCGCGCGTTCCGTTCCCGTTGTTCTCCCCCGCCATCGGGAACTCGATCTTGAAGGTGCGACCCTCCGCCTCGCCGAGGCGGCAGCCGCAGTAATTCGCGTCGTTCCCGGTTTCGGAAACGAGCACCCAGACATCGCCCGCCGCGGACGGCTCGCGGAAGAGACACGGAAAGGTCCAGCCCTTGCCGTACTTGCCCTTCGTCTCGCCGACTTTCGCATCGGCGACATACTCCTCCTCGTAGCTCGGCTTGGTGCGCCGCCAGCCGATCATCGCGTTCGACTGAGGGCAGGTGAACTGCGTCGTACCCTCGGGGAACGAGAAACCGGTTTTCTCGTCCATCACCCGAACGGCATAAATTTCGCCGCCATGCACCTTCGATTTTGGACGCTTGAGCTCGTAGCGGAACGCGACGTCGCGATCCGAGACGCGGAAGACGAGATCGAACTTCAATTCGCCCGCCGCCATCGGCAGCACCATTTCGTTCGCGCGGTACCTGACCTCGCTCGCCTTAATCCGGTCGAGCGTGTAATCCTCGGCAATCTCGCGCGTGCGCACCTCGCCGTCAAGCTTGAATTCCGTCATCTCGCCGTAATCGGCGACGAGCCCGAGCGGGCTCGGCTCGAGGATCTGTCGCCCATCGAGCGCAACCGAATACCGGCTTTCCCCGACCGTGACGACTAGCCGTCCATCGGGGCTTTTTATGGTCGCGTTTTCGGCTTCGGCCGTCCAGCACAACGCCACCGCGGCAACAGCCGCCAAAATCATTTTCATATTCATTCTCACGGCTTGATGAACGGAATCGATCCGTCGGGGTTGCGATTGTATTTGACGATGCAGGCGGACCGGCGGCAGTCGCCGCCGCCGGAGAGATTGCCGTCGTGATAGACCATGTACCACTCGCCCTTGAAGAAGACACTGCCGCCGTGAATCGTCCCGGTGCCGCCGGCGTTATCCATGATCTTGCCGCCGAACTTCCACGGACCGTGAATCGACTTCGCCGTCGAATAGCTCCAGTTCTCCGGCACTCCGCCCGCCGCGTATTCGAGATAGTAGGTGTCGCCGAGCCTGTAGATCCACGGCGCCTCTTCGAAATTCGTGTTCTTCGCGCCGTTCTTCCGGACGCCCGCGCCGCGCTTTTTAACGAGCGGCTCGCCGAACGATGATGCATCCATCAGCCCCGGCACCGGCTTCACCTCGCTCTTCAAGGAGATCATGTCATCATTGAGCTCCGCATACCAGCAGCCGGGATCGCCGCCGCAGTTGCCCCAGAAAAGCCACGCGCTGCCGTCATCGTCAATGAAGACCGAAGGGTCGATGTAACCGCGCCCTTCGACGAGCGGACCTCCGATTGCGTCCTTCCACGGGCCCTCGACCCGATCCGCGACCGCAACGCCGACGCACGATTCCTTCTTCCCGGTCTTCTCGAACACGGCACAATACCAGTACCACCTGTC
>R11__coassemble_862_pt1 | contig 18439 bp, 8 predicted proteins | sample R11__metabat2_low_PE_023 | metagenome-assembled genome bin R11
GCCATGATCAGCCCTGAACCGCGGGCGGAACTTCAGTCGGAGCGGCCGGGGCGGACTCGACAGGCGCTGCGGCCGGAGCGACCTCGGCGGACGCGGCGGGCGCGACCGGCGCGGCTTTCGGCGTCTCGAAGCGGGTCGGATTCTTCGCCATGAATTCCCAGGCGAACGCCTTGTACGCTTCGGCGCCTTTCGAGCGCGGATCGAGAAACACGACCGGCGTGCCCATCGAGGGCGCCTCGCTCACGCGCACGTTGCGCGGAATCGTCGTCTCGTAAACCTTGTCTTCGAAATGCTTGCGCACTTCCTCCATCACGTCCTGGGTGAGCCGCGCCTGCGAATTGACCATCGTGAAGACGATGCCGTTCAGTTCGAGGTCGGGATTCACCGACGCACGGATGCGTTCGAGCGATCCGGTAATGAGCGCGAGTCCGTCCATCGCGAGGAACTCCGCCTGAATCGGAATCAAGACCCCGTCGACCGCGACGAGCGAACTCGTCATCACGATGCCGAGCGAAGGCGGGCAGTCAAGAATGATGTAATCGAACGCTCCCGATTCCTTCACCGGCTGAAGCGCGCTCTTGATCATCGTAAGCCGGTCTTCACGCGCGCCGAACTCGAGCTCCGCCCCGGCGAGATCGACTTCGCTCGGTATCACGTTGAGATTGTTCCACTTGGTGGGCTGAATCACCTCTTCGATCGTCTTTTCGCCGAGAAGCACGGGATAGAGCGACACGCCCTGCTGCTTTTCGAGTCCGAGCCCCAGCGTCGCGTGCGCCTGCGGATCGAGATCGACCACCAGTACCGCGCGATGCCGCGCCGAAAGCGCCGCGGCGAGATTCACCACCGTGGTCGTCTTGCCAACGCCGCCCTTCTGATTGGCGATGGCGATAATCTTCGTCTTGCGTTCCATCAGAACAACTTTCCTTTATCGTTTAATTCCTTCAAATTCATTCCCGCGCTGCGGTTCACCTGACGGCGCCACAGCTCGATGAGCGCGACTTCCCACGGTTCGTCCTCGCCCTGCAGCACCGCCGCGAAATCGTCATCGGCGGCGATGACCTCGGCCTTCACCCGCTCGGTCACCGCGGCGAGCGAATCGGTGAGTATCTGTTCGCTGAAATTGTCGCTCTTCAAATGGTAGCCGTAACGGAGGATGCGCATGTTCGCTTCGTTCTCCCGAAGCCACTCGAGATACGCGCGGCCTTCGTCGCCGAGTCCCTCGGTGGTGAGCGTGTTGAAATGCGGGGTGATGACAAGCGGCGGATGCGCCTCGAGCCGTCCCTCGCGCACTCTGATCTTGCCCGGATAATCGGGAAGCTCGGAGATCATGTGGTAATTGACGATCGTGTTGCCGAACGTCTCCAGCCGTCCCTTCGGCGAAATGAGTATGCGCACTTTCTTCGCCGCATACCAACGGTCGAAATCAGGATTCGAACTCATGCGCCGAACTCCTTTGCCAGATCGAATTCATCCAGACTTTTAACCCGCCAGCGCTCGCCTTCGAATTGTTGCTCGACCGTGGTCGAGCGGTCAAGCGCGATCACGTTCATTCCCGCGGCGACCCCGCTCGCGACCCCGACCGTGGAGTCTTCTATGACCACGCAGTCGGCGGGCCTGACGCCCAGGAGCTCGGCCGCCTTGAGGTATCCGCTCGGACTCGGCTTGCCCTTTTCGTACTCCCCCGCCCCGAGGATGAGCGCCGTCTGCTCGGCGACGCCGCAGAACGCCGCCGCGGTGACGACGTCGTCATGGGGCGAACCCGAGACGATCGCGCAAGGCTCGATCTCGGCCGCGCGGTGGAAGAACCGTATCGAGCTTTCGATTCGCATGTCGCGCGGATTCCCCGCGTGTTTCTGATAAAACCCCCTGAGCGCGATCGCGTCCTGCATCGCGCTCGCATCGCCAAGACAGGGATATGCCTCGTGGAGCCAGGCGTGGATGTCAAGCCAGCTGTGCCCGACCACCTGACCGAGCACATCCTTGAGCGTAGCCCTGCCGCCCCGCGACACCACGAGATCGACCATGGCGAGCGCCCAGGCGGTTTCAGTGTCGACCAGCGTGCCGTCCAGATCGAAAAGGAAGGCCTTGGGAGTCATCTTCGCCGCCGCCAGGGTCACGCGTTCTTGCCGCAGCACTTCTTGTACTTCTTGCCGCTGCCGCAGGGGCACGGATCGTTTCGTCCGATTTTCGGCTGTTCACGAAGTTCAGGCTTCTCGCCGACGAGCTCGCCGTCTTCGAACTTCCATCCGTCCGCCTCCTTCACGAAGGTAGCAACCTCGTGATGATTGCAGAACTCGTTGTTCGCAGTGTAGGTCGCGCGGAATTCGACGACGCCGGTCGTGTCGCCCGCTCCACCCTTCTCGGTGCGGAGAATTTCGAGACCATGCCAGCGCGCCGCGCGGCTCCAGGCCGTGGACGCGGCTTCGTCGAATTCATCCTGAACCGCTTTCACGGAGCTGTTCTTTAGGAAAGCGACATGTTCGGTAACGTACGCGCTGTAGCGCGCGCGCATCAGAGCCTCCGCAGTCTCGGCATTTTTGAGTCCGTCAAGAATAGGCTGACAGCATTCGCCGTAGCACTTGCCGGAGTTACAAGGACAGGTATCTTCTTTTTTGATGTTCATGGTAATATTTTATCACAATTGATGTGGTTATGAGAAGCAGAAATAATGCGACAAGCGGAATGTCGCCTAAAATCACGTATGGCGTCTTCGCGGCGATCGAGCCTATGGTCACTGGAATATCTATCCGGTCGCACATCACGCCCTCTTCATCCACGAGCGGCTCCCCGTCTTGATCAATGAGCCAGCTCGCCTTGCCGTCGCTCCGGATGACGCCGGTCACCCCCGAGTTCCCGCACCGCACCACCGTAAGCCCGGTCTCGACCGCCCTCAACGCCGCCTGCTGCGCGTGCTGCACCGGCTCAATCGAATTCGAGAACCAGCTGTCGTTGGTGATGAACACGAGCGCCTCGGCCCCTTTCGCCGCCAGCTCGCGCATCTGCGCCGAATCGGTGTCTTCATAACAGATGGCGACGCCGAGCGGGATAGGAGAATTAATCGATTTTTCGATTGATCGATTGGTCGATTGTATTGACCGATTAACCGATTGACCGATTGACCGATTGTATTGATTTATTGGTTGATTGCCTGATTGCGGTGTTGCAGAAGTCTCAGTCGTCTCAGGTCGCAGAAGTCCCATGCGTCCCATGCGTCCCAGCGACGCCCCCGTAGACTCGCCGCATTCGTCGATTTGCGCGAGGTTGAGGAGTCTGAGCTCGCCGGGGGTGCAGCTGCCGACCGGGGCGAGACGCTGCAGCGCGGTGACGATCTTGTCGCCGGGAATGTACTCGCCGAACGGCACCAGATGCACCTTGTCGTAGATCTGTACGCTTGTTGTCGTGGGCTTATTGTCACTTGTTGTCGTGGGCTTGTTGTCCCCGCCGCCCGCCGCCTGATACAGCGCGGCGCTGTTGTACTCGCGGCCGTCCTCGCCGCGCGAACCGCCGATGAGGACCGCGAGAGCGCCGGTCTCGCGCCGCACCCAGTCGGCGAACGCCTGCACTCGCGCGCCGCCGAGCTCGCCGATCTCCGCCGCGGCGCTTTCGGGGAGCACCACGAGATCGGGCTTCAACGCAGCGATGCGGCCGAGAAGCCTCGAATACGCCTTCAGTGGCGACTCGCGTTTTTCACCGTTGAACGCGCACGGAAAATTCCGCTGCACCATCGCGACCGTGAGCGCCCTTCCCTCCGCGCCTTCCGACGGATCAGCCGGTCTGATCACGCAGGCGCTGCCGAGCGAATAGAATCCCCACACGGCGAGGAACGGGAGCACGGTTTCGAGCGACCTTGCCCACCGCGGCACTTTCCAGAGACCGCGGCGCAGCTTCACCGCCTCCACCGGCTCGAGCATTCGTTCAGCAATCGAGGCGATCGTTCCGTTCACGAGAATCACGATGACGGAAAGAAGATACACTCCGCCGATCGCGGCGGGAGCCGAAAAGCCGAGATTCGCCATCGCGGTGCCGAGATGGTTCCAGGCGAAGCCGCCGCCGAAGCGCGAGCGCACGAGTTCGAAGCCGGCGAAGAAGACCGGCTCGGCGAAGAGTATCATCAGAAGACGGCGGAAATACCGCGGTCTGGCGAGGCACCTGAATCCGTCCAGCGACCCCTCGTCGCGCGCCCAGGCCCAGCCTTTGGCGATGCACCAGCCAGCGGCGCCGAAATAGAGGGCGCAATAGGCGGAGAGTCCGATCCAGCCGAGCGCCACCAGCGACCACGGACCTCCGTTCTTGACAATCGCCGGCATCCAGGCGAGGGTCGCGAACCAGAACGCGAAGGCGTTCACGAACCAGACTTTGAAGGTCTTCTTCGCCTCCATTTGCCGCGCGAACACGAGGAGCGGCGCGAGCGCGATGAAGATGTCTTTCGATTCGTCCATGGGCGGATACGCCGCCCAGAGAAGGAGCCCAGGCAGAAACCACATGCCGAAGAAGGCGAAGGACTTTAATGTCGACCTGATCATTCCTTGCTCCAGCTCAGATCGATTCGCGTCGCCGCGCCTTCAGGGGTCTTGAAGACTCGCGGAACCGGTTTCGTCGTGATCCACAGTCCGTCGCGCATGAAGATGTCGAGCCCCTCCGGCCTCGCCGCCGGCTCGGTGAGCGAAATGAAGAGCGGCGTCGACTGCTGCTCGAGGAAATCGATCTCGTAACCGCTCTCAAAAAGGAACTGCAGATTCTCGCGGTCGTTTTCAGGACTCGCGGTGAAGTGCCTCACTCCGAGTTCGCTCCACTGACGGAGCGCCGAGGCGTTGAACGCGTAGCACGTCCAGTCCGCCCAGATGTCGATCACCCCGCACGCCTTGAGCATTCTCAGCGTCGCGAGATCGGTCGCCTCCCACGCGGTGTAGCCCGCGCGGATAAACCGCTTGACCGCGCTTCTCAGCCGGTTGAACCTGAGCTCAGGGGTGTACACCGGGAGCGAGAGCCGAATCGGACTCTCGGTCTGCGGGAGCGCCTCCAAGGGAGTGTCGGCGTTGATCGCGACGATGACCGCGGTCCAGTCGCCGTCGGGCAGCGTCTGCCCGGCGCGGAGCTTCACGAAGCGTCCCTTGCCGGGATCTGCCGAACCGGTCGCGTCGTCGTTCAAGGCCGACTCTTTGCGCCGCCAGACTTCCTTCGCCGCGTCGTTCTCGAGCTTCTCCACGAGATCGCGTCTTAGGTCGTTCAAGACGCTCATCGGCGCGAAAAGCCGATCCGGATCCTCCACCGTGAGTTTCCCGAGCGCGAAATCGGTCTCGCCGAGTTTGGAAAACGCCTTCTCCACCGCGCCGAAGGTCTTTTCCGGATGCTGCGCCGGGGCGAATTCGCCCTTGACCGCGACCCCGTTCGCGGTGATCGCGTCGGGAGCGATGACGACTTCGACATCGATTTTCTTCATCCCCGGATAGTCCGACGGACGGTACTTCGGGGCCGGAAACGCCCTCTTGACCGCGTTCGACATCGAGCAGTACACCGTGTCGCCGCTTCTTAAGTCCATTTCGTCCGGAATCAGAATCTCCACGTCGGTCCCCGCCGCGACTTCAAACACCGGCGTGCGCGAAATCGCCGGCCTCATCAGCGAAATGCCGAGGCCGAGATGCCTTCCGTTTTCATCGCAGCGCGAGAACTGAAGTCCGTCATGCTTCTCCAGCGCCCGCGCGGTGTGGAAGCGCACATAGCGCGCCCCCTCGCGGTCGCGCGTCACTTTCTTGACCGTCCCGATCGGCGTGCCGAGATGCCCGAGACTCTCCGAGTCGATCACGCTCTCGGCCGGCTTGCCGTTCACGTACAGCGTCGTCGTCCTTCTCGAGAACACCGTCTCCAGATCCTGCGGCGTAATCCTTGTTGTCGTGGGCTTGTTGTCTCTGTCGGCGTCCAGTATCTGCCGATAGTACTTCACCACCGAGCCGACATAGACCGCGCTTTTCATGCGCCCTTCGATCTTGAGCGAAACGACTCCGGCGTTCACCAGCTTTCGCACGTCTTCACCGAGCCGCAGATCTTTCATCGAGAACGGGTACCGCCCATCCGAGCACTGGCGGCAGCAGTAGGCGCATTTGCCGCGGTTGCCGCTGCGGTCCTTTTCCATTGCGGAGTAGAGGCAGAGTCCGCTCACCGAATAGCAAAGGGCGCCGTGGATGAACGCCTCGAACTCCATGTCGCCGCTTCTGCGGACGATCGAGGCGATTTCTTCCGCGCTCAGTTCCCGCGCGAGCACCACCCGCCTGAAGCCTAGGTCCTTGAGCGCGAGCACTCCTTCGAGATTGTGCGCGACGAGCTGGGTGGAGGCGTGAAGGACGATGTCGGGGAAGTATTTGCGGCAGAGCCGGGCGACGCCGAGATCCTGCACGATGAGTCCGTCGACCCCGACCGCCTCGATCTCGGCGAGTTCGCGCACCGCGTCCTCGATCGCCGACTCGTCCAGGACGGTGTTGAAGGTGAGATAGACTTTTCCGCCGCGGGCGCGGGCGTAGCGCACGAGCTTCTTCAGGTCGTCGAGCGAGAAATTGACGGCGAAGGCGCGGGCGGAGAAGTCGGAGAGTCCGCAATAAACCGCGTCGGCTCCCGCCTCGAAGGCGGTGAGCGCGGTTTCGAAATCACCCGCCGGAGCGAGCAGTTCAACTTTGTCGGTCATCGGTTTTGATCCCCTGACGGATGATTCTTCCAATGCGGATTTCTCAGAGTCCGGCGAAATCGAGCGTGGCGAAATAATCGTCGAGCGTCTCGGCGCGGCGGATTTCCTTCACGCCGCCGTCCTCTTCCAGGAGGAGTTCCGCACTGCGGAGCTTGCCGTTGTACTGAAAGCCCATCGCGTGGCCGTGCGCGCCCGCGTCGCAGAGAACGACGTAATCGCCGCGCTCGAGTTCCGGGAGCGCGCGCTGAATCGCGAACTTGTCATTGTTCTCGCACAGCGAGCCGGTGACGTCGTAGATCGTGTTCGCGGGCTGGTTCTCCTTGCCCGGCACCACGATTTCGTGATAGGCGCCGTAGAGGGCGGGACGCATCAGATTGGACATGCACGCGTCGAGACCGGCGTACTTGCGGTAGGTATCCTTGATGTGGCGCACCTGCGCGACGAGGTATCCGTAAGGACCGGTGATGCACCTGCCGCACTCCATGTACAGCGCGATCGGCTTCATTCCCTTCCCGACCACGATTTCGTCATACGCCGCGTGAATGCCCGCGCCGACGCGCTCGAGATCCATCGCCTTCTGGTCGGGACGGTACGGAATGCCGATGCCGCCGCCGATGTTCACGAAATCGAAATCGATCCCGACCTGCTCGTGAATCTCCGAGGCGAGATTGAAGAGAAGCTTCGCCGTGTCGATGATGTACTCGGGATCAAGCTCGTTCGACGCAACCATCGTGTGCAGACCGAAATGCTTCACCCCCTTCGCCTTCATCTTCGCGTAGCCCTCGAAGAGCTGCTCGCGGGTGAAGCCGTACTTCGCCTCCTCGGGCTTGCCGATGATCGCATTGCCCCCTTTGAGCGGCCCCGGGTTGTAGCGACAGCAGAAAACAGCCCCTTCAAATTCCTTATTGGAGGGGTTCGGGGAACTCTGGGGTTCCCCGGCGGTTCTGTCCCCGGCGGTTCTGCTGATTGCGTCGAAGCAGAAATCGATGTGGCTCAAGTCGTCGAAGTTGATGATCGCCCCGAGTTCCCACGCCTTGCGGAATTCTTCGGCGGGCGTGTCGTTAGAGGTGAACATGATTCTGGTGCCGACGTTACCGACCTTCTCGGCGAGAACGAGCTCGGCCATGGAGGAGCAGTCGCTCCCGAAGTCGAACTCCTTCAGGAGTTTCATCAGGTACGGATTCGGCGCCGCCTTGACCGCGAAGAACTCCCTGAACCCTTCATTCCAGGCGAACGCCGCCTTGATGCGGCGCGCGTTCGCCCTGATCGCCTTCGCGTCGTAAACGTGAAACGGCGTCGGCCATTTCGCCGCGGTTTTCTCGATCCAAGCTTTGTCAAACGGCAGTTTTCTCATTGCGATTTTCCTTTGAAACTGATGACTCCGCCGCGCACCGACCGATGCAAGGCGAAACTCTAACTGAAATTTTCGGGCATATATTATATCAAAAATTTTCCCGTATCTACGAACAAATCTCGTTACCCGAGGAGCGGATTGTCGCTGGAATAAAGACCGGTCAGGAACTCACCGCAAAGTCGACGGTGTAAGGCGAAGAATCTGCGGTGTGCGCGCGATTTCGAGTCGCGGAATCGCGAACGAGCCGGATCCGTCGCGCTCAACCGCGCCACATCTCCCGTCGTAGCTCCATTCGAGCCGTTTCGCGCCGGCGATCGCGGCGGACTGAATGCGCCGCACGCCTACCGTCGCGGTCGTGCGTTCGGGCGGAACGAAATGCTCGGTTTCGAGCTCCTCGGCCGAAGCGAGGCGAAGTTCGATTTCAAAGCCGGCGTCCGAATCGGCGAGGACCCGCCAGCGGAAGAATCCGTTGATCTGTCCGACGCTCTTCGCACCCGCGGCGATCTGCATCTTCGCCGATTCGATGTCACCCTTCCAGCCCGAGAACGAGGCGCGTTTGGGTTCGAATACCGAGAAAGGCCAGGGCAGGACATCGTCAGAAGTCGCATCGGTGAAGACCGGATACGCCTCGTTGCGCTTCAAGGCAAGCCAATCGAACTTCTCGATCAGATCGTTTTTGCGCCGCGCCTCCGAAACAAGGCCGCAGTGTCCGTAATCGCCCCACAGCACGAGATGCGCCCAGTGACGGCGTCGCAATCCCTCGACGATCACATCGCGGTCGCGGCTCCATTTGTCGTCGACGCCGCTCCATTCGACGAGAAACGGCGGATCGACCGACGGGCCGACCGCGGCGTCTTCACGCGGCGAGCCGTCGTCGTTGACGAGCCCAAGTCTGGCAGCCGCGAACCATACGGTCGCGGGAACGTTCGCGTTCACGGCGGCGAAGATTTCGCCGTGGTTGAGTCCGATCGCCTCGGCGGCCTGTCCGCCCATTGAATTTCCGCAGAGATAGACGCGGTCGCGGTCGATCGCATAACGTTTGAGCGTCCATTCGATTGACGCGAGCACGCGCTTCTCGCACGGCGTCTCGCCTTTGGCGAGCCGGGGAACATCCGAGGCCTCGGGTCCGGCGTAGCGCGGCGTCGCGCCCCACCAGTACTGGTCGTGGGTGCGGTTCAGCAAGACGTTGTAGTCGCGGATGTCGTCGAGGTTGAGAATGTAGAAGTCGTCCGGTGCCGAAAAGACGCGGTCCTTGTCGTCCGAAAGCGAAGTCTGCATGTCGACGCCCTTGCCCGGCCAGCCGGCTCCGCGCCAGTGCAGGACGACAAGGAGCGGACGCTCCGGAGCGTCACCGTCCACCGGCTTGACGACCGAAAAGCGGTCGACATAGTCGATGCGTTCATCCCCCCACGCCGGATCGCCTTTGTGCCGGAACCAGGTGACGACGCGCCGTCCGGAACGCGCAACGGCGAATTCCTCGGGAGCGAACGCTCCGGCGGTTTTTCCGCCATCCACCGCCCCGAACAATCCCGTCGTCATCGCCAGCACCATGCCCGCAACCGAAAGATTCACGCCCGCCGCCATAGTCACTCCTCAGTCTGCGGACGCACCACACGGAAATACAGCACCTTCTCTGTGCCGTTCGTTACCGCCGCCGGGAGCGGAATCGTCGCGCCGTTCAAATGCGAGCCGACCTCGCTCTTCTTCTCGAAACTGACGCCGTCGTCGCCCGCTCTGTAGGTCTTGACTTCGGTGCCGTCGGGCTTGAGGACGCGGATCTGATAGCTCTCGGCCGGCCACTCGCCCGGGAACTCGAGCGAGATCGCGCCCGGCCTTGCCGCGGAGGATCCGTCCTCCGCGGATACCGTCGCCTTGTTGACCTGGAACGGCTGGAGGTCGGAGAGGTCGAGCATGCCCGCGAGATAGCGCTCGTCGACCGTCGCCTTCTGTCCGTGGAAGAACGGCTCGTCGGGATTGTCGCGCCCTTCGCGCGCCATCCAGTTGTAAGGAACGTAGATGCCCTTCTTCGAGAGCCACAGGCGGTCGACCTCGTTCGTCGCGTACGGCGTATAGTTGGTGACCGCCGACGAAGTGACGACGACATCGTCGACCTTGAAGGTGCCGAAGAAGTCGAGATACTCGAGATGGTCGATCGCCTGATAGTCGATCGCGCTCCGGTACCAGCTGCCGCGCTCGTACTGCTGGCCTCCTTCCTTCGTGAACGCACCGTATTCGGTCGCGACCACGACGCCGTTGGTGCGCACCTGGATGAGCCGGTTCTCGAAGTCGAGGACAAGCCCGAGGCGGATCCACTCGCCTTCGGTGAACGCGCCCGCCGGGATGAACTCCGCTTCGTCGCCCATGCCCTTCTTCGGACGGCAGAGAATCCTAAGCGTGTTGTTCGTGTGCGCCGCGATCGCAAGGAACGGCATATTCGTGAGCGCCTCGGCCTCGACCGGAACGAGCGGCTTCTTGAACTCGACCATCATGTCGATCTCCACCGGCGCGAGCGCCGGCGTCCGGAACGCGCGATCGGCGAAGCCGGTGATCTGCCGCGCCCTGTTGTGCGTGACATCATTCCCCTCGCCGTCCTTCTCGATCGGGAAGCCGACCTTCGGCTCCTTGAACATCGCGTCGACCCCCGACTTGTCGAGCGTCACCACCTCGGTCGCCATATCCTTCTCGTGGCCCGCCGCCCAGTAATCGTTCGCCGAGGTCGCGTCCGACTCGAAATCGTCCCTCGGTAGGGCGGTCGCCCCGTCGACCGCTATCTCCGACGCGATCGCCGGAATCACGATTCGCGTACCGGTGTAGTCCGGCTCCCAGATCCAGGTGAGGCGGTACCACTTGCGGTCCTTGATATCGGGCGGCGTGAACATGAAGGCCGCCCACGGGTCGATCACCGCGTTCTTCTCCTCGGTGTTCCAGGTTTCTGTGACGCCGTTCTCGCCGACCTGATAGGCGTAGTTCGTAACCGGCTCCGACCAGCTCATGCCTTCGTCGGTCGAGTACTGGAGGACGACGCGGTGCGAAATCCAGGTGAGGCCGCCGCCGTAGGCGACGCCGCTCGTGAACGCGGTCTCGTTCGTGACCATGCGCTCGCCGTAGCCGGGATTCAATTGCTTCCCGATCTCGCCCTTGTTGTCGGTGACGTCGACGGTCGCGTGCACCCACTCGGCCTTCTCGACCTGATGGTCTCGGTAATGTTCGACGATGTACGCCGCGCGGAGTTCGTCGGCGGTGCGGGCGCGGCCGTCGAGACGGACTTCATCCATCAGACCGTTCCAGCGGTTCTGCGATTCGCCGTTCTCGTCAATCAGCATGCCGCCGATCATCACGTTCAAGCCGTTGTACTGCAGAACCTGCTCGGGATAGGTGTGCGAACCCTGGAGGCGTCCGTTCACGTACAGCGAGACGGTGAACCCGTCGTAGACGACCGAGTAGCGTTCCCACTCGCTCGGAATCGAGGTGATCTCGTTATTGAGCTCGATCGAGAGATGCGCGTACTTTTCCCGCGTCGATTCCTGCTGCGCACTCTCGTAGAGGTCGCGGTACGGATAGGGAATGATCGAGGTGTTGTTCGTCGCGGCGATCAGGATGCCGCCCAGGTCCGTGACATTCGTGCGCGTCGAGAAGAAGGTCTCGAAATTCGCAACCGCGTCCTCGGAGTGCTTGAACCAGCCGGAGACCGTCATCACGCCCGACTCGGCCTCGGAGTGATCCGTCGAGGCGGTGTTCACCGGAATGCCGCCGCCCGAGCAGCAGTTCGCGAAGACGCCGTCCTCGCTCGCCGCGGTCCAGGTCTGGTACTCGCCGTCCATGCCATTTCCCGACGAGTCGGTGACGTAGCGATTAAGGCCCACGTCGCTGAAGTGCCAGACGCCCTTGTAGTCGGTCCAGCAGTTCTTCGGATCGTTCCCCGAGGACGGACCGCGATAGTAGGCGTGAATCTTCTTCCCGCCGTACGCGCTCGCGACGCGCACCCAGACGACGGACTCGCCGTTCGTGTTCCACTTTTCGACGTCGTACGGCATGACGACGCAGTTCTCGGGATCGTCCTCGTCGACGAAGATGAGGTCGGAGTAGTCCTCGGTCTTGAAGTCCCAGTACGCGAAGCCGTCGACGTCTTCCGAGATGAAGAGCGGACAGACGAGGTTCGTGAACTTCGTCGGGACGATCGAGCCGTCCGCGGCGACGGTGTGGAACTCGTTCGAGAGCTGCGCGGGGAGCGTCAGAACGAAGGTGCGCGTATAGGCGAGCGAGCGGTCGTTGTCGCCGATGTGCTTCCAGTTCCAGATAAACCTGGTGACGCGCCCCAAGGTCGCGCCGGTGAATTCGCCCGTCCCGGTCGTCTTCACGACCGGCGTCACCGCGATCGTGTCTCCCGAATCGCACTCGAAGGTGCCGTAAACTCCCGGATGCTCCGCGTCGTCTTCGAGCCAGGTGACGCCGTTGTCGTCGGAGTACTGAACGGTGTACGAGAGCGCCGCGTAGGAAATGCCGTTGTGGGTGACGACGCCGCCCGAGGTGAGCTGCTTAGTTTCGCCGTTCGTCTTGTAATCGCCGTAGGCCGGATACGCGCCGTCCTCGTTGACTTTCGACCAGCTCGGCTCGTTCGAATAACTGTCGCCGTAATCGCGGCCCTCAATGATCAAGTCGACGAACTGGGCCTCGACCTGGCTCTGCTCGACCGCGGAGGGATTCGCCTGGAAGAAATAGTTCGCCGCGATCCAGTCCGCGTCGAGCGTGCCGCCGCGGAGACGCACTTCGTCCATGCGTCCGTTGAAGCAGCGCATCGGCGGCGCGGTATAGCCCTCGGCCGTATAGGTCGGCGTGTTGCCGATGATGAGCGGCTGGCCGTTGTCGGTCGGCGCGAAGAGGAAGCTGTACGAGCCCGAGAGATAGCCGTTCGTGTAGACGGAAACCTCGGTGCCCTCGTACTGAATCGTGACCTGCGCCCACGCGGTCGCGCGGTTGTCGACATCGTCCGCGTCGACTTCCGCGTTCGGAAGGCAGACGGGGCGCTGGACATTGTTCCAGGTATTCGACGGAGTGACGCCGTCATCGTAATAGCACTTGCGCCTTTGATCGGCCTCGTCGGCGATGACGTTCAGGCGCGGTCCGTTGTAGCTCGCATCACCGCCGTACTGCCCGAGGTACTGAATCGCCCAGCCGTCGTACGATTCGTAGTAGCCGTAGTCCTTGCCGCCGTCCTTGACCTGGCCGATACGGCGGGTGAAGAAGCGGTCGTTCTGTCCGTAGCCGAGGCCGTCGGCAGAGTCGACGTTGTGGTGCTTGTACCAGGTGGAGACGACGAAGGTGGAGCCGAGCTTCAGATGGTCGTAGCTCGGGACGGTGATCTGTCCGCCGGTGCCGCCGGACGACATGTTGTTCCAGCGCGGCTGACGCGAGCGGCCGAACTGTCCGTCGGTCGAAGTGACGAGGTCGGCGGAGTTCTCGCCGTTGAGTCCGTTCTTCGTCGAGTCGTTCGAGTAGAGGCCGGTGGTTTCCGCCAGGTGCCAGACACCCGCGTATTCCTTCCAGACGGCGTTCTTCGACGCGGCGATCGCGTCGCCGTGGTAGAAGCCGTGGATGACCGCGCCGGCGTACGCCTTCCTGACGCGCACCCAGACGATCGACTCGCCCGAGGTGTTCCACTGGTCGACGTCGTAGGGGAGAACGTGCCCTTCGGAGTCGACGAACATCAAGTCGAGGCCGCTCGTTGAATTGAAGTCGCGGTAGACGAAGCCGGGGATCGATTCCGAGAGCCGCACCGGGACGGGAATGTTCTCGTAGGTCTTGCCGCTGAGGGTGTTGTTCGCGTCATCCTTCAGGGTTACCGTGAAGTGGCGCGTGCGCGTTTCGTAATCGGCGATGCCGGTCACCTTCTCGGCCCACTTCCAGACGAGGCGGAGGTTCTCGCCGTCCGCCGGCGCGGCGACCGAGACCGATTCGCCGACGTGATAGTTCGACGAGAACGCTTTCGTCGTCCAGGTCTTGCCCTTATCGGTCGAGCTTAAGATTTCCCAGCCGCTTACGACGTAGGTGATGTCGTCGACCGTCGCCTCCGTCATCGCGAGCGATGCGGTAAACGCTTCGTTCGTCTTGTACTCGCCGTAGGCGGGGGTCGCGACGCCGAGGTCGATGCCGTTCGCCGAGACGATGACGAGATTCATGTCGTTGTCGGTAGCCGCCGAGCAGGTGATCGCGAGGCCGCCCTGCGTACAGTAGTCGGCCGCAATCTTCGCGGTCGAGAGCGCTTCCTTCGAGACGCGCACTTCCGAAATCGTGCCGCGCCAGCTCTCGCCGATGATGAAGTCGCCGTTGTTGTCGATCGAGACATTCGACGCGTCGGTCTTCGCAACCTGCAGAACGCCGTCCATATAAACGCGGGTCGTAGTTCCGTTTTGCACGAACGTAAAGTAGTGCGAGGCGGTGACGAGGTCATTCGTAAACCGCGACTGATGAATCTGCGTCGAACCGAACATCACGCCCGGGAAGCCGTATCCGCCCGTGACGCCGCGATACGCCCGCGCCCAGATATTGGTGCCGACGCCGTTCTCGTATTTCGAGAAAAGAGCGTCGCTCCACAGGTCGGAGGCACTTGAAAGCTGACCCCAGCCGGCGACCGTGTAGACATCGCCGAGATTCAGGAGGTCCTCGTGCGGCACGGTCACCATCGCCGGATACTTCGCGGTCGGCGTATACGCACCGTCGAGATGGTTGGAGGTCGAGTCGACCGCGGTGCCACTGCCTTCGTCGAGATGGTAGACCGCGAGGTAATTCTCCCACACCGCCTTCGGGTGGTTCTCCGCGGCGATGTCCGCGCCGTAGTAAACCTTGAAGCCGGTGCCGCGAGAGAAGGTCGGGAACTTGACCCAGAGGACCGAGGTGCCGTTCGTGTCGATCGTCTCCCAGTCGTAGTCGAGGCGCTGGCCGTTGTCGTCGAGGATGAGGAGATCGGAGAAATCGGCCATGCCGAAATCGGAATACCTGAAGCCCTCGATCGCCGACTCGCTCAGCTCGAGTTTCATGACGAAATTCTCAATCGTCGAACTCGGGAATCCGTCATCCGCCGTCCCGGTGAAGCTCATGTCGATGCGCTTCGCCATCGCCTCGGGCGAGGAAACGGTCTCGGTCGGCTCGGCGACTTCCCAGTTGAAGACGAGGGTCGAGTCCTCGCCGCTCGCCGCCTTCGTCACCTTCACGCTCTCGCCAGCGGTGTACGCGCGAGTGACGCCGTTCAGGGTGTAGCTCGTCGCGGCATAGAACTTGAAGTTGGTAATGACCGAACTCTTGACGAGCGACACTTCAACTCCATCCTCGTCGATCGCGTGAACGCCAATCGCGGGCGAGGTCTCGCCGTAGATCGAGGAAATCGTGAGATAGGTAAGGCCCTCCGCGACCTCGGGAATCGGATAACCCGCATCGCCCTGCACCCAGTTGTCGCGTCCGAGCGCTAACATTACCGTGCCGTTTGAAAGCCGCGCGTCGTCATCCGCGAGCAGAGTCGGAACGCTCGTCCAGGTGTTGTTCGAACCATCGTACGCCAAGCTCGTCGCGTTCGCCGCGGCAGTCGCGGTGTAGAAGTTGTTCGCACTCACACTGCGCGGAGTAACATTATTCATGCGGCCGGCCAAAGCGCCGCGATAAAGTCCCACCGCCTCTATTGTGCCCATCGAGAGCGAATTGAAAATGCCCTTGAAGGTCGCTTGGCTCGAGTAGCCAATAATTCCACCCGCCTGACCCGCGCTCGTATAGCTGCCCTTGATTGCGCCGGTAAAGAGGCAGTTCGAAATCACGTGGTTGCCGTGAATGTTGCCCGCGATGCCGCCCAGGCAATCGATGACGCCCGAGCCGGAGTTAATCGTGCCGCCGTACCAGCAGCGGTTTATGGTGATCGTCGAGTTGGTGGCACCGTACTGCGAAACATAGCCGACGATACCGCCGGTCGAGTTCTTGACGCTCGCTGTAATATCAACGAAAACGCGCACGTCCTCGATAAGCGCGGGGTCGGTATCATTGGGGTAGTTATTGAGATAGCCGATCACGCCGCCGTTGAACCCGTTGTTAGTATTGGTGTACGTACTGGTCACCGAACCATAGAGCGAGAAATCGCGAATCGTGCAGCCGCGGGTGAACGGGAAGAGACCCACATAGCGGGCGGAGCTGGAAATGACCACATTCGAAATCGAGTGGCCCTTTCCGTCGAAGGTGCCGCGGAAAGGATAGCTGTTGTTGGTCGCGAGACCGGCGAACTCGCGGCTCTCGAGATCGCAGTCGCCGTCGAGAACGACACTTCCAGCGAAGGCGACCCTGTTGGTATTCAGAAACGCGGCGAACTTCAGGAACTGACCGCCGTTCGCGACGTGGTAGACGCCGTCGTCAGCGACGGTGTACGCCTCATACGGCGTATCGCAGGTCAAGACCGTATTCGTGCAGAAGCCATTCGCCGAGTACTGGTGCACATGAACGACCTCGGGTTCCGGCTCCGGTTCGGGCTCGGGCTCCGGTTCCGGCTCGACACTGGACACTCCTGGAATAGGGTAGCTCGTCCCCTGCGTCCAGTTGTCGCTGCCAAGCGCGGTTACGAGCGTGCCGTCGGTCAGCGTCGCCGCGTCGTCGGCAAGCTGAGTCGGGACGTCAGTCCAGACGCCGCTCTGGCCATCGTAAGACTGATTTTTATTGGTTGAATTTGTCGCCGCGGTTGCGGTATAGTAGTTATTCGTCGGGTAAGTCTTCGCGGTAGTGTTGTTTAACTTACCAGTTATCGCGCCACGAGTCTTGCCGAGCGTTCCAATCGCACCTACGGAGAGCGAATTGAAAATTCCCTCAAATGCCGCATTGCTAGTAAAGCCCAGTATGCCGCCGGTGCTACCATTCGTAGTATCGCCCGCCTTAATAGTGCCGGCATAGAGGCAGTTTTCAATCTTATTGGTCGCGCCCGCATTACCAACGACACCGCCAACGACATCCGGCGGAACGGTGCTGCCCTTATCGATCGTGCCGTAATACGAGCAACGATTAACCGTCAGCTCATAAATGCAATTAGGAATACATCCAATGACACCGCCGATGGAATTGGTCGCACCTGCCGAGGTAAAGTTAACATAGGACTTGACATCCACAACCGAACTCTCGGCGGACCAAGCCCTAATCCAGCCGATTGTGCCCACATACGAACTCTTGGCGGTTCCAGTATAATTTACTTCGCCGTAGACCGTAAGGTTCGTAATTGTCGCCTCATAGTCTGCACATCCAAAAAGACCAACATACGCCCCCGACGAACTTACATAAAGATTAGAAATCGTATGACCTTGACCATCAAAAGTACCAACGTAATAATTACTTCTGCTAACACCAATCATCGGGAACTCGCGCCCCTCAAGGTTGATATCCGCAGTAAGCACGGCATTTAACTTAGTTGAATATCCAGTGTGCTTGTTAGCGTTCGTCGCGAAGCTGAAGAGCTGACCGCCGTTCGCGATCTGGTAGACGCTATTACTAATCGTATAGCTCTCGTACGGCGCGGTGCAGTCACCCGCCGTGTTGCGGCAAAAGCCGTTCTGATAGCTGTGGTTATGGACGATCGACGAGGCGCCGCACTTCGAGCAGGTCGTGCCCGAAGTGAAATCGTGAACGCAGAGTTTCCAGAACTTAGATGACGAACTGGTAATGTAGAAGTTATTGTTGACGCTGTCGTAGGCAAGGCCCTCGGCTTCGCTCGTGTCGGTCGAGAAGTTGGAGGCGATGACCGTCTTCGTGGTGACGTCGTAGTCATGGACGCCGACGTAGCGCGAGACGATGGTGCGCTCTTCGCCGTTGATGGTTACCGTCTTGCCGCCCGTCCCCCAGCCGACGAGAATGTAGATGTGGCCGTCCGAGTAGACGCAGTCCTGCAGGGTGCCGTCCGCGGTCGCGGCGGGAACTTCGACCATGTCGCCGACTTCGGTGTAGCCGCGCGCGTCGGTCGCGTCGAACTTGTATTCCTGAATGTAGTACGGCGCCTGGGCGTAGCCGCTCGCCGTCTCGTAGCCGACCATCCAGAAGCGACTGTTCGTCCAGTCGTAAGCGAAGATCGCGTCGTCGTAGCGGTTGTTGAAAACATAGCGCTTGACGAGCGTGTTGTGCTCGACGTCGACGACATCCATGATTTCGTACTTGCTCGGAACGACCGTCGTGTAGAGCGAACTGCCGCCCGCGGCAGTGAGCTCATCATCGCTGAGGCGATAGTGGCCCGAGACGTAGACGTAGGGAATCGTGCAACCGTCCGCGACCGAAGCGGCGAACTCCGCCGAGCCGAAATGGTTCGAACTCGCGCATGTGAGCGCCGAGCCGAAGTCGCCCCACTCACCGCTCGCGATATCGTAGACGCGGTAAGTCGCGCCCTTGTCCCAGAACTGGTAGAC
>R11__coassemble_883_pt1 | contig 18228 bp, 12 predicted proteins | sample R11__metabat2_low_PE_023 | metagenome-assembled genome bin R11
GTGATGAATTCGGTGATGTTCGTCTTTCTCTTCTGCGCGGCGATCACCCAGGGCGGCGACATACTCGTGGGGCATCTCGTCGGGCGCGACAAGTACCGGCCCGCCTATCTGGTGGGCACGTTCTTTCTGCGCTGGTCGATGGTGATAACCCTCGCGTGCAGCGTGGCGCTCGCCTGCGCGGGTCCGTGGCTCCTCGACTGGGTTTCGCACGGCGACAGATATATCGTCGAGACAGGTTCGTTCATTCTCTGGATCGACGTTCTCCTCGAGGTCGGGAGGGTAAGGAACATTTTCGCGTGCGGAACCCTGCGCGCGGCGGGCGACGCGGTTTTCCCGGTGATGGTCGGCGTGACGGTGCAGTGGACGGTCGCCGTCGGCTTCGCCTGGTGCGTCGGCATGGGGCTTCACGGCGGACTCATCGCCTTCTGGTGCGCGTTCGCGCTCGACGAGAACCTGCGCGGCATCATTCTGATGCGCCGCTGGCACACCATGGGCTGGGTGGGCAAGAATCTGGTGCGCAGCTAAGGCGCGTGATCGGCGGTAAAACGGTTGGGTTCATGACTGCCGAAAAAGCCGCAAACGTCAAAATATGATATACTACCCGAAGTGAAACGATTTCTCGATAGACTGCATGCGAAGCTGGGTGATTTCTGGTGGTATTCGCTGATGATCTTCGTCGCCTGCCGTTTCGGCGACGCGATCAATGTTTTCGTCGGACTTTGGCTGGTGCCGAGGTTTGTCGCTCCGGACGAGCTCGGTGCCTTGATGCCGCTCACTTCGCTCGCGAACTTTCTGGCGCTCCCGGCAGGCATATTCGCCATGGTGTTCATGAAAGAGGTCAATACTCTCGCGGTGCGCGGTGAATTCGGCAAGATGAAGTCGCTGATGCGCGGCGTCTTCTTCGCCGCCGCTGTGTTTCTGGTGTTCTCGATCGTGATTTCACGCTTGGTAATGCCGATCTTTCTTGAACGAATCCGCATTGTGGAAGGTTCGCTTGGCGTGCTCATCCTGGCCTCGGCGTTTCTTTCCGCCGTCGCTCCGGTTTACACCAACGCATTGCAGGCGCTTAAGAAATTCAAGGTGCTTTCAGTCATCAACATTCTTGGCGCGCCGCTGAGATTTCTGACCATGCTTGTCGCGATGCCGTACCGGGCGCTTTCGGGATATTTTGCCGGTCAGTCATCATCGCCGGTTTTCTCGATTGCCGCCGCCGTCGTTTCGCTGCGCAGGGAGCTCGCGGTAAAAGCCGAGCCGTACTGGTCGAAGCCGGTCTTCCGGCGATTTTCCGCGCTCCTTCTCGGAATAGCGGGATATCAGCTGTTTTCGGCCTTCGCTTCCATGATCGAGCAGACCGTGCTCAGGCAGCGTCTACCCGATCTGGAGTCGGCCGCCTATTACATGGCGACGCGGTTTTCGGACATCTCGGGCTATCTGGCGCTTACATTTATCACGGTGATGTTTCCGTTCACCGCCGAAAAATCCGAGCGCGGCGAGTCGACGCGTCCGTTGGTGGTCAAGTCCTCGCTGGCGCTGATCGCATTCGGCGCGTTGCTCTCGGTTTTTTTCCTGTTTCTCGGCGAGCCGCTGATGCGAATTCTGCCGAACGGAGAAAGGTATGCGGCTTTCGCCTGGGCGATTCCCTGGCAGATCGCTGTCAACGTTCTTTCGGCGATTACCACTTTTCATACCAACACCGAAATTTCGGCTTTCCGCTTCGGCTTTCTCAAGTGGTGGATTCCCACCCATCTGGCGCCGGCGGCCTTGCTCGTGGTGGTTTCCGGCTACGGATACTTCACCGCCTTTTTGCCATCCGGCCTAAGCGAATTCCTAGCCAGAAACAACTTCACCTCGCTCGCGGCGATGATGTGGTATTTCACGGCGATCGCGGTCGTGCGCTTCCTTTTCGCGCTTCGTGAACTCTCGCATCAGAAATGACCTCGCTGACGGCGGTTGTCCTTCGCCTTTTACCCGACGAGGTAATCGCGCGGATGAAAGCGAATGTGGTAAAATGCCGGTATATGAAGAAACTGATTTTAATATCGTCGGCGCTCTTAGTTGCCGGAACATTCGCGATTGACAATCCCGGCATCTCGGGAAAGAACCAGCAAAAAGATCGGCTCACGCTTATCCGCGGCGGCAGGCCGCTCGTCGAGATCGTGGTCGCGAAGGACGAGAACAGCGCGGTCAGGATCGCCGCGGCGAATCTCGCCAAGGACTTCGAGCGCGTCTGCGGCGTCGCGGCGAAGGTCGTCGAGTCGTCGACCGGTAAACGCGCGGTCACCGTCAGTGTGAAGCCGGACGGCAGGCGCGAGTGCTACGTGATGACGGTCGGCGAGAATTCGATCGAGATCGTCGGCTCGGACCGCCGCGGCGCGGTGTACGGAATCTACGAGCTTTCCGAACAGCTCGGCGTCTCGCCGTGGTACGACTGGGCGGATGTGCCGGTCGCGAAGCACGACACCTGGGCGATCAAGCGCGGCAGATACACGAACGGCGAGCCGGCGGTGCGCTACCGCGGCATCTTTTTGAACGACGAGGCGCCGTGCCTCACCGGCTGGGTGAAGAACACCTACGGGACGAACTGGGGCGATCACCGCTTCTACGCGCGCGTCGGCGAACTCATCCTGCGGCTTCGCGGCAATTTCCTCTGGCCCGCGATGTGGTGCTGGAGTTTCTACGCGGACGATCCGGAGAACTCGAAGACGATGGACGCGATGGGCGTCATCATGGGCACTTCGCATCACGAGCCGATGGCGCGCAACCATCAGGAGTGGGCGCGGCACCGCAAGGAATTCGGCGCGTGGGACTACGAGAAGAATCAGGAGACGCTCGACAGATTCTTCCGCGAAGGCGCCTCGCGCGCGAAGACGACCGAGGATGCGATCACGATCGGAATGCGCGGCGACGGTGACGCGCCGATGGGCAACCAGGGCGTCGGGCTGATGACGAAGATAATGACGAACCAGCGGAAGATTCTCGAGGAGGAGTACGGAAAGCCGGCCGCGGAGATTCCGCAGGTCTGGGCGCTCTACAAGGAAGTGCAGGACTACTACGACAAGGGGCTCAGGGCGCCCGATGATGTCATGTACCTCGTCTGCGACGATAACTGGGGGAACGTGCGGCGGCTCCCGAACGCCGAGGAGCGCAGGCATCCTGGCGGCTGGGGAATGTACTACCATGTCGACTATGTCGGGGCGCCGCGCAACTCGAAACTTATGAACTGCACTTCGGCCGCGATGATGTGGGAGCAGCTGTCGCTCACTTACGAATACGGCGTTGACCGGATGTGGATCTTGAACGTCGGCGACTTGAAGCCGATGGAATATCCGATTCAGCTCTTCCTTGACATGGCGTGGAATCCGAAGCAGTTCACGCCGGAGAATCTGACGGCGCATACGGAGCGCTTCTGCGCGCCGTTCGGCGGCAGGGAAGCGGCGCGGATCATGGATACTTCCTATCGCTGGGCGGGTCGCGTCACTCCGGAGATGCTCGACTCGAACACCTACGATTTCGCGAGCGGCGAGTTCAAGAAAGTCGTCAACGATTACGCGCGCCTCGCGGCAGAGTCGAAGGCGCTTGAGGCGAAACTGCCGGCGGAAGCGAAAGACGCGTACCGGGAGATTGTCGGCTTTCATGTGGAGCTGATGGCGAACCTGTACGCGATGTACTATGCGCAGCGCGTCGGCGACCAGGAGGCGGTCAACGCCGCGTTCGCGAAGGACGGCGAGCTGATGAAGGCGTACAACGAAAAGATCGCCGGCGGCAAGTGGAACGGAATGATGGTGCAGAAGCACATCGGGTACACGAGCTGGAGCGATAATTTCCCGAACGATCTGTGCCCGCGGGCGAGAAGCGGGGAGGAGAATTCGTCGAGTCATCGAGTCGTCGATTCGTCGAATTCGAACTCGGAGAGGAAGGTGAGGTATTTCGAGGCGGTGGACGCGGAGAAGACGGCGGGCGAGGGATTCAGGTGGGTGCATATTCCGGGGCTCGGACGAACCGAAGGCGCGATGGAGGTGTGGCCGCGGACGGTTGACCCGAAGGGGTGCCGGCTCGTTTTCAAGGTTGATGCCGGCAGGGCGAGCGCCCCGTCGCCCGTCGCGCGGGTTTACGTGAACACGCGCTCGACGCTTGCGTTCGCGCGAAACGAAGGGCATCGCTATCGTGTCAACGGGAAAGAGGTGAATTTCAATTCGCGGCTCAATGAAGACAAGGCGAACGTCTATTCGGTGTTCTATCCGACGGTCGCGCGTCGCGTTGTCACCGGCGAGGTGGAAGTCGATCTGAACGGCGAAATCGTCATTGAGCCGCTAGACCCGGGCATTGCGTTCGAGTCGGTCGCGGTCGAGTTTTCGAAGGATGCGCCGAAGAGCTTTCTGTACGGGACGTACAAGCCGCAGTACTACAAGCCGGCGGTCAGGAAACTTCCTGAAACCGCTGCGGTCAAGAAGCTTAACGAGAAAGAGCCGTACATAACCTCGGTTCAGCGCAAGACCTCGCGGGACAAGAACCTCGGAGACAACTGGTGGATGCGCCGCCACGAGGCGATTCTCGAGACGCTCAAGACGCCGAAGGAGTTCGATGTCGTCCTGATCGGCGACTCGATCACCCATCGCTGGGAGCGGCACGGGAAGGACGCGTACGCTGCGATCACCAATGAACTCAAGGTCCTCAATCTCGGCTTCGGCGCGGACAATGTCCGGAACTGCCTCTGGCGTCTCCGTTCGGGCGAACTCGACGGCTACAGGGCGAAGGTGGTGCAGCTGATGATCGGCACCAACAACGGTGATGCGCCAGAAGAGAGCGCGGCGCAGATTCGGGCATGTCTCCGCGAAATACTGAAGCGTCAGCCGGAGGCGAAAATCGTCCTTTGCGCGATTCTGCCGCGCGGCGAGCCCGACTCGGTCGAGCGCGGACGCAACGACGACCTCAATGCGCTTCTGGAGCCGCTCTGCGACGGCGAACGGGTGATTTGGAAGGATTACTCTGAATTCTTCGTGCTCGCGGACGGAAGGGTGAATCCGCAGCTTACCGATGACAGGCTTCATCCGAACGCCGCCGGCTACGCCGCGTGGCGCGACCTTGTGCTCCCGTTCTGGAAAGAAATACTTAAATAACGATCGAAGAAACCAACTTCACAACTTCGTTTTTTTGTGTTATAATCTAGAACGTTTGAAACGGAGGTATTTAAGAAATGGCTAAAGAAAAGCGTAATCCAAGAATCCTGATCGTCACTCCCGAGATCACCTATCTCCCGGAGGGCATGGGCAACCTTGCCGGCAAGATGTCGGCGAAAGCCGGCGGCATGGCCGACGTCTCCGCGTCGCTCACGAGCGCGCTGTTCCAGCTCGGGGCGGACGTTCACGTCGCGCTCCCGCACTACCGCCGCATGTTCCATGTCGAGACCGCGCAGCTCGTCAGCGAGGAACTGCGCAAGTACAAGGCGCATCTTTCCGACGAGCGCATTCATCTGGCCGAGGACCGCTGCTTCTACTACCGCGACACGGTGTACGACCGCGGCGACGGCAACCTCAAGCTGGCGCTGGCGTTCCAGCGCGAGGTCATCAACAACATCATTCCGCGCGTGCAGCCCGACCTCATCCACTGCAACGACTGGATGACCGGTCTCATCCCGGCGGCGGCGCGCCGCATGGGCATTCCGTGCCTTTTCACCGTCCACAACATCCACACCCAGAAGCTCACCCTCGCGCAGGCGGAGGACGCGGGCATCGACTGTGCGGAGTTCTGGAACAACCTCTACTATTCCTATCCTCCGTACGATTACTACGAGAGCCGCAACAACAACCAGATCGACCTGCAGGCGTCGGGCTGCTTCGCGGCGCACTTCATCAACACGGTTTCGCCGACCTTCCTCAAGGAGATCGTCGACGGGTGGCACTCGTTCGTCCCCGACTCGATCCGCAACGAGATGAAGGGCAAGTATTATGCGGGCTGCGCGGCGGGCATTCTGAACGCGCCGGACGCGGCGGACAATCCCGCGACCGACGACAAGATTCCGTTCAAGTACGGTCCCGACAACCACTGGGACATGAAGCGGCAGAACAAGCTTGCGCTGCAGCACGCGCTCGGGCTTGAAGAGAATGCGGATGCGCCGCTCTTCTTCTGGCCGAGCCGGCTTGATCCGGTCCAGAAGGGTCCGCAGCTTCTGACCGACATCATCTACCGCTTCCTCGACAAGTACCACGAGCAGGGAGCGCAGCTGGCGGTGATCGCGAACGGTCCGTATCAGCAGCCGTTCTGGGACATCCAGAACTTCCACGGCATCCACAGCCGCCTCGCGGTGCACAACTTCGACGGGCGCCTCTCGCAGCTCGGCTTCGCGGCCTCTGACTTCACCCTCATGCCGTCCCTGTTCGAGCCGTGCGGCCTGCCGCAGATGCAGGCGCCGATCTACGGCTCGCTTGCGGTCGCGCACGACACCGGCGGGCTGCACGACACCGTCACGCCGCTCGACTGGCACGCGTCGCAGGGCAACGGCTTCAGGTTCGACACCTACGATTCGAACGGACTCATGTGGGCGATGGAGCAGGCGATGGCCTTCCACATGCAGCCGCGCGAAGTGCGCGAGCGCGAGATTTCGCGCATCATGCGCGAGTCTCTCAAGCGCTTCAACCACGAGGAGTGCGCGAAGGAGTACATCAAGCTCTACGAGAAAATGCTCGACCGTCCGCTGGTGCGCAATCCGGCCGAGGGCTGAAGGCAAAAGGAGGAATCGTTCAAAATGGGTCATCTGCTCGACGACGCGTATCTCAAACCCTTTGAAAGCGCGATCCGCGGACGTGCCGAACACGCCGCGGCCCGCGCGAAGGAGCTCGCAGGCGATCAGCCGCTGGAGGACTGGGCCAGCGCCCACGAATTCTACGGGCTGCACCTCAAAGGCGACAGGTGGAGCTTCCGCGAATGGGCGCCGAACGCGACGTCGATGTGGCTCGTGGGCGATTTCTCGGAATGGAAGATCGACCCCAGATTCGAGTGCGCGCGCATTCCGGGAACCGACACCTGGGGCGTGGATATTCCGAAGGAACTCATCCGTCACGGCGACAACTACCGGCTTGAAATGCGCTGGGAGGGCGGTCACGGCGAGCGCATCCCGGCGTACGCGAGATACGTGCGGCAGGATCCGGTCTCGCATCTTTTCTGCGCCCAGGTGTACGAGCCGCCGGAGAAGTACGTGTGGAAGAACGCCTCCCCGAAGCGTCCGTCGACCACCCTCATCTACGAGGCGCATGTCGGCATGGGCGGCGAGGAGGAGAAGGTCTCCTCGTACACCGAGTTCCGCGACCGGGTGCTGCCGCGCATCAAGAAGGCGGGCTACAACACGGTGCAGCTCATGGCGATCATGGAGCACCCGTACTACGGCAGCTTCGGCTATCACGTCTCGAGCTTCTTCGCCGCGTCGTCGCGTTTCGGCACCCCGAACGAACTCAAGTCGCTCATCGACACGGCGCACGGGATGGGTCTCAGGGTGATCATGGACCTCGTCCACTCCCACGCGGTCAAGAACGAGCGCGACGGGCTCTCCCTCTTCGACGGCACCGACTACCAGTACTTCCATTCCGGCGCCAAGGGCTGGCACACCGCCTGGGACAGCCGATGCTTCGACTACGGCAAGACCGACGTCCTGCACTTCCTCCTTTCCAACTGCCGTTTCTGGCTCGACGAGTATCATTTCGACGGCTACCGCTTCGACGGCGTCACCTCGATGCTGTTCTGGAATCACGGCCTCGGGGACGCGTTCACCAATTACGGGATGTACTTCAACGGATCGATGGACGACGACGCGTGGTGCTACCTTAACCTCGCCAACCGCGTCATTCACGCCGTGAATCCCGACGCGATCACCGTCGCCGAAGACGTCTCCGGAATGCCCGGCTGCGCCGCGCCGGCCGAAGACTGCGGCATCGGCTTCGACTACCGCATGGCGATGGGCGAGCCCGACTACTGGTTCAAGCTCGCCGAGAAGACGAGCGACGACGACTGGTCGATGGGCGGGCTCTATTACGAGCTCACCAACAAGCGCACCGAGGAGAAGGTCGTAAGCTACGTCGAGAGCCACGACCAGGCGCTCGTCGGCGGCAAGACCTTCTTCTTCACCCTCGCCGACGCGGCGATCTACTACGGAATGGCGAAGGGACAGAACGGACTCGAAGTCGAGCGCGCGATCGCCCTCCACAAGATGGCCCGTCTCGCCACCTGCGCCCTCAACGGCGGCGCGTATCTGAATTTCATGGGCAACGAGTTCGGTCACCCCGAATGGATCGACTTCCCGCGGCTCGAGAACGGCTGGAGCTACCATCACGCCCGCCGCCAGTGGTCGCTCCGCGACAATCCCGATCTGCGCTTCAAGGCGCTCGGCGATTTCGACGAGACGATGCTCGCCGAGCTCAAGGCGGGCGGCGCGTTCGACGCCGCGCCGATGAAGCTCGCGGCGAACGAGCCGGACAAGGTGCTCGCGTTCACCCGCGGCAATCTCATGTTCGTCTTCAATTTCCATCCCGTCAATTCGTACACCGACTACGGCGTCATCGTGCCGCCGGCGACGAAGTGGCGCCATTGCTTCGACTCGGACGAAGCGCGCTTCAGCGGCCAGGGGCGCATCGCCGCGGGCGGCGAATACATCCCCTCGCTCGTCCCTGATCGGGCGGAACTCGTGCAGCAGATAAAGCTGTATCTGCCCGCGCGCACGGTCACGGTATTGAAACGCGATTAATTCCCGCCGTATCATCCGATTTTATGGTATAATATCCGCCGTCACTCATTCCCCGTCGTGGAGAACCGGGTGGCGGAGGCATAAAGAAAAAGAGTTTCTCAAGGAGAAAAATGAGCGAAGTCAGCGATCAGCAAAGAAGGCACAGCGCGGCGCACCTGATGGCGCGCGCGATTCAGAATATTTTCGAAGATGTTCAGGTTGACATCGGTCCTGCGACGGACGACGGCTTTTACTACGACTTCGATCTCCCCCACCGCATTTCCACCGAAGACTTCCCGAAGATCGAGGCCGAAGTGAAGCGTCTCATCGCGCTCGACGAGCCGTTCGTGAAGAAGGAGGTCACCGCCGACGAGGCGAAGGCGCTGCTCGCGGGGCAGAAGTACAAGCTCGAGCGTCTCGCCGACGTGATCGCCGACGGGGTCGCGATCTCGACCTACACGGTCGGCGACTATGTCGAGATGTGCAAGGGTCCGCACGTCGAGCACTCCGCCCAGATCGGCGCGGTGAAGCTCACCAAGGTCGCGGGCAGCTACTACCGCGGCGACGAGAAGAACAAGATGCTCCAGCGAGTCTACGGCATCGTCGGCAAGGACGAGGCCGAGCTCAAGGCGATCATCGAGCGCGAGGAAGAGGCCAAGCGCCGCGACCACCGTGTGCTGGGCAAGGAACTGAAGCTCTTCACCATCACCGACCAGGTCGGCCCCGGGCTTGCGCACTGGCTCCCGCGCGGCGCGCGCGTCAGGGTCGCGATCGAGGAGTACTGGCGCAAGCGTCATTACGAGGCGGGGTACGAGATCGTCTACACGCCGCACGTCGGCAAGTCGAATCTCTGGGAGACTTCGGGACACCTCGGCTTCTACAAAGAGGGAATGTTCCCGGTGATGAAGGTGCAGGAAGGCGAGGGTGCGGACGCGTACGTGCAGGACTACTACGTCAAGCCGATGAACTGTCCGTTCCACATCCAGTGCTACCAGTTCGAGAAGCGTTCGTACCGCGATCTGCCGATTCGCTACGCCGAGCTCGGCACGGTGTACCGCTACGAGAAGGACGGCGTCCGTCACGGCATGTTCCGTGTGCGCGGCTTCACGCAGGACGACGCGCACATCTTCTGCACCCCCGAGCAGATCGTGCAGGAGATCAAGGACACGGTCAATTTCGCCAAGGCGATGCTCGGCAAGTTCGGCTTCCACGACATCCAGGCGTACCTTTCCACCAAGCCCGCGAAGGCGGTGGGCGACCCCGCGCGCTGGGAGCAGGCGACGCAGTCCTTGCGAGACGCGCTCGAGCAGGAAGGCATGACCTACGAGGTCGACGAAGGCGGCGGCGCATTCTACGGACCCAAGATCGACATGAAGATCAAGGACGCGCTCGGCCGCCCGTGGCAGCTCGGCACCGTCCAGTTCGACTTCAATCTTCCCGAGCGTTTCCATCTGACCTACGTCGGCGACGACGGCAAGGAGCATCAGCCCTACATGGTGCACCGCGCGCTGCTGGGATCGATCGAGCGCTTCTTCGGCATCCTCATCGAGCACTACGCGGGCGCGTTCCCGCTCTGGCTCGCGCCGGAGCAGGTGCGGATTCTCCCGATCTCCGACAAGGCGCTCGACTACGCGAAGAAGGTCGAAGCCGCGCTCAAGGCGGCGGGCTTCCGGGTCGAGGTCGACCGGTCGGCGGAGAAGCTCGGCGCGAAGATTCGCTCGGCGACGATGATGAAGGTTCCGTACCAGGTCGTGGTCGGTCCGCGCGACGAAGCGGCGGGCGTCATTTCGGTCAGGAGCCGCACCGAGGGAGATCTCGGCGCGATGACGACCGAAGCGTTCATCGGCAGAATTTCCGAAGAGGTCAAGGCCTGATCTCAGGGATAAAACAACAACAACCAAAAGAAGAGGTGGGTTATCGCACAGTTCACTCGTGTTGACTTCAAGATTCGCGTGCCGAAGGTTCGCGTTCTTGATTCGATGGGCAATATGCTCGGCGTCATGGATACCCGTGACGCGCTCAGGATGGCGCAGGATCGCGGCCTTAATCTGGTCGAGATCACTCCCAATGCAGTGCCGCCCGTGTGCAAGATCATGGACTACGGCAAATTCAAGTACGAGGAGTCCATCAAAGCCAAGCAGCAGCGCAAGGCGCAGAAGGTGCAGAAGGTGAAGGAAGTCAAGTTCCATCCCGGCACCGACACGAATGACTTCAACTACAAGCTCAACCAGATTCGCGGCTTCATCGGCGAAGGCAGCAAGGTCAAGCTTACGCTGCAGTACCGCGGGCGTGAGAACGCGCACCGCGAGCTGGGCGAAGACGTGATCAACCGCGTGCTGGAAGAGCTCAAGGACGAGTGCTTTGTCGAGCAGGCGCCGAAAACCCTCGGCCGCGTACTCGGCGCGCTGATCGGTCCGCCTCGCAAAAACGCGCCCAAGCCGCCGCGTCCCGCGGCCGAGCCCGGCGCGGTCAAGATATCGGTGAGTTAAGATGGGCAGATTCCGTTTCAGGGGACGCGCGCGCAAGACGCGCGAACCGCGTCCCGACCGTATACCGATCCGGGCGATATTCCCGAATCTCATCACCTCGCTCGCCGCGTGCGCCGGCATCACGTCGATCGCGATGGCGAGTGAGGGACGCTTCGAGCACGCGCTCTACGCGCTCTTGGTCGCGTGTGTCTGCGACGGGATGGACGGCCGGGTCGCCCGGCTCCTGAAGGCCAGTTCGAAGCTCGGCGCCGAACTCGATTCGCTCGCCGACTTCGTGAACTTCGGCGTCGCCCCGGCGATGTTCATGTTCTTCTGGCTCACCGGCAAGTGGGTCGGCAACACCGCGCCTTTTGCGGACCATCTCACGGTGCGGCTCGTCCTCGGCTGTTCGCTTTTCTACGCGATGTGCGACTGCTTCAGGCTCGCCAGGTTCAACACGATGCTTGAAGCCGATCCGATCCCGTACTGGAAGCACTTCTTCACCGGCGTGCCCGCCCCGGGCGGCTGCTGGATGGTGCTCACCCCGGCGATTCTCACGCTGCCGCTCACCGGCGTCGAGTCGATGGCGGGCTTCGTCGAGTTCATGCACAGTCCGTACCTCGGCATGGCGGTGCTCCTCTTCGTCGGTTCGCTCATGGCCTCGCGCCTGCCGACGATCTCGCTCAAGGCGCTACACATCAGCCGCAAGGCGATGCTGCCGACGATGGCGTGTCTCCTCTTGCTCATAGGCATGCTGGTAACCAATCTCTGGCTCACGCTTGGCGTGATCGGCTTTTTCTATGTGCTCACGGTTCCGCTTACCGGTCTCGTTTTTTTGAAAGTTCGCGCGGCATACGAAAAGGGGTTGACTTCGACCGCGACAAAAGGGTAAAATACTCCGTACGATTTTCACAGGAAAATTTTAATACCAAAGGAATAAAAAATGAAGAACATGTTCAAAGTCGGCATTACCTGCGCTGCCCTCGCGGCGCTCACTCCCGCCTTCGCCAACGACGGTCTCGAAGAAGAGAACGGCGTCATTGGCTGGACCCCGGTCGCGCTTGGCATCGCGACTCCCGTGCAGCTCCCTTACGGTCTTGAGCGCTGGGATGTTTTCGGTCTCGATCTCAATATCTTCTACACCGACACTCCGACCATGTACGGTCTCGACATCGCCGCGCTCGCGTCGGTGAACCGCGGCGAGTTCATGGGTCTTGAGGTTTCGGGGCTCTTCAACTTCGCGGCCGAGGACGCTTACGGTGCGCGTTTCACGCTCGGCCTCAACATGTCGCGCAAGTCGGTCTACGGTCTTGACGCCGGTCTCATCGCGTTCGCCAATTCGACCTACGGCGCTTCGATCCACTTCCTCGGCGCGGCGCAGAAGGAGTTCTACGGTCTGCAGATTTCCGGCCTCGCGAACGTCACCGCGCAGGAGAGCCACGGTCTCTCGATCGCGGGCATCACCAACCTCGCTCCGGCGCAGTACGGTCTCAACATGTCGTTCATCTTCAACATGACCGACGACCTTCACGGCGCCCAGATCGCGCTTGTGAACTATGCGGACAACTGCGACAGCGGCTTCCAGATCGGCCTTGTGAACATCATCATGTCGAACAAGGTCAAGGTTCTTCCTTTCGTCAACGGATACTTCTGATCCTGAAAGATGGCGCCGAAGAAACCAAATCCCTTCCTGAAGAAGGCGACGGGAGCCCAAAAGGCTCCCGCTCGTGTTGAGAAAAAGCACGGACTCGGGCGTGGACTCGACGGGCTCCTTGGCGGCGCCAAGCCCGCCGCGGTCGCACCGCTCAAGCCCGTCACCGCTGTCGCGCCCAAGCAGTCCATTCCCGTGGCAGTCGCGATTCCCGCTTTGGCGAGCGTGAAAGAGGCGCCCGGCGCCCCGCTTGAGCTCAAGATATCCGAGATCGAGCGTTCGCCCTGGCAGCCGCGACGCGATTTCAAAGAGGAGGAGCTGCGCGAGCTTTCCGAGTCGCTCAAGAACAACGGACTCGTTCAGCCGCCCACCGTCCGCAGAAACTCCGCCGGCCGCTGGGAGCTGATCGCCGGCGAACGGCGCCTCAGGGCCGCCCAGCTCGCGGGCTGGGACAAGATTCGCGTCACCGTGATGGACGCCGACGACCTTACCGCCGCGGCGATGACCACCACCGAGAATCTTCAGCGTGAAGATCTGAACCCGATCGAAGAGGCGGTTTCGTACAAGACGCTTCAGGACAAGTTCAATCTCACCCAGGCCGAGGTCGCCGAGAAGGTCGGCAAGGGTCGCGCCACGGTCGCGAACTCGGTGCGTCTCCTTGAGCTCCCGGACGAGGTCAAGTCGCTCGTCCAGACCAAGCTTCTTTCCGTGGGTCACGCCAAGCTTCTTCTGTCGCTCGACGACGAGAAGACCCGCGTTCTTTTCGCCCGTGACACCGTCAACGAGCAGTTGACCGTGAAAGCGCTGGAAAAGAAAATCGCGAGGCTGAAAGCCCCGCCGGTGGAGCGCACTGTCGGCACCCCCGACATTCCCGAGGGATACGTTCGTACGCTTACCGACAAGCTTAAGCGCCACCTCGGCTGCGCCGTCCGCCTCACGAGCGGTGTAACCCACGCGAACGGTCGGCACATGAAGGGCGTGCTGGAAATTGATTTCTTCGACAACGACGAGCTCGACCGCATTCTGAAAATGATCGGGGTCGAGGTCGAGTGACATGCCCGCGCTTCTTCTCGGAGCACTTTTGACCTTTTCCGTCGCGGATGCCGACCGGGCCTACGAGACGGCGAAAGTGCTCGCGGAGACTTGCTCGCCGCGCGACGCCGGCACCCCCGCCGCAACCCGCGCGGCGAATTTCATTCTTGATCACGCGAGCGCGGTCGGTGCCGATGTGCGGCTTGATCGTTTCACCGCTGATACCCCGCGGGGAAAAAAGAACTTCGTCAACCTTTATGCGGAGTTCTGTTCGAATCCGACCGGCCGCTGGGTGGTCGTGTGCTCTCACTACGACACCAAGTCTGGCGTCCGCAGCCAGGGCGCCAACGACGGCGCAAGCACTGCCGGGCTTCTGATCGGTTTCACCCAATCGCTCGTCGATTGGCACACCCCGCACGGCAATGTGATTCTCCTGTGGCTCGACGGCGAGGAGTGCATGGAAAGCTACGGCGAGAATGACGGACTCTGGGGTTCGCGTCACGCCGCCGCCAGATTGAAGGCCTCCGGCCGCGACATCCGCTCCGTCATCTGCGTCGACATGCTCGGAGATCGCGATCTTTCGATCGGCATTCCGAAAAACGGAACTCCCGGCCTTAAGAAAATTGCCCTCTATGCAGCAAAAAAAGAGGGACTCGCCGACCTCGTCTCTTTGAGCGGCGACGTCGTCCGCGACGACCATCTGCCGTTTCTCGAAGCCGGCTTCATGGCAATCGATCTCATTGATTTCGAGTACGGTCCATCCAATGCCTATTGGCACAGCGAAGAGGACACCGTCGACAAGATTTCGCGCGAATCCATCCATAAGTCCGGCCGTCTTCTCGCGCGTCTGGTCGGACTGCTCCTCTAGAAAAGTAAACACATGAAGAAACTGATTCTTTCCGTCTCCGTCGCCTGTGCGGCATTGCTGACGACCTCGGCCCGGGTTTTCGAACTCACGCTCTGGCGCGGCGAAACCACCGCGGCGATTCTCCCCGATTTCTGCGAGACCGGCGCAGTCCCTGCCGGCATTCACGTCAAGGCGGGCCGCATCAAGAAAGTCGATTACGCGCCGACGCCCGGCTCGATGCAGCGTCTCTCGGCATACGACCGCGTGGTGTGGAAAGGGAAGGGCGACGGACTGCGCGTCGTCGAGGTATCCGTTCCCGCCGACACCAAACCCGGCGTCTATGAAGTCGGCATGATGAAGATAAAAGTGCTCGACCGGGTGCTCCCGCCGGCGAAGGAATGGAAGTATTACCTCGATCTCTGGCAGCACCCCTGGGCGGTCGCGCGCGTCGCCGGCGTGAAGCCGTTCTCGAAGGAGCACTACGAGGCGATGCGTCCCGAGTGGGAGCTGCTCGCGTCCGCCGGACAGAAAACCGTCACCGTTTCGCTTCTCGACATGCCGTGGGATCACCAGTGCTTCGACGCCTACCACTCGATGTTCGAAGACGGCAGCTTCAAGCTCTTCGACGAGTATGTCGAGTTCGCGTATTCGTGCGGACTAGGTCCCGACATCTCCTGCTACTCGCTCTGTCCCTGGACGCTCGGGCGCGGCATCGACGAGAACGAGCTCGAAAAACGCTGGGGCGCCTTCCTCGACCGCTTCGCCGCCCACCTGAAGAAGAAAGGCTGGTACGAGCACACCCTGATGGCGATGGACGAGCGTGCGCCCGAAGACGTGCGCAAGGTCTGGAACTTCGTGCAGCGTCACGCGCCCGGCATGCGCATCTCGATGGCCGGCAACCGCAACCCCGCCGACTTCAAGGGTATAAGCATCGACGTCTACTCCCAGGTGCTGACCGCAGACTGCGTCACGCCGCAGTTCCTGGAAGAGACGAAGGCGCGGCACGAACGGGGCCTTGTCACCACGATGTATGTCTGCTGCGGACCCAAACGGCCGAACACCTTCATCGAGTCCGCCGACGGCGAGGCGTTCTGGTGCGGCTTCGCGCCGTCGATGCTGGGGCTGGACGGATTTCTGCGCTGGGCCTGGAACAGCTGGCCGGAGAATCCGAAAGCCGACGCCAGCTACGGCACCTGGACCGCCGGCGACACCTTCCTCGTCTATCCCGGCGCCCAGCCGAGCTGGCGCTTCCTCGAGCTTAGGAACGGCATCGTCGCCGCCGAGAAGGCGCGTATCCTCATGGCGGCGGGTGAATACGCCGCGGACTTCGCCGCGCTCAGGGAGCGCATCAACGTGAAGGCCGCGAACGACGGCCGCTCGAATTTCCAGGCGATACGCCGCGACACTCTCAAGCTGGTGAACCGCTGATCGAAGGACTTTGAAGCCGATGAAAAAACTGCTGACGGGTCTGGCGCTTTTTGCTTCGCTGGCAGCTGCCGCCGACGAGGCGAAGCCGATTCCGACCGTCGGTTTCCAGTCAGTCGCGCCGCTCAAGGCGACCGAGGTGCGCGGACTCAAGGTCTGGAACTTAAACCTCCCCATGTCCGTCGGCAACTACGATGTCGCAGTCACGATCGGCGGAACGGAGCCGGCGGAGAGCTGGGTCAAGTTCGAGGGCCGCCGGGTTGCCTTCGAAGGTGTCAGGACCGCCGCGAACGAACGCAGAACCGTCACGTTCACCGCACGCGTTAAGGGCGAAATCGCCAAGCCGGGCGTTTCGACCGCCGGCGAGTCGCCTTTCCCGCACGCGCTGGATGTCACCATCGTCACTGGCGGAGAGAAGCCGGAGATTTCGGTGACGCCGCGGACGGATGCGCGGACGATTTATCTTTGCGGTGATTCGACAGTGACCGACCAGCAGCGCGAGCCGTGGGGCAGCTGGGGACAGACTCTGCCGATATTCTTCAAATCCGGCGTGGCGGTTGCCAATTTCGCGCGGTCCGGACTAAAAACCGCGACTTTCCGCAAGCAGGGCCGCGTTGAGCGCATCTGCGAATCGCTTCGCGAAGGCGACATTGTGCTCGTGCAGTTCGGCCACAATGACCAGAAAGACAAAAGCCTCACCCCTGAGTCCGGCGGCGGTTACGAGAAAGAATTGAACGGATTCATCGACGCGTTCGCCGCGTGCGGAGCGAAGACGGTGCTTGTCACCCCGGTGGAGCGGCTCCGGTTCGGCCGCAACGGCTTACAGGAGGGCAAAACCCTCGCTGCCTACGCCGACGCCGTCCGCCGCGTCGCCGCCGAGCGCAAGGTGCCGGTGATCGACCTGAATGACGCGAGCTACCGCATGTACGGTGCGCTCGGCGCCGAGGGCGCCACGGCATTGCTCTGCACCTGCTCGCGGGAAAAGTTCGAGCGCGATTATTTTCCCGGCAAGCCCCTCGCCGAGATACGTCCGCTCGCCGACAAGACACATCACTCGATCTACGGCGCGTTCGAAATGGCGAGATTCATCGCCGGTTCGCTTGTGGCTGCGGTTCCCGAGATTGCGCCGTTCGCGCGCGAGAGTTATCCCGCCTTCGATCCGTCGCATCCGGACGTCGACCCGATGATACCGCCGACCGGCGCGGTCGACTCGCGCCGTCCCGAAGGCGACGTCGGCAATAAAGAATGAAGATTGGGGTGCCGCTCGCCGAAGCGCCGGCTGTTTGCGGCATTTCTTTTGGAGTGGCTCGGAAGTGTACGGATTTGGTATAATTGTCGCGAAGGGGGAGAAGATGCATTCGATAAAAGAGCTTTTCAGAATCGGTTACGGACCGAGCTCGAGCCACACGATGGGTCCGAGAGCGGCCGCGGCGGACTTCAGGTCGCGGCATCCGTCGGCGACGGAATTCCGGGTGACCTTGATGGGGTCGCTCGCCGCGACCGGGCGCGGACATTTGACCGACCGTGCGATCATCGAGGCGATGGCGCCGGCGAAAGTCGAGATCGTGTGGCGTCCGGACATCGTGCCCGCGTTCCATCCCAACGGCATGATCTTCGAGGCGGAGGGCGCGAGCGAGACCTGTTATTCGGTCGGCGGGGGACGTGTCGTGCACGAGGGCGAGGCGGGCGAGCTCCCCGACATCTATCCCACGAATCATCTCGACGAGATCATGAAGTGGTGCCGCGAGAACGGACGCACCTTCTGGGAGTATGTCGAGGTGCATGAGGGATCGGAGATCTGGGACTATCTCGGCCAGGTGCTGACGGTGATGATCGCTGCGGTCGAGCGAGGCGTCAATGCCGAGGGCGTGCTCCCCGGGGCGATTCATCTTCAGCGCAAGGCGGCGCAGTACCATGTCAAGGCGGGCGGCTATCAGGGCAATGTCAGCTCGCGGATGAAAGTCTTCGCCTACGCGCTCGCGGTGGCGGAGGAAAACGCGGGCGGCGGCAAGATCGTGACCGCGCCGACCTGCGGCAGCTGCGGAGTTCTGCCGGCCGTCCTGTGTCACCTCATGAAAGCCCATCAGTTCGCGAA